>ERZ1740065.1043-NODE-1043-length-16131-cov-11.695571_pt1 | contig 16131 bp, 12 predicted proteins | sample MGYA00581738_ERZ1740065 | MGnify/ENA primary metagenome ERZ1740065 (study PRJEB43018, sample SAMN04849749) | marine metagenome | isolation source: floating plastic debris | place: Pacific Ocean | collected 2008-09-01 | study: EMG produced TPA metagenomics...
CCTCTCTTTCCTCTTCCTTCTTCTCTCTCTCTCCTTCCCTCGTCTTCCCTCCTTCTCTCCCTCTTTCCAGGGAGTGAGAGGAAAAAAAGTTGGAAGGATCAAAGTTGATGAAGTTGGGTACTGACTGGACCAGGAAGACTACCAAGCGTAGCAAAGCAGCGCAATAGATGCATATAAGGGAGGGGGAGGGGGGATAGCTGCTCCTCAGTTGTTGCTTTTACAGCACAGGAATGAAGTCATTTCATAACCGCATATGCCTACCTGCCCACCACGGCTAAAATGATGATTTCACATACAGCATGCTAATTCCTTCTCAATAGCTGGGAATTCAATGTATGGCTAGCGGTAATCCTTACAATGGGCCAAGCTTCATCCCATGGGAAACTTATTAGTGATCCATAGTGTAAGTGATGCCTAGCTAAACCTCACACTCTCTTCTAGAGTACTCTGGCCTCCAGTTGGTAAAGATGAACTCAAAGATTGATAATTGTGCTGAACTACTCAACCAGCCTCCACATCAGATGTTCGTCAGCAGTTAGAGTGGTTGGATTGCCTTCTATCTAGGCATGATTGAGTTCCTCTTTACCAGATTACTTGGTGACGCCCTGCGACCAGTAGCTGTCCTGAATCTAACACGTCTACTTGCACATGGGTCATACCTCAGCAACCATTGGTTATTCAATCAGTCATCTGACCAGGCAGTGCACATAAATGTTGACAGACTGCTGTAATCAACTCAGTTGTTTGCGTTACCTGCTCCTGGCAAGCAGTCATGGGAATTCCATAAGTTTAATCATGTTGAATCATGAGCTACACATGGGTACACTCAGCTACTTCATCTACTACTAGCAATGGGAAATCGGCCAATAGCGAGCCTCTATACAGTGGTGAAGACGCTTTCCACACGTTGATGGAACAGGTTTACCGATACCATAGTAAAGAAGATAAGGAGAAGCTGGAACAGCTTGGTCAGAGGTTGTCAGCAGAAGGCCTGCTCCATTCCCTCACAGTAAGAAAGTTGATCGATCTGTTCGAAAGGTGCTCAGACGAAGAAGAGACTCTTGACGATCTCATAACTTCTCTGAAGTTCCAAGGCACGCTGCTATAGCTATTATTGCGAGGTTGCTAAAATTTCCATGGTCACAATATTCCTACATTATGTCACAGTTGTGGATATTGATGCACAATGTCTTATGCCATGCAACATAGCAGTGCATTCGCCTTCGCTTGCAGCTATAGAAATATCGTTGTGTCATCTCTCATTTGCTGGATTGTGCAAGATGTATGCCTGCATATCATGATGAGTTTATAACTTGTAGATGCGAATATCAGTCACGATAATATTCAAACCACTTCAATCAACGGGGACTTGATAGAAGCTGCAGAACTAGCAAGGAATGACTTGCAAGCTGCTGGTGCAGAAGGCTGCCAAAGCCAAAGTAGGCATCCTAAAACCAACAGAGAGCTTGTTGGCATACCACTGATTCTACTGTCCGCTTTGCATTTCATAACTTGATAAATGCCAGAAGAGGAACATATCATAAAATAGCATTTCTTCTGTTTGTTTTTCAGAACTATCCCCTGATATGTTATGCAAGGTGAGTGTCTACTGTTACACAGATAGCAAATAGTAATCAATAATACAAATAGAAAGAGTAGCTAATCTACCGTGAGATTGTGTCTTGGAACAGCTCAACTGTTATGAAATGACCAGTGGAAATCCCAAAAACACAATGAAGTATGCCTTCAGTAGCTGATCAACAGCGTGGCTGTTGTCATACATGACGCTGAACTAATTTGGAGAACAATCAGTAGAAGGGAACAATATTTTGAGGTCGAGCGATATCTTGAAGCAGTCTGTTGTAAAATAACTGGGAATTACCGGTGGAAATTCCAAAACATGATAAAACTTTGCTTTGATTATGTAATCAACAAGTGAGGGTTCTGGCAAAAACAAAATTTGACCTAATTTGAATAATAGCCAGTACGAGGGTGCAAGATTTCTAGGTCAAGCCTATAAGATGGATATATACAAAGAACACGATGCTATTTTTAGACATCGCTATGATGTAAGCTGTTGACCGAGTACTGAGATAAAGGAGCCATTAGCGTTCACCTAATGTTGTGTGGAATGAGGTTGTATGATTCTCAGCTACATCCTGCCAATGCTTTGCTCTCAGTCCTCTCTAATTTAGAACGGATAATATTAAACTGTAATAACGGTTTTCACCTTATTCCTCCATTTCTTCTTCATTCTACTAATCTGTTTCCATCATCCTATGAGAAGGTCTGCATGGACAGCCCTGTCGGAATGCTTCTGTTTCCGTGCTGCCACCTGGTTACCTGTGTCAACTGCACTACAGCTCTGTTTGAGTGTCCCGTATGCCGAGCTCACATCAAGGGAACCGTCTCCACAAACATATGATCCAATATACCCAGGGAGTCATTTCACAGAGTTACTACTTGTATTGTTGTTTTTTATACTGTATCTACTTTTGTACAGTTCTGTCCTTATTTGTACATTAAAACAGTATGAGCCTGTAGATACTTGCTTCGCTCTGAGGTGTGATGATAGACAGGAAGTGTCTGAATACACTCCCCATTGACAGAGATGACAGGGTGTGAAAGCTGATAGCCTTCTGTCCTTCTTGCTACTTCTCATGGTAAGACAGCATGTGGACTATCAAGCTTTATTCATTGAAGGCACAGAAACAGCTCATCTTCTGTCACTAAAATGTAGCTTTGAAGTTTTATTGCGGACTACAAAACTTATTCTGACCTAGTGATTACCCATAAGGCTTGATAAACAGCTGCACTGCCATGTGTTTATACTAACAGTTATGGAATGCTTTAGAGCTCTATGAAACACTATAGAACACTATGGAGCGCTATAGAAGATGAAAGAATGCTATGGAAAACTATGGAATACTGTGGAATACCCCACACCAAATGCAACTTCCAGCGTTTCATTTAAGCAGATCCATGGCATAATGCCAGATGGCAGCCATGAAGAGAAATAGTGGGCATCTATATGGTTGAAGAAAAATCAGCCTCCAAACTATGAAAGTCAGATCAGGCCTTAATCCCCATCTCAGAAAATTGGAATGCTCATAACTGTCACCGCTGTGCTGATGAGCGAGCTCATTGTAACAGCCTTCCGGCGTTGTGATGGATCAGTTGGACAGTCTCTGCTCCTGACATTGTGAGATAACGTCCATGTTACACCGGTTCATACTGGTCCCTTCATCAATATATAAATAGCCCTGATACGCATCATTAAACAAACATTCACTTAGTACCAACTAACACTGGTTGGGGGAGGGGGTATGGAATGCATTGCAGGAGGTTATTATGGTATTTAGACAGGTATACAGGCGTAAAGGTACCTGCTCTGGCGCAGCTCCGATTCATGTTCATAATTATACAGATTATATCGTATTGCATAGATGGATGAACATAGAAAATGTGTGGTTGTATTTTAATCGCTATCAGACAGTAATATTGACAGTTTAGGTACCGCTAGTCTGTATCAAGTGCAACCAAAACAGTTGTTTGGAAAGCCATGCACAAATTCCAATTTTCCTGCCTGCCGTAGTCAGGGTGCCGAAAGGGTCTAGAGCGCAACTGTGACAGTTCCCGTGATATGGTCTCTGCAGACAGGACACTCAAACAGAGCTGTGGTACAGTCGGCGCAGGTAACCAGGTGAGAGCAGGGAAACAGCAGCATTCCGATCGGATTTTTCAGACAAATCTACCGCAATATGATCGGTTGTTTAGCATTGAAAGACTCAATGAAGTCCTTTCAAAGTGAGTTACAGGTGGAGGCCTACCTTACATAGGAGAAGTGGAGACACACCTGGAAAATTAAAACGAAACAAACTTATATACTACTGGGGACTTCTCCATCCGCATCGGGCAAATGAGACATGTGCTAAATATAGGCTATGTACCTGCTGAGTGGTCACATGAGTCGACAGTTTGAGAGGAGATGAGCTGGGATCTAGTGTCTGTCGGAGAGCAATCTTTCACTGCAAGAGACGTTTGCGCTGTGAAGAGTAATATTCTGTCTGGTTCCGTTAAGATCTGAAAAATACTAGATACTTGGGCACAAACCAGGATGCTTGATGGAAAAGATGATGATGTCCAGAGATTCTCCGTCGCTGTATCTGTCATACAAGTCTATTAGTTCTCTCATACTGGTATTAGAGAGCAATCCCTCCTCCGACAGCCTCCGTCCCAGTTTGTCTAACCTCTCCTTCTCCTCTCTGCTGTTGTATTTATAGATCTTCTCCTTCAGTACAAGCAGAGCCTCTTTTCCACCGCTGGACTCATTTTCTGGAAGCAAATATATTTAAGGACTAAATTATACCAATGATGGGAGAATGAAGGAAGCATAGAGAGTAGAGGAGGATGGAGGGATGAAAGGACAGAGAAAGGGGGTTGTTATGGAGGGAATGCTCGTGTGTTCATTTTTAGCCATGCGAGAGCGGAAGCGAGTTAGTCATAATCAAGTGACATTATGCAGCATACCTCTAGGTTTGAAGTTAAGTTGGTCTAACTGATCCAGGAGAGCATCGGCACCGACTTGATAATCATCCAATGTGTTCACATTTGTCGCTCTGTCGTCACACCAAGGCACTCCTGGAATAGGAGGTGCTGTGGTACTAGCCACTCACACTGTACCTGAGCTCATCATATCATATGAGGAGCCGTATGTAAATTAATTCCAGAATTATCGTTTTCATGTGATCATTATCAGCTATGGCACCCTCATTATTGGGCCTGGCGTTCATCATTCCCTCTCTATGTCTCATTACGTAAGATGGCACCTTAATTTCATTCATCCACAGTCTCATTCCGCACTAGCACATCTTCATACTTTGAATTCTTAGCTTCATTCCTAGCGAGCCATACCTAAAAATCCACTTCCACTGATTCAGTCTATCCTATCGTACCCTCAAACTAAGCTTTCTTGCCTTCAATAATCACTCTTGGGTGTACCTCTGTGATTCTCTAGCACACCTTCATTCTTCGCTAGAGCACCTTCCATTCTTCGCTAGACCACCTTCATTCTGGGTTTTCCCGCAAGCGGGGAAATTTCATGGCTAACCTGGGGTCCAATGCAATGAGACTAGTCTGAGAGCCAGCCTAGTTGAGCCCATTTATTCGAAGCTGTCTTAGGTATTTTATGGCCTTGGCTAATTTCGTCTGACAGCCTGCAGGTATCTGTGCTAGCAGTGCAATATACTCTATTTCAAAGACTCTCAATGCCAGAATAACAAACAACCTCCAGGAAAGCAATAGCAGCGACACCTCAAGCCCTTAAGCGGCCGAGCCAATAACCAAGTCACCATGCTACCAGCAATCCATCACAGGTCAGGAGGCATGCTGCGTCGTAGATTTTATGGTTGCAGCAGTAGTTGTTAAGCAGATTCACTCACACACAGGCGGGATATTCAACTATATATTGATTGAGTAGCAACGCTATCAGTCAGGCTCTGGTAAGTGAAATGTAGCAAAAACAACCACCATTGCATGTTGGATCAGATTAATATTTTTGAAAACTACAGTGGCTGAGATATTTTCTCTGTGATATCCATCCTTGGGAGGCAAGCAGTGTTCAGGTTTATCGAATGGCAGTCGAATCACAGAGTGTTATCACATTATTTACATTTGAGCGAAGTAATAAGTCCCACTATAGTTTTTTCCCCTTGCCCATGTTAAACAGGATGGGTGGTGCAGACCATACAAAGGCTGGAAGGCAGCTGATTAGGGAGTAAGCAATCCCCACCCACATCTTTGACAATTTCCCCTCCAGACCCACCAAACACCACACATATGATACATACATAGTGTCATGGTCATATTTAGGACAAGGTTCATGGTTTTTTCAAGTTTCAACCATTATGAGAGTTGATAGTGATAGGTGCCGACCCCTCAGCACAACTGGCAGCTACCTGAGCTGGCTAGCAGCTTCACTTCACCAGCACTGGCTCAATGCGTCTTACAGCTATCCACTCGTCTTACAGCTATCCACTGTCAGACACCCGTGTTAATATTAGTTTCATTGTATTGGACGCGAGGCTAGCCGTGGAAATTTCCACATTTGTGGAAAACCCAGAATGAAGGTCCTCTAGCTAGGATTGAGGGTGTGCTAGAGAGTCATGGAGGTACAGCCAAGAGTGATTATTGAAGGCAAGAAAGCTTAGTTGGAGGGTATGATAGGATAGAATGAAGCAGTGGAAGCAGAGTTTTAGGTACAGGTCACTGGGAATGAAGCTAACAGAACAAAGAATGAAAGTGTGCCATAAAATGAAGGTGAATCATGCATAATAAGATATAGCGAAGGAATAACTAATGTAGGACAGGGAATAACAAACGCCAGCCCTAAGAATGAGAGTGCCATATCTGATGATGAACACATGAGAGTGAGAATTATTGAATTATTTTACAAGCGGAGACAGCGTGTTACTCACCAATGCTGATGCTTTCATAAAGCTCATGAAAATGCTCTAGCAGCCCTTGTATACTGGTGTGAGAGAGCAGTCTTGCCTCTGACAGTCTCTGTCTCAATTCGTCTAACCTCTCCCTCTCCTCTCTGCTGTTGTACACGTACATGGTCTCCATCAGGACTTGTAGCAACTCTTCTCCCATGAACACATCATCATCTGCTCATGAAGTATTAACTTGGATGATACCAGGGCAATACAAACAAAGGAATGCTGAAACTGGACTACAGGTCACAAACCTGACGGGTGAGATCCCATCTTGTATTTTTTGTGTATGTATCAATCAACAAGAGGCTGGTCAGCATAACTATGGAATCACTAACGAAGCTGAAAGTTTGAAGTAATGCTTTCTTGAATCCGCAAGTAGCTCTGTGGAGTGACCGAAGCAGAATGTATCCCAGCAGCAGCCTCTTTCAATATAGAGGTGGGGCTAACTCAGCAGAAAGGCTCGTCATTGGCTAAGTACACCGTCTGCTTCAGCTCGTACCACCAATCACGGCACAGCTCATTGAATACAAGTCATCGGCCACTTGTACATTACAGCTTAATTTAGAACCCCGCTAGGGGAGACACTTACAGTAACATTTCTTTCACAGCCAACTTATTCCCGCCTCATTAACGATGAGTCATGAGGCGCAGCTGGATCAACATACTTTAGCCTCTCCTCTTTGGTACATATGCCTCAGTGATTTAGTTCAACACTACGCTTAATATCCGCTATGTTTAGTATAGCTCCTCGAGCTCTCATTGATATGATTGTTAAGTTTAATTGACTGCAATCAACCGTCAATTGCATTCATTCAATCCAATCTCTCTATTCACAGCCTAGTGTTGTATTTCATTGTGTATTCATAGCATAAATGATCATAGAAAAGCGATTCCCCATGTTTGCATACGGTGTTTCACAATGACTTCCTGATTGAACCTATTGTGTACACATATGTACGCGCAGCTTTCGACTCTCACAGCAACTCTATTCTTATCAGGAAAACGTTTACTAATCTGCTCTTACGCAATCTGACTGTGACTCAGCTGTCACAATATCACAGGTGGAGCCTTCCATGGCTAAGTTTTCCTGCATGATAATCATACCTTCCAACCTGTGTCACGCTGAAAATACTGTAGATTTTGTTTGACTGCATATTAAGAAGTCATCGCTCAAATTCTCTAACCCTACACCTAGGATGCTAACATGTTTGAATTCAGCTCAGCTGTTATTGGTGAGCCAGAAGAGAACACTAGCAAACTAGTATCAGCAATTCTGACTCGCATCCCGGCATATTAAAAACCAAAGGACTACAAAGAAATAGGGATACATGACAGGTATGATGCTTTTGTTTCAACATTTCACATCTCAGTGAGATAAGCGATTGCACTAAACACATTTCGCAAAGCCAATCATATCTTCTGTATATACCTACTTTGATCTGATTGGTTGCCAACTCTGGGCGCCATTCCTTCCTTATCAGCAAATGATCTATTTCGCAATGGAACAGTAACTCCACCTGGAGTTTTCCTCATCAGGTGCTTGCTAAGCGCCTTAAATTGAAACTGCCTGCATGGTTATCTACTCACTGTACCACTGATAAACTAGAGCTGTAAACAGCTTTATCTTTGGCAACCAGTCTCCATATGAACACATTTCCCTTACCCAGTACAGATATAGGTGAACTTAACACCTGTTGTAATGTTTATATCACACAACCAAACAAAATATCAGTGATTTATGTAACAAGAACTCCTTTTGGGTCTGGAATACATGAGTCATAATATTGAAAATACCGCAAGTCTACTTTCAACTATGGAACTATCCATGCCCTCATGCCTTCATATATAAATTGAATCATGAGCTATCCACATAGCAGACGCAGCATGGTAGTGTTCAGTAGCTATTGCAAGTACACTTGCCAACTCTGAACTCGTCCACATATAATTTTATACAAATTTGATTACTAACCTATCAGATGCGGTCTAGTGTTGACCAGCTGCACCTTTGGGAGCACTTGCTCCTCAACGTTGATGCCTTAAAAGAGTCCTCTATGATCAGGACTTGACAGGTAAGTGAATTACTAGTTCGTGACATTAAACGTATCATTAGATAAATATATCTGGAAACTTTTGGCGACTTAGCAAACAACAGCTCGATCACAAATCACAAATCAATATTCAGTTTCACAGTGATGCTAAGCCGTTTGGCAACTGAATCACAAGTGCTGATAAATTGAATGTTTTATTTGAGCCAGACATGAGTGAAGCATATGCCTACAAGACCGAAGTGCATTCACATCATCAAAAATCAACTGACTATCGGTCACAGTACAGTGGACAGCAGGCTCTCAAGGTGTTGAAGGAAAACATCTACAAATATTACAGCAGAGAGGATAGGAATCGCCTAGATGAACTTGGATGCCGACTGACGGAGGAGGGTCTGCTCCACTCCCTCGACACACAGAAGCTTATTGACCTCTTCGAAAGGTATTCAGATGGGGATGATACTCTGGACGGTGTTATTACCTCGCTACGATTTCAAGGCAAGCATCCAACTAACAAACTTTCCAACCTGCGCTGGTCATCTCACTCTCTCGCATTTGTCGTAGGATATGCGAATAGTGAACTTAACATCCCACAGTGAAATTCATCATAATATGGTGAACTTCAATTTCACTTGCACTCTGGGATGTTTAGTTTTTCATATTATGACAAGTCTACTGCATTTCCCCGAAACTGGCCATATCTTAAGGGTAGAGTACCGCCATTGCGATAATCAGACATGTGCTCAGTCATGCTGAGGATAAACAAATGCTATGATTGGTCAGTATCTTAACTGACAAAATTTAGAGCCAATAATTATGACTGGTTGCCTAACGGTTTCCTGTATAACTTTGGTTGGATAACAAGCTTTAAGGGGTAGGATATCTGGACTATGGCTTTTCAAAGTTTAAAAGAGAAACTGAATCTGAAACTGAATTAGTAGTCTAAAAGCTTTTAATCTGTGGTGAAGGTAATCCGGTTAGAAGTCAGACTCGTGATATTCAAACTTTAAAATATTGGACTTATGAGCCCTGATCTTTGACCTATGACCTTTGACTCTTTATCTCATAGGTTCAGGTACTGGTTATGACACTATACAAAAACCTTCCCTTGATGGTGACCTGATCGCAGCAGCAGAAGTGTCAAGAATAGATCGGGAAGTGGCTGCAAGCGACAGAACCGATTCAAGTGAGAATCTGTGAGATTGCCACAGCCTATGGCATCATATTACTAACGAAATTTCCATCATGTTTCAGGACTCCCCCTTGAACTGCTGTGTAAGGTTGGTAAACATATTTTGTAGTGCTTCAATTCAGTCGAGTTAACTGAAGATTAGTTGCGATGAATTTTGCAAATGATTAACTAATTTTTCCCTCTGAACAAATCACGTGTTAAAGGAGCCCATATGGCCGAATAATGAAGCACGTGGTATTGAAATGCATCAGGGAGGTCATGAATAATTCAGAATATCCATTTATCATTCTTTATAAAAGCGTAAGGTAGATTAAATTAAGATTAGCTGAATATTAATCTGGTTAATCTCAATATTAACGGTGATTAAAAATGATAAAGCATTGCAGCTACAATATATTGTTTACTTTTTGACTAAGGGACTTGAGAAATTCAGCGGGCAAAATCGGTAAGTGATTGCTAAGTAATGGATAAAATCAAGAATTATCAGATAAACCATGACGTCATGGGTTCAAATGTTAGTTTTCATCATCTTTTTAGTCTCATTGGTCAACTGCAAGATCGTCAAATGTATGAATTGTAACATAACGTTTGAATCTCCTTATACAGGTGTGTCTGGACAACCCTGTTGGAATGCTGCTGTTTCCCTGCGCTCACCTGGTTACCTGTGTCAACTGTACCACAGCTCTGTTTGAGTGTCCCGTATGCAGAGGAAGTATTAAGGGAACTGTGAGCACAGACATCCATTGACTAGAGACCAGGGCTGTGCCATTTATTTTCAGAGTGGCACCGCCAAATAATGCTGCCTGCAGGGCGGCTTGCGGATGACCTCAGCGTAGCAAAGGTGCAAGGCTAAGCACCAAAGGCGCTGGGGTGGGTATGGGAGGGTGTCTTCTCCCACAGGAGGGTCTGGGGGGGTTTCCCCCAGGAAAAATGTTGGTTTTCAGAATGCCCGGAGAGTGAATCTCAGGCTATCAGAGGGGGAGGAGATTGAAGTCTAACGGAAGAGGATACAAACAAGAGATACTCTGACTTCTGTTGCGTTGAATAATGGTTGTTATTGTATACAGTTCCATTGGAAATAAATTCTAGGCTATGGAAATTATAGAAATATGGTGATTTTCAAATACCATACATTCCAAACTCATGAAAACTATCTATACTCCTTGCCTGAGTGAAATGGTTATGTGTATAAAAAATAACGTTCAAGTAAGTAGATTGTTTCTATTCCTTGACACCCAGTCAAACCAGATTTGGGACAACACTGAAAGGAACCACAGCTTTATCCGGGCTGATCTATGACTGTGAAAGCTGATAAACTGCTTAACAATCTCTCTTTCATCAAGGCTATCAGTGATTTCGTTGTGTACGTGTAAGAACCACAAATCATTTAGCCTCCTCTGACAGATGGATGTACGCAGGTATGTCTGCAGTTGTCTGAAGCCACTAAATGACCTTTCTGACACAGCATTTGAGTTGCTAAATAAGAACACGGGACAGTGAAAACTACTAGCTTTGTGGTAGGAGTCTTCAAGTGATTTTTGAGAACCTATGAAGAGGAAAATATTAACATCATGCAAGCATTCGTGAAGTAACATGTATTTTCCTATCCTGTACTACATACCTACCTACACCAAAATTTCTAATTTTCTAGCAATCCAAGAGTAATACAACATTTTCCAGTCATTGTATCATATAACACTATAATTCACATAAAATAGGCAACAATATGAAATATTCGGCTATATTTACTCACTTTTTATCCGGTTCACTCATATAGGAATCTCATAGGAAGACAAGATTGTTGTTCTACTTATGAATGCATGCTGATGGTGCTGAGGTGTTGAGAGTTCAGTTGTTTGTACCTGTCTGCTTCATATATTTCATGTTGATGAAAGGGGCAGCTACCACTGCAGTATGAAGTGTGTGGAGATAGCTTGATAATCATTTATTGGACGCTAGCAGAGCATAGTTGTATAGCGCAAGTATAAATCCAAACTGACTAGATATATTGACATCTGTAGCTGCCAGCAGCAGTTGTTTATTTAGTAGTAGATTCATCCGGTTATTAAGGTCATACCATTGCTGATGAAAGCTCAATTGTATGCCTATTGATGACCATTCATAGTTGCTGATTGGTCGTTGGTGTTCTGGGTGTTTTGCTGCGGCTGGCTGGGGCTGGCTGGGATGGATAGATCTATACCTCCATAGGCCCATGTCCCAAGTCGGCCCCATGTAACCAAGAAATCTTTTTATTTTGGCTGATACTTTAACTACTCGGCTGCAATCCCTTGTGATCATTAGTGTAAAAGAAAAAGCACAGGCGTTTTTCAGATTTGATAACGTAGTGGCTCCATAGGCCGGGGTCCAGGGGTTGCCCGGACCCCAGTGGGGTCCAAGGACAAAGCCACAGCGGCAGCTAAAGAGCAGCGCACCCAGGAAAAAAATTCATTTTCAAGTTGGAAATATGATTGGAAAACAATAAAAACAACTCTTCACTAAAAGTTGGAATGCTTCAGGGTCTCAAAATGTAAGGCTGCTTGTAGCTGCAGCTGTAGGATGAACAGTTCTAGTGTGGAGAGAGGGATGCCAACTAGGAGTTACCCTCTCTGTTTTAAAAGTAATAGATAGCCTTCCAGAGTGTTCTGGAGGCTATATAAGTGAGATTTAGCTTTATTCTGCCCTTTTCTGCTCCTGTTGTTCTGCTGGCTGGTTGTGTTGACTCTTCTGAGTTGACTGAGTAAGTCCTGCCTCTGTTTTGTATTGTTTGTTTGTGCTTCTGTTCATGAATAATATAGTATTCCTGATAGCTCATCCTAAATTCCTTGTTGTCACTCTTGCACTGAGGTGCAATCTCATACCCCGTGCCATCCTCGAACAACACTAGTTTTAATGGGCCAGACTGCAGTAGTTATCCCCTAGCAGATATGTGTAATAATATCTGAACTGCTCAAAAATCCTAGAGAAAGTTAAGCAGAGCAGCATCTAAAATCTCACCGGGTTCAGCTGCAATCCACCTCTAGCGACAATAGCTGGTCTTATTGGCTTATTTCTGGCTGCGATGACTTGTAACTGTGGGCAATGGGTGCACAGGGCAATCAATGGTGTCAGCCTGTTGGTGACCACATGATGACCACATGTAAACAACAAGTAACCTCTGTTAGGATGGAGTAGTGTAGCACAAAATTGGTGCTAATAGCACTGAATTGTAATCCCTTGTAATCCTTAGTATAGAAGCTTAGGCAGCAATTATAGAACTAGTTTAAGCTTACTGAAGCCAGCAAGAGTCTATCTCCACTGGGATAGTCAATCAGTCTCATTTGTTTGCATTGAACTCATTCATATGAGACAGTTCGTTTTCTAACTAGCTGGAATCAGACAGAGAGAGAGAAAGAGGTGTGACTGGTATTTTATATGTTTGATCTAGTATTGAATAGTTAGCCGCTATTTGTTTACCGATTTTATATTGCTGTTTATAGTTTTTACGGTCTATAATTTGGGGCTAATAAACCTTTAAGTATAACGTCAGAAAGCACCTCATCGATATCCGGCTTTCCTCTGCACTTATAATGCTTTTGCCTTGCTTAAGCCTGCTTTGGCGTAAGCTTAACACGTTTACACGTTTACAAAACTGATGGCCTAATGATAGAAAAGTAAAACGATTCTTTACTCCAACCTTGAACTTCCTTAAAAATTCTGTAGCAAATCAATATTTCCAACCATCTCATTTCACCCATTCTGAGTGATTTAAAAATATCTGGTGCTAACCGCTGGCTACATGCTTACAGAAAACCTACAACCATCTACCATCTGCAAGAGTGTTACCCAAATTATTGGCATAACCAGTAGAATCCATACCAGCTTTAAGACCCGTGAATTTGTCAGTAAGCTGATGATTGTCTGCATGCAGTCACATAAACCAGCACAAACTTATTTACAGTCTGCATTCAACTCAGCAGCATGGATCACATCCACAGCATCTGGAGCATTCAAAATTAATAAAAATCGCATCGCTATTTTTACAATAGTAATAGATGATGAATCATGATACCATGTCAGAGGGCCGGGAATCACAAACGGGATGGTGAAATTACCAGTTATTCCAAGAGTACCTTGTGATTAGCACCCAATGGTGCAATGTAACAGCTATAAAATCAGTGAAAAACTTTCGGACCCCAGGACTGGACCATGATGAGGAGGAGAGGAAGGAACTTACCAATGAACCGATTGAAGATCACTCAAGGTCAGTGTGAGACTGGTTGTACTCCCATACGGTTAGGAAATCCTTGTGTAAGGAGGTCAGAAATGGGCTTTTGTCGTTCTCTTATTGATATGGATGCACGCGGCACATGCGGAAACATGTGCGTGTAAGCGGGAGCATGCGGGAATGAACGAAAACATGTGCAGGAGCGTGTGCAAAAATCTACAGGAGAATGAAAAATTTTGAGGCATGTAGAAGACAAACAAATCCCTGCCTACACCTAACTGCATGTGTATTTCATAACACGGTGTTATGTCTAAAACTCACAGGGAATGATCGGGCATAGGTCTCCCCTACACTAGTTTGTGAGTCCTATTTCTGAGAGAGTAGAGCGATAGAGCGAAATCTACAGCTCTTTTGTCTATTTACCAAATAGCACTCTTTTTAACCTGCGAATTGCTTAATAGCCCACTGGTGTGCTGACTCAGGAGTTGAATTAAATCCAGCATGGTAGGAATCCCTTCCATGGATTCCCACCAAAGGCACACCAAGAAAACTCACTGTCAGCAGGGTCGGGTTCTGTGAGCCAGACTATTGCATTGTCATCGCAGGTTTGAGGTACATGTTTTCTCGAATTCATTAGACAAATTCTTCCAAGTAAGCCGAGAGACAAGGTCGAACATGTGTGAAATGTTCCACCGGTCGTCATATCATATCTGATTATTAGCAAAAACTTTTCTCTTCCAATTGAGTTGAGCTCTGACCTACAAAAATGCTTTACTCCGCTGTCATTGCCAAAGTTGATACACTTTCTTCGAACTATCCTCACGCTTTCTACAGGAGTTCTAAAAATGCGCCCGCCAAAGCAATATTACTGCAGGTTTCAAAGTCGTAGCTGAACCGCCAATGACTATTGCTCCATCTAAAATAGCTTACACCTTTTTCTGTACTATCGCTATCACGAAACTACCTACGCAACATCGCTTTAAGAGAGACCAAAACTGAAGTCAAATCTTCTAACGGCATCAGGCATCATTGTTCTTCCTCATGCATGTAATGCCAAGCTTACCTTTAGCATCGACACGCAACAAATTAGTGTCAAGCTTTAAGATATCTATGTTTTTTATCCATTTAATTAGTCCTCGGTCGACAAAGTTTAATCGAATGTACCTGGGACACATTTTGATATTCTTAGGGAAATGGCGACAAAAGGTCAGAAAGAAGAGATAATCCACAGTGGTGAGGAGTGCATGAAAGTACTGAAGGAAAAGATATACAAGTACAACAGCAAAGAGGAGAAGGAGAGGTTAGACGAACTAGGACGGAGGCTGTCAGAGGAGAGATTGCTCTCTAACACCAGTATGAGAGAACTGATAGACTTGTATGAAAGATACAGCAACGGCGAATCTCTGGACAGTATCATCAACTCCATAAAACATCCAAGCAAGTATTAACTGACATTTCATACTATCAGTGTTAGAAACCGTTTTTGGAACTTGTTAACTTTATGCCACTACCAGTTGTGCAGAGCTGGGCATCGTGTTGTGGGAGGAAAGTTAGGCGGAGTATGGAAGGGTTAGGTGGATAAAATTGGATGGCGTTGGGACTGAGTGGTCGCATTCCATAATGTGCGAGAGATTACACAATAAACACCCACATTGTTTATCCTGTGCTGAAATTCTCAACCACCTGAGGCTACCCTGACTCAACTGTCGAATATCTGCCTGATGAATAAATATGAATATATGAATATATGAGTTGCTTACCATCAAGACCGATGCCACCATTAAGTGGATCACCACTTGCAATATTTTTGTTCTCTGCAGCAACATTTCTGAGTCATGACAGGATTCAAACTCACAATGATCATGAGCTACCATCAGGCCCGGTGACTTTTATGGACCAATCAAAGAGTGGCAATCCTCCCAACGATAGAGGTAAGTTATTACATCACTATCTGTACTTTGGAGTTTGGACTGGTATTGAGCCAGTGCACTATTTTATCCCTGCAAAAACAGACAGTCGACTATAAACTATAGTTCATAATCTGACCGCTCCTCTTTATGTCTCCTACCGTCTTACCAGCTTTCTCTCTCTCCCCCCTCTCCCTCTCTCCCCCTCTCCCTCTTTCTCTCTCTCTCTCTCTCTCTCACCCTCACCCTCCTTCCCTTCCCCTCTCTATTTCACCTTCCATCTTTC
>ERZ1740065.1045-NODE-1045-length-16118-cov-17.154517_pt1 | contig 16118 bp, 14 predicted proteins | sample MGYA00581738_ERZ1740065 | MGnify/ENA primary metagenome ERZ1740065 (study PRJEB43018, sample SAMN04849749) | marine metagenome | isolation source: floating plastic debris | place: Pacific Ocean | collected 2008-09-01 | study: EMG produced TPA metagenomics...
GCCTCTAGCCCTCACTGGGGCATTGCTCCAGACCCCACCCCAGCCAAGGCAGCACCTAGACTCTGTCCATTGTAGGCACTGATTCCTCATAACTAAGAAGACCCCACCTGACAAGTATTCCGTCCCATTTGCGATAGTGAGTCTTAAAGCATTAGAATCAGTTGAACGGTAGTAGGAAAACAAGTATATAACTGCTTATTCTTATATGCAGTGCCACAAGTAGGAATTGGTCTGACCAATAGAATAACAGCTAGGCTTCACAGTATGCTCAGTATGCTTTCAGAAAAGGAACAAACACTAGCAGGAGCTAGCGCTAACTACAGCCTTCTATTAACTATATAACTACTGATTACTATATAACTTGTAAGGCAGTTCACTTAGTTTTTTCAATTATCTTTTTCACTTCCTTCATGCGTTAGATCGCTATCATTTTTATTTCTTGACGATTTCGAAGGAAATGCTAACGTTTCTGTCGCTGTCAAATCCGGTTCTGCAGTAGCTGAAATGAAATGTCAAAACTACAGAGCCATAGGTGAGCTAGTAGTTAACCGCTTCTACATAATGTACATGTACATATGTAACATACGGGAGCCGTCGTCCCTAGTCATTGCTCTCCTTCTGTGTTGACCTCTATTCTAATCTATTTTATCTTATTCTACTCTAGGGTTGATTCCTGCGAGAAGTTCACAGCATGCGATCAAGGTACTATGACGACCGGCAGCGTTGACTCTCAATTCTATTTACTCAGCAATCACGTACAATCATGTTGAATATACCATAAAATAAACCTCTACCTTGATGATGTTGAGTGATGCGTAGTAGCCCAGACATTATAATAACAAATAAAGGCGGAAGGTTGTTCCCTTCTGATGGACGGTGAAGTCTGGCTAGATTCGAATTTCCCTGCTGCCTTTATGTCCGGATTGTTCGTCCAATCAAATCTGCTGTAGGATGATCATTACTTATGAATTTCTTTCTAAATTCGGTCCTGCTGCCTCTTTCTTTTATCTTAAGTTCAATCTCATCTTTCATGGATTGGGTATCCTTATCTTGACAGACTTCATTGCTTACATCTCTGTCTTGAGTAGCTAAGCTCTTTTCGTGAGGGGTTCATCCCATCAATAACTCATTTATAATAAGTGCATATTGTTCATTTCCATGGTGCTCTCCTTTCGTCTGCTCCTGCTCTTGCTTGCCTTGCCTTGACTTCTGTCCCCTGTCTCATCGAGCCTCTACTTTACACATAATGTACATGTACATCCTGCATTTTCCACTCCAATAGATTCAACTTTTTTTACATACATTATTAATCTTTTTAATCCTATTTATTTTTTCTCCTATTCAGTTATCATCATACTGTACAATACTGGACAATACCACACCAGCCAGTCAAAGCATAACACAACTATGACATCTACCAATTGTCCAAACAGCGGAGCATACCACACCGGTCTTCCGTAGCAGATACACATATCACACCGGTCTTCCATAGTAGATGCACATGCTCTCACATATCTACAGTTCATAAGCTATTCGATTCCTCATCTTTGTTCCCCAGATAGAGTGTGAAAGATCTGGAGACTTTTGTTCCGTCAGGTACAAGAATTCAGAATTTACTATGGCAGATGTGATCAGGCAGACTACTCACAAGTTCTCATCTCTTGGTAGACTCTCTGAGGTATGAATTCTTTTTCAGTTAAGATAGCACTAAATGTGGTGACCAGTACCCTTCTCTTGTATTGACTAAATATGGTGACCGGTACCCTTCCTCTCTTGTTTTAGCTAAATGTGCACAGCTAATGTTAGTAAATAAAAATAAACCATTAACGCTTTTTGATATATTTGATGATTAGTATCATAATTTCGATACATCTTTTAGTGCTATTTTGTTATTAGGTGTGCAACTATCTATTCATCTTGTACATCATTATCATTATCATTATGATCGTTACTACTATTCACTTACAGATCATATCATAGTTTAGCGTATATAAGAAGAGTATGGTTTATCTTTCGCCAATGGCTTATTATCGCCGTTGGTCCGAAGCACACAGTGGCTAAAGCTGTGAGCAGCCAACTACCTTGGGATTAAATTATACGTATTTCACATGGTCAGATTCTCACAAACAGGGCACCAGTAGTGATGCACCTATCGATTAATGCCCTGAAAATTGTTGTGACTGACCAAAGATTGCATCTGTCATACATGCATTACTGGCTTCTCCTCTCCCTGTGTGAACAACAGCAGCCCACGCATGTTTAAAATGATTATTTGATATTGCTTGTAAATCTTTATCTTACTCTCTGTACATAGCATCAAAAATAGCTCCACTCAGTGGACTAGTGCTACTGATTGATTCTTTTAGCTGTAAACGTGACGTGCTTAGTGATTAGTCAATTTAGTTGAGTGACTTCCCCTCTATTTCCTGACTTCCCATCTCTGGTGTTCTACTCGAAAGTCACTCATGCAGCCTGACCATGAATGAATAAAATAGTTGCTGAATTTAACCACAGTTCGCTGGCTCTTATAGTCATTTGTAGAACAAATATATGAGCTTTGGTCTGCTTGTGGAATAGAAATTGTGATCAACAATTTGTTTTAGTGGTAGTTTCTTCCGATGTTATTGTCATGTCGTCGGCTTCAGTAAAATACTGGCATATGATTGCACTCCGAGATCAGTTTTATACGGAGTGCCATTTGTAAAATAATTATCGACATCCAGTAAACATTTTCTATCGCTATTCCACTATTCGCTATCGCTATTCCACTATTCGCTATCGCTATTCCACTATTCGCTATTCCACTATTCCACTATTCGCTATTCCACTATTCCACTATTCGCTATTCCACTATTCACTATCACTATTCCACTATTCGATAGTCACTATTTGCAGCGAACAGTGAATATATCCCTATTCCACTTCCTGCTATGGGTATCCTGCCTGGAGTGTCCACTATGACTTGCGATATTTGCTGCATGACTTGAACTTTGACCCTTGTGAGGATCTCTCAGTATTCCACTCTGCAGCTAGATAGTACACTAGACTTGGACTTTGACCAGTTTGCAACTCTATCTGTATTCCACTTTCAAGCTCGATAGTTACCAAGAACACGCATGCGACAGCCTGACGACAGAGCACTGCGGCTGCTGTAATAGCCGTACTAGTAATCAGCCTGACCACACCGGACCTGTTGACTAGTGCACTTGCTTGGTTTGTTATTGACTGTTGAAGGAGAGCTGTATCATGGCATCTTTTCAACATCTATCTACATGGAATAAGAAACATACTCTTTTTCAATGTATAAATAGATCATTGCATAATTTTCTGTTTCCTCTCTATGTACATTTGATGTTATATTTGATAATCTATACGTATAAGTCATTTTTCTACCAAAATTGAAAATCAATTTGATGATCCCTTAAGGTATCATTTCAATATCTCAGGAGGAATTTTATCTGAGTTATGTTCTCCTCTTAGATATTTAGCTTCAAAACTGTCTGGTAGAAACCGTGACGTACCGTATTCTTTGAGATTATACTATGCTCGAGCAGTAGCCAGACAGCTGTGGAAAGCACTAGTTGGTGAGTTGACATCACATACATCGAACATACTGGGAACGTTGACCATTCTTTGCGTAATTTTCTGTTTTGGTATGGACACATAATGTCTCTTCAAGATACTGTAGAACTATGCATAACAGACAGAGCAAGCAGAACAGCCAGATTTGTGCCACGACCTTTCATGAGCACAGGGTTGCAGGAAAGGCTGTACAAGGTAACAGTTCTTGTCTGTATGAAACGTTGATGTTGTTGTTCTCTTCTGAAGTTATCCTTGTCCTGGACAGTTTCAGGATCCTATGTGCCTAATTCTGGAGTCCACTGGTAGCACACTGTTGCTACTGGATGACAACAGCGCGTTCGCAAGCATGGTAGACGCGCACTACAATGTGCTTTACATGGGTGCAGAAAATTTAAGTGCTAAGGCTCCCGCCACTTCATTGGATATGGCAAGTCCTCATAGTATTTACCTATATATCATAGGCTTTCTACCATTGAAATGCAGTAATGCTACCACGCTATTGTCACTTTATCTATCGACCACACAATCAGATCCATTTAAACTATTTACGTACATTAAATATAATGTATATAATTTACATATAGATGTATTTCCATATGAAAAGAAAGCGATGCATATTATTTGTATCTTTTATTGTACACACACACGTTGTCTTAAGTTGTAGGAAAATCCGCCAGAGTCCGCTGTTCAAGCTCGTGGACCAAGTATAAAAAAGAATTCCTGACTATTACGGTAAAAGTTCCAAGTATAACCTATAACTGGGTACTGAGGGCTGCGTGTGAGAAGATGAAGGTAAACGACAACACCCACAGCCTGTACAACGCCCAAGGGTTCCTCGTGACCAATGATGACAGCAGTATGCGTAGTTAGACTAGATGTTCTGTTCACACCATCTCACTGGTTCTCTTCTGATCAACTTTATTGACACACGACTACCAACGAACTGACTCACTACTCACTACTGGACAGAAAACAGCATGCATATGAAACCACAACATAATTAGATCTACAGTTATCAAAGCTGACGAATAGGATGTTGGATTGTAGGCTACGCTACATTTCACTACACTACACTTCCCCTTGATCTCAAAATCATTGAGGGATCTAACCAACATCGGTCGGTCGTCCGCTGTTGGGGTCTCTGCTCTCTGACTGATGGTATGGCGGCTTCCTGGTCTACATCCTGGTCATTCCCATTGTTGTTGTTGGCACTGCCACCATTCTCCATTCCGCCATATTGCCCGAGATCTTCATCATCAGCTTGACCACCAACCACAGCAGCTACATGTCCACGGTCACACTCCACCTCCATCTCCATGCACTGTTGCTCACCATCGTTGCGCCTCCGCTGCTCAGCAAGTCTCACATCAGCCACATGCCGGTTCACTCCATTGATCTCTGCAACTTTGTCAGACATCACTTTGGTGAGCCTACCACACCTCCACTTTGTGTCACACCTGGCCTTGCCATGCTTCACATAGACTTGATCTCCAACTCGGTAGGGATTAGCTCCAGTCACTTCAGCTCTCAGGTCTCTTGGTCTCTCCTCTCTTCTTGGTTCTCCAGGCAGTCGAGTCTCATAGCTGTAAAGGGCAGCAGCCGGGATCACATTGGCAGAGTTGGGAGTGTTGTTGAAGACGACATCCTCAACACCCCGCCCTGACCTGGCCACCATTCACTTAACCGTCCTATGGTTCCTCTCCACTATTCCATTGCCAGCGTGCTTGTATGCACAGCAAAACACCACTGACACACCCATTGGCTCAGGAAGATCCTTGGCACTTTTGAAGCACTTTTGTTGCACAGTATCTCCAACGGTGGACCCCTCTCCAGAAACATTCCTCTGAAGAGTCGAATCGCCTGGTCAGCAGTCTCATTGGCCATTGACATCGATATCGCAAATCTACTATGGCCTCAGTCAACTACCTAGATACTACTAACTAGATAAGGTTTGCCACCTACATATGCCCCCACTGCTATCCGCTGCCAGTTTGCATCCACATCTAAATGGCCATGTTCCCATTTCACTGGTGCGGGGTTGACCTTTCTGCACACTTTAAAAGATCTCACTACCTCTGCAACGAGCGCTCGATCTGCCATTATCTGCATCCTATCCACTACATGCATAGTTCGCTCAACTCCCAAGTGATGACTGTTGTGGAGTTCCACCACACTTTGTCTCTGCCCTCCTACCCCCATTGCCACAACCCTATCACCATCTCCCTGCCTCGACACATCTTTGCGACCCTTTGCAACCACTTTTTTGGGACGCGAGTGAGAGCATCAGCGACATTCCGTTCTGACGGAACCAGCTTTATCGACTTCGTGAGTCCATACTCTTCAATCAGCTGACTAATGGTCTCCAGTCTCCTCTTTACAGCCATCTCGCTCAGACCACTGACCTTTGATTTTTTATGTCATCCAACGGTCAATGCTGTCAAGTGCTGACCAATGATTGTTTACTTCGGCAGCATAAACTCAACCGAAGCGGTCATGCCTAAGCTCCGCCCATTGTGGTCAGCGAATCCCGCTTTGCTTAGCTAACCTACGTCGGCTTCGGTGCAGTATGGCCACGCCATTAGTGTCCTCCAAAACAAAGCGGATCCAGCCATAAACACTTGCTGAGTCTGTCATTTGCTGCAGCTCTCATACATTTAGCATAGTCACTACTTGCCCCTGCTCCTTTGGCCATTCTCCACTCTCATAACAGACAGTTTGACTGATCACCGTTTGTTGACAGTTGACAGTTGACGTTCTTCATTACTGTCTCTGAATAGAGAAATATCATGCTTTGCAGAGCAGAGAGAGAGAGAATAAACAAATTCAACACACAATAAGAAGCAAAAACCAGAAAAATAGAAATTTGAATTGTAAAAGAATGGATAGAACTGTCTCACAGATTGTTCTTATATTGAATTACTCTTGCTTGGTAACAATTGCTGCGGATCGCTACTCTGGTCAGTGTGCGGTATCGGCCTGATGGCAAAGCAATCCAGTTAGAAGATTTGATTGTTGCACTCTGTGGCGAATATCCGTAGGCAGCATGATTTTATGCATCAGTTGTATACTGCATCAATGTCATCAAACTTACCACCTAGATGACCGGCCAGCTTAATGACGCTGTTCAAGTTCTTGCTGGCTATATGACTATATGATATATGACCATGGATAGTATAAAAAAGCATTCAATAAAGGTCACAGCATCTTATTAAACAGGCTTGGCAATTCCCAAAAAAGACAGCTTCTGCATTATAAAAATTATCTTCCTGGCTTTCTCCACAACACACTATTGAGCTAAATATTCAGTTTGCTATCAAGAATGTGCCTAAATATTTAAAATCTACACATGCCATTTAAAATCAAATAATCACAGGAGGGGGTACATTTCAAATTACTAAAAAGCTCTTGGGTTTTACATTTTACGTACATCAGCTCGTTATCGTAATACCAGTTCACTAGGCTCTCACTGTCCTGCTGGAGGGAAGAGGGCTCATCGCTATGTAACAGCTCAATGAGGTCAGCGTCATCAGCATATTTTAACAGATGAAAATTTCTAGCTGATGGTGATGACATATGCTGGACATATATGCTAAATAACAGAGGGCTAAGAACACAGTCTTGAGGGGCTGCCAATGGATGTAGATAAAACCATATGCTGTCTCTTTATTACACGCTGAGACCGATTTGTCAGAAAGCTGTAAATGGTGTTTATCACATGTGGATTAAGTTGCGCATCCACAAGGTCGCTGATCAGTATGCCAGGATCCAATGTGTTAAATGTGCTTGTAAAATCGATGAAGTGTGCATAGTTTTTAGCATTTGCATCCAGATATGCAGATATGAGATGAGATGAGACGGACAGCTGCTTCCTCTTTTGATCATTCGGATTGATAGGTGAGCTGAAAGTCATATTGAAGCCCAGGCTTAACAAATTTGAGTAGTAGCTCGAATGTCTTAGCAATTATTGAAGTCAGGGCCACTGGACGATAGTCCTTGATCTCAGTTGCCGAGTTCGATTTTGGACTGGTTTGATGTTTGAAATTTTCCACACAGAAGGGAATAGTATTGAACAGAAAACACAATGGTGGTTGAAGGGCGTATGCCAGGGATCCTATCAGGCCCAGGGCTCTTGTTACATTTCTCCTTCCTGAGGGCAGTTATTACCTCACTAACATCGAATGATGGAATTTGTGGCAGAGTAAATCCCTGTAAACTCTCCCACTCATGAGCTGACATGCATAGTACACTATAGAACAGTCACAGCTGAGTTTGACTACATACCTGTTATTTGTGAGTGCTATCCCACAATGCGCTTGGAGGTTTTTGTTTCATGCTGAGGTTTAATTTCATGCAATTGGCAAAATTGTTATGCATTTGATACCATGATATTCATTTTCAAGCGATAATTTTTTTCAATAACCTGTTTCATTAATTTTTAAAATTCATTCCTATAAGAAATACAATTTAACGCTATGAAAATAAATCTGAAAAAAGATTGATTTGCAATTTTGATAAATAGATATTGGAATGATCCCTTCATTGAGCCTTATACAGCAATGATGTGTACAGAATGAATGCTGACTTTCGAATCATGTGACCACTCTGAGTAACAGAGAGACAGGGGGAGATGGAGAGAGGGAGTGGGAGACGGAGACGAAGGGTGTGGGAGACGATGGGAGTGGTTATGGAGGGAGAGGGAGACTGAGGGTGGGAGAGGGAGATGGAGGGAGGGAATCGGGGAGACGGAAGGAGGGAATCAGGGAGACGGAGGGAGGGAATCAGGGAGGTAGGGTGTGAGGGAAATAGTGATCTGTTGAGCACTTCCATTCATAAGCATTGTACTTTTAATACTCATGTTGTCCGCTCAACCGACAAGCATGACTACGAAATGCTGTTCAAGAGCCGACAGTCCGCTGCCTATGTCCCTGGCACCGCCATTCCGTTTACTGTACAGAAGTACAAGGAAGCTGCTTGGGTCTGCCCTACTTAAGCTTCAACCTCAACCTTCAAAGCACCTAGTGGTATGTATAAAGTTGTTGTTCAGCACAGTTCACTTCGTCACATCAGAGAACTATGACCACACTTCATCAGACTTGGAGTCATCGCCGTCACTTGATGGCTCTCCTAAGAGAATGCCTGCTTATCAGCAATCTGTTGTTCAGCACCCAGCATCTCCTGTTACCCAGTACGTTTTTCACAACATTAAACGCAGCCTGTGTATCAATCACTGCATTATCTCTGTGAATTAACATCAATTGGCCTCTGTCTAGCTTGTACGATACATCACAAAGTAAGTATTACAGCCTTTCAGTGTGTTTCATTGCTGGTTTTTCAAATCTGTATTGACGAATTGCAATGTTTTGGACAGTTAACTTTCCCTCAACTTTCCCTACCCTAAAACTAACACCCCTATGTGTATGTACCATGATTGTTTACATATGCCTTCTGATAGCCCACCAAAATATTCTTACACAGCGCAGTTGCTTCAATGGTGTGTGTATATTAACTTTATGGTGTCCATGTTGTCATAGTATTTATCACAGATCAAATTTTATTCTTGCAAACACGTGTCCATACAGCTTTAGGAGACCTGAATGTCAATAGATTGCTAGCCTGTTCGAACCTCTTTGTTCACCTACTTTTATATATCATATTTACATCATATTTACAGCGTGTGTGTTGGTGTGTGCGCGTGCACGTGCGTGTTTAGAATTTGGCTTGGTACCTGTTGTGCTAACACTCCAATGATTTTGTGCACGGCATTTTTATTTGCAATCTGAAAACGTCATTATCCAATTGTATTTGTTTTATAGTGGCCACGCCTCCACGTCAGCTACACAGCTACACAGCCGTCAGCGGATAATGGTGTCATTGTACTGGATGATTGTGCTGAACAATCACTTCACAATGGAGGTCACTCTAGTGGGGCCAGCAGTGCTGTTGGCATGCTACATGGTGACCATGAAGATGCAGCTTTCCCCAACTACCTGTATGGCTGAATAGCACTCCGCTTATTGGCAGCATCCAAAGTTTTTTGTTCTTTAGCTGGTCGTATGAGAAAGATTTTGACATACGAGAAGCCCTGGAATCAGACATAATGAAGACCTGTGCGTCAAAGAAGTGAACAAATTTACGTTCATGTATCCATATATTCATGTATCGATGTATTCATGTATCCCATGTATTCATGTATCATTATATTCTATGTATTCATGTATCCATGCATTCCATGTATCCATGTATCCATGTATTTATGTATCCATATATTCATGTATCCATGTATTCCATGTATCCATGTATTCCATGTATTCATGTATCCCGTATATTGGCTACTGGCATGTTCCATTTCCTTTTATTTCATTTCATGGGGAATATTGTAGGACATAAAAGCTGATGAGTTGAGAGGGCTCATTAGTGCTTTCGCCGATCATGTTGTGACTGGCCTGTTCCGCAGTATAGTGGTGTCTCGTTTTAATGTATGGAGATCTGCAAGCCAATTCTGGCACCTTCCCATAGTTGCAAACAGGTCTGGGCTGATCTTATGCAAGTTCCAGGGGATGACAATGTCCTGGAACCTTATATTGACCATGGAGGATCACAGCGAAAATTCTTCCAGCTTCTGCTGGATAGTATTGTGAGGCATAGCAGTATTTTCAGCTCAGGTAAGAATACTTTTGCGTCTATACCCATGCAGTAACAGATTTCATACACCATAGTGCTGTTAACAACATTGTAGCTGACGATACAGAGAAACCCACACTGAGAAGCAATGTGAAAGCTCTCCAACAAGCTGAGTACAAGCTGGGTGGAGAGATGATCGCTACAATGGTCGTGCAAGGCGGCCCACTTCCACAGCTGTTCAATAATACCACAGCTGATTACCTTATGCGCTGCTCTATAGATGTCAGCTGCCGAATTGAGGACCTACCAGTGCCAGACTTTTCTGCAGTGAGACGGGTCAGTGTTCGTTTAACATAATGTGACCCTTCATGCCTTCTATGATGTTGATGTTGATGTTGATGATGATGTTGATGTTCTCAACATTTTAGTGGACAACAATGAGGAAATCTGTTCTGCACCATCGTGCCCATCGTTTGAAAGTTGCACTACCATTGATGGTTTACCCACCATCGTCAGCACCAACAATCGAGATGAGTTTATCAACCTTTACTGTTGATACAGTTTGCTGCTCCTGGTTGTATAATGGTAGGACATTCTGGTATCAAAGGAATCAGCAAGAGAAGTGCTTTCTGATCATGAATAGGGAGTTATCCTACCTATATCCTATGTATTAGCCGAAATGCCGTTTTAGATATTATCTCCCCTTGAATCTAGTACCGGAGATAGGCAATAGCTGGTCCTTATGATGTAATAAGGACTAGCGCCCTGATTGGCTGGTTTGGTGGTTGCGATGTGGTTGCAGTGTGGTCCGCACTACCAGGTGAGGTCACCTCTTGCGGCCCTATTGGTGATGACTAAAACAAACCTGTTGGGAATCACCCCAGTTCCATTGCTGACAACACAACATTGACGCTCACCAACACTCCCAGACTCCAAAGATTTATTCCTCTTAAGGGCCTAAGTCATTTAGAAGTAAGCCGCTGCATTATGAAGGTCTGCGCTCTGTGTGTAATTGGCGATACCTACGTGTTCACATTACCCAAGCTGGTAGAAGTAAGGGAAAGATGGGTTAAATTGTTGAGACGGATCAACCCGAATATAAAAATCACATCCAGTCTTGCAGTTTGTGCTGATCACTTTCATAAGGATGACTTTACAAACTTCTCAATGGTGAAGCTCATGCCTGGAAGCAGTAAGCTTAGGTAAGTCTTTCTGTCTACTATCATTACTCCACTAATATTCTGTCCAATGTAAATTAATTTGGTTGTCGTAGACGGCGGCTCAAGCCTGGTGCTGTGTCGTCGCTTTATAAGACAGAAAGTGAGCTGTCTCCTGTTCCATGTCTTCAAGATAATGAGTGAGTAAGTCATCCACACTGTAAAACTCTGTGCATCTTACTATCATACAAGCAAATATTGACGCCGTTATTTCTAGCACATGTGAGGAGCCTCATATCTCTTTACCTTCGGCAGATCTTTCACCATCAACCTCCTATCAGATGGATGTGACTTCCACTGGTAACATTACTAACCAACATTTACAAAAACGTTTTGTGAAGTATTATTGGTGTTGAGTTTTCATGTCACATGCTTCTGCCATTAGACAACCAATCTTCAACTGAAAGATCCGACCTTCGAGATGCCAGCACATGCTTACACGTCAATTGATGAATTTGAAAACAGGGGTGATAACAGAGATCATGCTTTGTAAGTTGTGATCTTTTTGTATTATATCTTGTACTAACTATAGCAATGAAGCCAACATCAGAAGCAAGCAAGCTCATTATGGTGCCCGGCTAACACTAACTAGCCTTCAGCTCCCACGTATTTAGCCCTAGCACCGGTCCAAGTTACCGGAAACCCCTCAAACTTGGTACAGTTGTGGTCTGCTGTGATTGGATGAAGTATGGAAAGTTTGACGGGAATTAACCCAATGATTTTGCTGCAATTCGAGGTGAAACAAAGCTGAGACCAATGAGATTTCAAACTTAGGCGGCTGCCCGCTAACTGTGATTGACAGCTCGCTGGCAAGCAAGCGGCACGCTGCCAGGCCAGATAACCACAATGACAACACACCTAGTCATCTTGTTTTGACAGACTGGGTAGTCATCCATCGTTGGCTGTAGGGACCTACTAGGGGATGTTGACAGACACAAAGCGCTCACTGGTAACTGTTAGAGTGAGACGACAACCTGGGTTGTTCAAGTTTCGTTGTTCAGTAAGTTGTAGTGCATTATCTACTGCATGTATTCTCGGTTAGGCAACTGTCTCCCAACAGTTATGAAATGAAATATGGCTAATGCATGCATGTACATATAGAACTTTATGTGACATCTCACAATTGTTTATTTCAGATGAAAAAAATGAACAAAATTTACTGCACCAATATCACCTATATCCATATAAGGCACCCCATCCTCATTAGGGTATCATCTCCGCACCATAGACAGCACACAAGTTGGCATTATCTCCCTCTTGAATAAACCGGGTGTAGGGAGCCGTTGTCTCTTTTTATCAAGGTACCTTCGATCCTACCAGGCACCACAGTGGTACAGCATTGTCCAAAACTTGAAAAATGCTCTCTTACGTAGCTGGTGATTTGAGCTGTGGGGAGTGGAGTTCTCAATCGCCCACCATGCCTGCATATTCGTTTCCACAGTGACACAGGGCAACACTGCTGGCATTCCTCTTCATCCGGTGTAGCAGGGATCATCTTGTTTCCTTGCCTCGTCAACTTCCTGTATTCTCCTTGATTGCAGAAATTGCCGCAGTTCTACAGCTTGCTGTGCATTCACTCACACTTATGGCTTGTAATTTACTAGACGCTTCCTCAGGTTGCTGACATCGATCCCCATCATGAAATAGCCTGTAGTCGTTATCCAATAGATCCACATGACAATAGATTGCGTTCCATTAGACCTCTGTGATCTCATTAGTCCACAAAGATCTTGGATCCTCTTCATCTCCATCCTCTAACCCAATTTCGTTCAACTCCTAGCTATGATATCTAAATAGTTGAGCGATATCCCGCATAACTTCATCTTCAATATGCAGCTGAGCTCTCATGACGACTCTCAGGAATAGACTTTGTATAATGTAAGGGGTGTCTACAGTAATACAGAATATTGTGAAACTGTTATGAATCACTTATAAATAAGGTAAAACCAGCTGGAGTATGTCAAATGAGGATATGCCTCCATATGGGGAGAGGGGGGAAAACTGTCAATACTAGACAACTCCTAAAGGAAATAGTATCAATGTAAGCAGCAGGTCATTAACTGCACCTTGAAATGACATTCAGTATTTTATTGCAGTTCCTCGACATGGTCAGCAGGCCTGTGTATCAAACTAAAAAGGACAAACATGTGCCATGAAAGTATAGTAAATAGGCAACAGATCAGAGCCAATGAAATCAAATTAACGTACTGTGTGGATAGCTTCAAATACTTCGTACTCCTACGCTTTACTGCACTCTCTGCGATCACCTCGTTGAACAGCTTCATTGCATGATGCAAGCGTATATTTAAGCAAAGCTTTGTCCCTGATTTTACAGGTACAATCTCCTAACTGTGAAGGTACCTTTTCACTCAACTCGCGAAACAGATTCGCCTTCGTACCTCTCGTAATGAAGTACTGATCCACATGCTGGTTAAACTGTTGTTCTAGGCTATTCAATATTACGAGCAGAGTATTCGAAGGTGCATTCAAACCCTTTCTATCTGGACAAAAGTTTTCCAATGCAATTAATCGATGGTTCTCGTTACTTTTGTCAAAATCTGTCTCTATGTATGAATGATTGTGTAGCCTGCATATGTAGCTTATGCAGGCTACACAATCATTCTTGAGCATATTTTTACTACGAAGCCTTCGATATGAGCAAGAACGTTATTTTCCTGAGCCTCAAGCTCTATGGATAGTGAGGTGGCAAAGCATGCAGCATAATCATGATCAGTCAGACTGATTGATATAAGCAATGTGATGTGACTGAGATGGAACAAAATGGTCTGTAAGGTTGGCGCTGCTTGAACTGGTCAAGCAGTGTTTCATCAATATCTTGTTGACAGTTGCTTGTCAAGCTAGCTGTCAAAAGAGCATCAACAGCAATATCTAGGAATGCTGCGTGGAACTGTAGGGCGTTTGGGGGATCTCTGTTACCACCCCTACTACGTATTTTGGCGAACAAATTCTCAACACAGTTTTGGTTGAGTCTGTAAGTACATAGATGCTTAAGGTCAATCTCAGCAAACATAAGTCTCAACACCGAGATATTTTTTAGCCATCCATTCAAATATTGCCTGGCACAAGCTATTTGATGTAAAGCTCAGCCTCAGCCAGCATTTCCCAGTGAGAGGTGTGTGCAGAGATGACGTGACCGTTACAAGTACTGCTGTGCACAGTGTGACTGTTGAACACGTTGAACAGACAGTCAAACATGTTGCAAAATTTACCTGTGTGAGTCGCAGATTGATCTAATGCATTCAATGCTTCAAAGTTATACCTTTCGCGACAGAATGACTCAACACTTGTACAACAGTTTAACTCTGATGCAACTAAAAGCTGGCAGTTCTATGTGTTTTTAGTGAGTCTTGAAGCTTGGCGAAGCGGTAACTTGATATCCTGGAGATAAAACTGCTGGATAGGGTCCCAAGATATGAAAAGATGCCGAACCGAAATTTTCACCCAGCTCTGTACCCAGAATCCTTCAAGTTGGTTCTTACATTTTTGATGAAGTGAGGTGCATTGAACAAACAGAAAGAAGAAAGAAACTTTGAACATTCAACTCAAAATAAGGTTTTTCAATACTTGTTGCCAAATGTTTTGTGAGGCAACTCCTATTGCTAGGACCTTGGTCGCAGACAAGCACCTTGAGACAGAGACCAATTGACAATAAGGAAGTGATCACATGTTTGATCAGGGAAGTTAGGATCTTTTGATCGACGGTGGAATACATGAGATAGTATGCTACAGGCTGTTTCCAGCTGGATAGTAAGCCTCTCACCATAAAGACCAATCTATCCCTACCAATATCAGCACCTTCTAGTCTATCAGTTCTAGCGTCATATGTGACATTTGCTTTGATGATCATTTTATCAAAAACTTTTTATCCTCTTTCATAGCTGCAACCTTTCGCTTCAAAGCATCTTCTGACCTACTCCAGGGTATATATCCAGACCCCTCAATTCTTTTTTGAGCTTTTCCCTTGATGCCAACTGATGGCATGATGAATATCTTTGATAGAAGCCTGTATGTTTTAGGGCTGGAGTGGTAAATGGACAGGGCTAAGGATTTGACCAGCGTCGTCCAAAACGAGATGATTTTGCGAGACGAACCTGAGTAATAAAGCAGTTCAAAGCATTCCCTTTCAAGTAGTCCGAGGCCATGCGGATAACATTAGCTACTGATGATGAATTCAGTGATCTTTTTAACTATTTATCGGAGCCCTCAGTCTATTAGCAAAAAATTGTCTTAGTGCCTTCTTCCTTGGTGTTGGTGCTGCTGACCAGGGTTGAGTCAGAGTCAACTTTTGCAAGTAATGTCTGAACACACAGGACAATCACTCATGAATGTGTGGTTGGCATATAACATGCATTTTTACCACATATACCACCCATAATAATAAAAAAGGGTAGGCATTAAGGGCAATAAAACATGCTAGCTGCTATTGTGTACAAGGTGATAGTATCATTTGACACAGGGTAGCGTTGTCACTTGTCTCACAAAATAATCAGAAGACTTGCATCTTTCCTCCTAGGAAGTGAACGCACTGACCTCAGAGATGGTGTGGGGATCCAGTTCCCTTTAGGAAGCAGTGATGGCACGACGTTCCATTTGAGCCGGTTAGCATCCCCGTTTGTAAATTGTACTTCGATGATCCGCGCCAGTACGTGCTCGCTGAAGCTGACACTGGCCATCAAT
>ERZ1740065.1046-NODE-1046-length-16114-cov-12.827387_pt1 | contig 16114 bp, 10 predicted proteins | sample MGYA00581738_ERZ1740065 | MGnify/ENA primary metagenome ERZ1740065 (study PRJEB43018, sample SAMN04849749) | marine metagenome | isolation source: floating plastic debris | place: Pacific Ocean | collected 2008-09-01 | study: EMG produced TPA metagenomics...
TCAATATTCTTGAATAACATAAAAATTTAAAATTTAAAATATTACAGAGCACAATGAAGGCTCCACCAGTAAGTTTAAACCTCGCCAAACCATATCAGCGGCTCATCAAGACGTTCTTTGACTGATGTAGAAATCATCAACTTCTAGCTGTCTGAAGGTCAACCTGCGTCTGTTGACTGGGCTGTATAATCGATTCTGAGAACTCTGGCCAATTACTCAGCAGTTAAAACTGTGATTTTAGTACCAGTAAAGTACAGGTACATCTGTGACATAACCTCAACCCCGTGACATTACCTCTACTCTGTGAAATTATCTCTACTAAGTTACTGGTTGGCTACTCAATAATAATGAATGGCTAGAGGAGCAGTGGGACAATGATGATAAAATCATTCAGGTTTTTTTAAATGATCAGGAAACTATTTGGACAACCTCTATTATCTATATTGAGAAATCATCCTGTGCCTGGTAATTTCCTATTTGGCTGCAAAAATTTGTAAGCGAGGCAGCGCCGTGGCTAAAAAAATCTGACACTTAATTCATTCCCATAGTGGTTGTAGCATTCAAAGCATCTGAAAGGTGGATGACTGGTACCCGATTGTCAGAGTCGCTGATAGAAGTAAAGATATCATCACAAGTTCTTCCCAGGTGGCCTGTCATGTATCTGTAACAAAGGAGTTGGCAGTATAGAACTACAGCAGCCCAATACATGAGATTTGTACTAAAAGTTGGGAAGTTTTCAGAAGGAAATGGGCTAGGAACAAACTACAAGGATGGATAGGCATTGTTCTGCAGGTGCTAGACAGTGGTCCTAATTACCTAGTGAATTGTCAGCTGTCAAACTCTTACAGTCAGAGAGATCGGCATTTTTTTTTTCTTAGACTAAAGCCGGCTTAAGTGCAGCGAAAGCATCATAAGTGCGGACAAAAGCCGGCGTAGCATCGGCGTAACACCGGCGTAACGCCAGCGCATCATTGCGGCGCGCCTATCGATAGAAGAGTAAAAAATGCCGAGAGATCTGTGTGTACCACATGTGAAGCCGCTTCTACCGCAAGCTACTTGTATTATATACCTCCCATCATCCATTGCATTACTCATCACTCAAGGTTGTATATGTGTGTGTCAAAGATGAGGAAATCACAATTGTAGGACGGATGCCACACAAGTAAAAGTGATTCAAAAGCTCAGTTCTTTCACATCAAATGAATAAATAAAAAATTTAAATGAGTATAAATATAAAGTATGACAATAAATAAATGAATAAAATGTAAATAAAAATGAATTTGAAAAAAATATATTGCAATAGAATTAAAGTACATGTACGTCACTTACGGTTCATTATACTGCTACATAAATTATGCATTCACATATTGCTCAACTATTGTGCATAAGGTCGTGATGTCTCTGTATGAGGATGCCAACGCATTCACCATATTTATGAGAATGGCTCTGCAAAAAGCAAATAATTTAATAAAAATAGTTTTAAATGACATTGTTTGTTTGGCATATAATCTGTATGCATTGAAGCTGCGAAAGTAGTAAAGGATTTGACTAAGCGCTAATGTTCAATTGCCCAGGTGTGGCCAACTGAGTGAAGGCTTTTACAATGTCTGCAGTTAGGCGTGCTTCCTGCAATGGAAGTTTAGTTATTCGAACAGGTTTAGCCTCAAGGCTGTATTTTTAAGCGTCATTTGTTGGCGACAAATTGACTTACATACCATAAGTGTCCATATTAGACATTACTCATGCAACAGAACTGGCTGTAAAATATGAAAAGCCAATAAGCGATTTTCTTTGAATTATATGTGGTGCTAACACAGCTGTATATAATGACCAATTAGGGTCTCAACTTTCCGCGAACTAGATAGCCAATCAAATAGAGCTTAACCAAAAGCGTTGCTAATGAATTCAAACATGCCAGAAGCAGCCAGCTCCAGTCAAAGTTGATGCTCCCAAGCTAAAAACAGTAAGGAATTTTTCACGAGCGTGACCATCACATGAAAATACATCTAGTATGGACCAGCCTTCAGAATACACCTTTAGCTTGAGACTTTGGCTTACACTGAAAGAATTGGTAACATTAGTATAGAATAAGTAAGGCAGCATAAACGTGCTCTAAATGCAGATCGAAAGTTTGTTGGCATGCGATCATAGTATAAGGGTATTTTAATATCCGTATCAATGAGTCATAACAATAGTTCAATAGTGTCACAGTGCAGCTGGAAATTATTAAGCATATTCATTAGTTTGAAGAAAGAAGAAACCATTTAGTTGAACGCTCTCAAGAGCAGCAGTAGTATGATGAGATATTGAGAGTGACAGTGCTAAGTCGATCAATCTAAATAGTTATAGTCGGGTGAACTCAATCCGTGTAGCTCATGCTATGTCATAGATGTTAGGATGTTTAGGAGTATCAGTCATCTGTTACTGCTGATGGTGGCATCCAATGCATGGTAAGTAACCTTGTGTACCTGAAACTAAGACATTACCGGCTGTTTCACCAGCCGTATTTTCACTAACGTGCATAAGTCATAGACTCAAGCCTGCTTGAAGGACAGCTTGCGTCTGCTGACAGCATAATCGATTGCTGAGTAATGGCCAATGCAGTTTATACCGCTTTGGAATGGGTGGACTTATCATTTCCAGAACTTTTTACAAGCAAAGGCATAAGTTATACTAGTCTGGATCCAAAGCCGAACAAAAACCAACATGTGATGGACCTTTGATCCATGCAGGAATCATTTTTTTTAACTTCATATTTGAAATCCTGGTGTTTGTCATTCTCCTGTCGATTTTTGCGCTCACTCCCGCTCACTCCCGCACACTCCCGCACACTCCCGCACACTCCCGCATCTGCTCATGCGTGAATATCCACGGGAGAATGACAAAAGCCAAAATCCCTGACAGATGTAGATGACCCAGGTACTTCTGCGATTTTTTTGTGGCTTCGTTTGAGACTCAAGGAATTTAGGTCCAAACTTCCATTCCAGCCATGCTAATGATTTCAGGGCCAGTGACTTGCCAAATGTGACACTAATCTATGAAGGTAACAAGTCGATTGACCAGTGTGATATGGTTGTTGACAGCAACCATAATGACAGCATTCTGATACTACACACTGACGGAGTTGAGCGGGTCAATTTGACTGACAGCTCCAGTCAGTTGATAACATCATGGCCACCGGTCTCATGGTGAGTTGGGTTGGTCCTTTCTTCGCTGTTTAGAGTTTCTGTCTTTGGAGAACAGTGAACTACAGCTCAATCCATTATGTCCTGTTTCTATAGCAACAAAATAGCTTCTTAAAGTTGCTACGTAACGGCAATAGATTTTCTGAATGTCTTATTAGTTGGTGAGATGGGTACGGTTGCCTCAGACCGAATTTACACATTGCAAACACATTTCTCAGCTTCATTGCATATTATCAAATTGTGATAAGGTTCATGGCAATTATTATATAACAGTGATGGATACTTGTGGATAATTGGGGGGATATTTTCCACGATTAAAGTGTCAAGATAAGTAATCAATGATCTAATGCACAGTTCCATTAATCAAGTCTTTCAAATTTCCGCTCCAGGAGTTTAGTTAGCAAGAAGACAAAGCTTGAGGAAAGCACTGCTGGCTTGGAGACACCAGTATGGAATTGCTGAATCAATAGACACACATATTGCGGCTGATTCAATGTATTTCCTAAGGTTTTATAGTCAATATGGTGATATCAGGTAGGTAGGTATGCCAGGGAGGTAGGTATGTCAGGTAGGTAGTTATGTCAGGTACACCGTACTACATACCTGGTCGTGGTAAGTATGGAACGGTGCTCTGAACTGAGATGAAAACCTCATCACTTCAATTTTCACCCGATTGGACAGTGACATTCAGTTATGGTGAGGTTGCATTGGCTAAAAAACGTAGCTGCGGACTCAAGTATCTAATCAAAGAGTCATGGAGAAGACTCGGGTAAAGGGTCGGCCACAGTGACATAAGTTCATGCGTATTAGCAGATATTTGCATTGAGCAGTTTTGCAATGCACGAACTAGTGGAGACTACATCTACGCAGTATTTTGCAAGTTCCAGCCTGGGTCCCTACTGATGATCAACTGTGAGGTTTGCGTGGTTACAGCGTCTGGCCTTAACCACCACTAATCGACCAATCGCAGCAAAAGCGCAAATTCATTCGCATGTCAGAGTTCAACGTGCTATGCGTTTGGCGTTGAGCTGATTTCACAGATATCTGCGTTTTGCGTTGAGCGAATTTTGCCAATATCTGCGAATACCCACAAATTTGCGTCAGTGTGGCCAACCTTTAAAGCATGTGGTCATCCTACAGCATCTATCTTTACAAATGTGGTTGCTTCATGTGTTTCCTATCATCACTGAAAGTTTGAAGAAAAGTCTCCACTGGATCAGAAGATATTAGTAATTGTAATGGTTTTTTTGAAACTTTCATCTCAGGTGATGGCAGATTACTGGCGTAGAAAGCCTGAGATCGTTAATTTCAATTGCGGGTTTCATCAGGTGCACCCGCTTTTAGCCGCATGACGGAACTGTGTATTACCATAGTCATCGGTATCTGTTCCCAATAGCGCACTGAACTACATGCAAGCTCTGGATCACTTCTACCAATGTTGCTCAGTGTACTCAGTGTACGAACAATGAGTCGCTATGGATAAATATAGCATCCAGCATGGCAGAGTCTGATTGATAATCAACATAGAAAGCTTAGATAAAGAAAACAATTTTAGGTACGGTGGTGGCCTATGCAGCTAAATACAAATCAAAAGCTTGGCGTCCGTAACCATAATCAGACCCACAATCAGACCGGTACTTGTTGGCACCACTCTTGGTTGGAGGTATTGGGCGCAAGTTTCCCCACTAACTACGTTACCTTTCGGATTTTTGCTTCGAAGAATTTACAGCTGCTTACACAATGCAATGGTATAGCCAGAGATAACTGCTGTCAAAGATATCTTTCATTCCTATCGTACAGAGATTCGGCAAAACCAGCCAAGCAATTGGATGTTGAAAAACTTTGCTCACCTTGTATTGGAATTCATATATCCGACCCCGTCTGGTTGAATTGAGAATAGGTAAACTAAATATCTGCTTGCAGTAATGCACTTAACTGTTGCAAACATTACTGCTCTTCTATTTATAGAATAATGGCCTAGTGATTTAGCAAACTCATATTTTATTCGTAAACAACAACCTCCCAATTCAATTCTGATAGAAATGTCCGTCTTCGTGGGCACTGGTAGGTAAACTACACTAAGTGCGAGTGAGCAACAATCACGAGCGAGGTTCATTTGACCTTGACATTGAGTTGGACTATTACTACTCGAAAACCTTCGGTTTTGTGGTTGGAAATTCAGAAAAATCATCGGGAAATAATGCAATGATCTCTCTGCCAGATCAAAGATGAGATATTTGGCAACACTCTGGTGGAGTACAAAGAGATTTTAGCCCGGTGATTTTGCAATCTCAGGTTTTGAAACCAGTCGTTTTCAGTGCGAGCTTTTATAACCGCTCATTGCTGATTTGACACGGCTTGAAAATTCTGACGTCATAATCAGCGCTATATCTGAGGTTCGACGCTGGAAAAGTTTTCTCAGATGGCTGTGAACTCTATCACAAATATATCGGTAACAACTCAATGCAAGTAGATGAAGCTTGGAGATTTTATGGAAAACCTATTGAGCAACCACATTTGTGAACATAGATGCTGTAGGATGACCACATGCTTTAACATCGAGTAACATAAGTTAGTATTAATATATATTAATCAATACGACAGAGGAAGTGCCTCACTGAAAGTCACAAATGATTTTTTTCTATTGAATCAAATTGTAAAGCAGTGTTCACTTGATACTTTCTTCCTTTGAAATTTGACTAAACTGTGAAATGATGAAATTTGAAACCTAGCGACTTCTCAGCTAATAAGCAGTCATCCTGAAGGAAAGGCTGTACGTCATTCTCCTGTCAATTTTCGCGTTCACTCCGTGCCTATCCGCGCTCACTCCCGCATGTGCTGATGCACGAATATCTACAGGGAAATGACAAAAGCCAGGGAAAGTCCTTTGCCTGTTGGAAAATTTTGGTTTTTTCGAACAAGTTGTTGTGGTGCTTGCAATTTGTCACACCCTACCTGGTGATTCCTGCATGTTTTCTTGTGCAGATGAGTGAAGTTGCTCGCTATTTCCCAGGTATGTGTTTTACACACTTGGTGTGTGTTTTTGTGATGCACCTGGTTGCCTGCTTTAGTTGCCAGGTTGGGTTTTAGAACCAAAAGCAACTTTGAGCATAAAATGAGTCATGAGAACATACATGGGGGTGATCACAATCAGTAGGACACAGTTGCAGGCAGGTGCTTCAGAGTACAAGTGGAAAATCGCTGGCAGGGCGACGGGAGAGTCATAAAAACTTAAACGTGCAAACTAGATTATATTAGTTTATTAATCTATTTATTTATTGATTGATAATAATTATATATAATTATATTAATTTATGATGGGATTGAGCTTCTAATCTACCTCTGATTTGAATTATTAAACACTATTGGAAAAAAATTTGACTAAACCTTCAGAACCTTCTGAAGTTCACTGATGTCAATCATTCGAAATCTGTATTGTCTGATATACATAGAATAGTTAGTAATATGGAAATATGATGATTGTCTTACAGTAGCAGTATGGCTATGGATGGGAGATACGGCCTAGTCATATCCTTCAGACCACGGCGCTGTGTGATGGGCCTGGACATACGAAGCGGAGTGTTGGAAGCTTTTGCAGGGCAGTGTGACTCCACAAGGCTGCGTCTGAGTGGAGACAGACTCAAAGACCTGAAGCTAAAACAACCTATCGGAGTAGCCTTTGATGGAGGCTTCAACATCTACATTGCAATGATCAGAGCTGGTGAAAACTTAATCAGCGTTAGTATGAAGACGGACAAGGTTGTAAATGTATTCCGCATCCCTAAACCTCCCAGAAGAATAGGGTTTGACATCACAACCAACAGTATATATGCGACTGTAAACCACGGCTTTGGAAAGTTTGATCTCAAGTCACGTGATTTTAGCCTACTCATTGGTTCGCTGGCTCAAATGAACAGCTCTAACTTCCATGTTTCTGTCCCTCTGGATGAAGTTGAACTTTTGCATGCCGCTGGATTTGTTAAAATTGGTCTCTACAGATGGATGATAGCTGATCCTCATAAGCACAGGTGAAGTAACATTAACCCCACATTCCCTCAGAATTTAAGGCTGGGTCACATTAGATGTAATTTTGTGCAATGATCACACTTGTAAGAAATTCCTTTCTATTTCTAGCTTGCAAACACCAACTTTGACTCTTGCCAACTGCTTCTAGTGCGTCTGAATATGTAAGCAAAAGTTTCGGCTATTCGATTGGTTATCTATCTTGCGGAAAATATCCAGCCACAATTAGCATTTATATACGGCTGTATTAGTGGCATATAAAATTCTAAGAAAATTGCTGATTAGCTTTCCAGATTTTATGGCCGATTGCTTATGGGGTAACGCTCATTGTGGACACTGCTGGTGTGTACGATAACTATTCACTTTCAACTGACGCTTTAAAATGCTTGCAGCACAACTATTGGTTGAAAGTCAGTGAGGACAAAGAGAATTTTGTAAAATGGAGGTCACAAACAAGTATGATTAGGAAAACAGAAAAAAAGCGGAACCACTGTGACAACACATTCAAATAATATAGATGGATTTATATCGGATAACTCACTGCTACTATAACATCTAACCAAACATACTTGGAGTCTTCCTCTCCTTGATTGGCTTGCCGGTTTGCCAGTGTTAAGTAGGTGCTTGCTGGTATTGCACTAGTACTTAAGCTGACAATAGCATGCTAAGTGTGAACTAAATCCTGGCCTAATACCGGCATAGCACCGGCAAGCCTGACAATAAGCGAATAAAAATGCCGAGTCTGCTTCTCCTAAATTTTTTTCCTGATAGTTCAGGTGTGTGGTGGGTGTCACGTATATTTATGGGTTCAAAATCCCGAGTATCAAATACACGGACGTTCGGCCAGGCCTTAGGCCTAAAAAACAGTTCTGAGTCTTGCAGACACCAGTAGGTGTGAAGTAATCCTGAAGGACTGCATTTCACATCATAATTTCCCGTTCCTAAGTCAACATCTTATCATCCCAAGAGTTGTCTTCTCAATACTTATCTGTTGATTTTGCTTCAGAGTAATTCTTCTGGACCTGTTGGAGTGGACAGCTACCCAGATCTGCAGTGGACAGACTCCTGGAGGTACAGCCGGAGATATAACTTCCTGTACATCGGGAAAGCCACGGGGAATCCTACTGTTCAACGGCGGCATTTACATATCAACAGAAACCGATGTCTCTATCGGTATCCTGATGAGCCAAGGTACTGTTTATTCCACTGTGCAGTATATAGAATAGAGCAGGCGGTAGGCACTAGGGTGACCAGCAAGTATCAAACCACGATTGGTCTTAGGGGCGCTCAATCTTTGTGTTTCAACTATTAGCCGTTTGATACTCCTGATATCTGTTGGAGATGCAATAAGCTTTTAATTCCTGCCCGTTTCCTCCGGGAAACACTCGGTTACAAGACTAGCAGGATTGAACTGATTTGGGTGGTATCAAAGCTCCGCTGTACCGACTATCACGAGTTCCCAATTTCGGTTTGTTGGCATTGATATCGTAACTGATTCTGATACGGGCTAGACACTACACACCAGTATCTGTTCTGATGGCAGTTTGAGAAAGGCACATCTGCTCGTAGCTCCGAAACATCTCACTAGTCATCAGGTCAGAAGTTATTAATTCTAGAAGAGGCTACTGTAAGCCCAAAAATTTTGGCGGACCAAATATTATAGCGTTTTGCTCAAATGAGCAGTACTTATAATAATAGGGCATAGAATGTTTATCAATTTCCTTAGAGATTGTATATAGTGAGAAGAGGTATGAAACATAAAGAGTTCAACTTTAACGGCATGTTTTCTGAGTCGCTATTATAGCTATGATTGTGATGTCGCTTAACTATTTGGGTTTATAGTATCATTTCACTTACCCTTCCCTTTTCAGCTGAAGAAATCCAGGAAACTTGCTTCAGCCTCAGCGGAACGTGTGCCCAGCCTACAGCAGGGATTGGTTTCAGGGGTAAAGGAGCGATGTCTTTCACTTTATCTCTGCAAGAATATTGTTGAATTAAATTTTAGTAGTTCAGGTTTTAGTAGTTCAGCTATAAGTGAAGGCATTCGGAGCAGCATAAAGACAGCTTCAGTTATCCCCATGTATAAATTTTGCTGTCGTGATTCTCACGTCGATGTACTTCCACATGAGGGTGCGTATGCACACACTTGCCCACCCATATGCACACATCGGCAGGAGGCTCACAAAAGCAGAACATTTTAGATTTTTATTGGTGTGAAATTTAAAGATTCTTATTCAAACTAAAATGTAAGGTTTGCATGATAGATATGAAGAAAATTTCAGTGCCGGTTAGACAACATGCTTCCTCAGCACAAAAATGGCTGCTTGAAAATCCACAAAGCTCCCTACAGGACTCCGTAGTAGAAAATCATACAAGCCCTTGACTTCCTTAAGCAAAAGTCCATTGCAAACCCTTAGGCATGCCAGGTAGTTCATGAGCATAGAGACAATAAGGAAGCTTCATCTACTACACATTTGAGGGATGTTGAAGATGCGCATGAACTTGCAAAGCAACCAGCAGCTTAACTCTCTTAGAGGTTTATCTGCTTTCTCAATGCAATTCCACTGTGATTCATGGGTAAATGTACTCATTGTTGCAGCTATTCAGTTAAGCCTGGTTTACACTAATCGTAACTGTCGGCAACAGTGCTTGCGCTGGCTTGTCGGCAATGCTTGCAATTAGTGTGAACCAGCTTATACTCAGCCCTTATGATAGAGGCAGCTACAAGCGCAAGAGTTAACCAGCATCCAACTCTTGCGATCAGTCTTGCACTTGTCGCCGCCTCTATCATAAGCTGGTTCACACTAATCGCAAGCATCGCCGACAAGCCAGCGCAAGCACTGTTGCTGACAGTTACGATTAGTGTGAACCAGGCTTTACCCATCACCAGCTTTGTTTTCTGTAAGTAATGTGGGCCACATAGATGTAGCTAGAAATGAGTGGAAGCAGGTGTATGATATGACAGTTCGCAAAAGATAACTCAGTTTGTAGGCCCGCATCTCCTTTGGAAGATTGGTTGTCCTCTTTATGAGTCGTGTCGCAATCCTATGATGACTACACTTTTACTCACAGTATATCATAAAAGCACAACTTGGAATGAGTTCATCGCACATAAACTTGGTTGTATTTCAGGATCATTTGTGAAAGACTCATCCATTGTCTGCGGTAAGATCATTGGTACAAGTCCGGGACTAAAGTTGAAGAGGTGTACATTCAAGTGTGCCAAGACGAAGTTGTGCCTTGGGGTCTTCTACTCGGATATCAGTGGGGAATGTTTGTTAGTGGGAGAAATAACCCACCAATCGAAGTACGTATGTCCCGGACCTGGTAACACGTACTGGGCGATAAGGAGCAGAGGCTAAACATCTGGGAGACATGGTACTGCACCAAGAACTGTTCTGGTACTTAGCCATAAAAGCTGTTCTGATCACGTGATTTCAACATTAGCTGTGATACTTTTGCAAAAAACAAGATCATTCAAAACGTATCTCTCACAATCCAAGGATTGGTGGCAGTGGGTACTTTGCTGTCGCCATTGTGTTCATTGTCTTTGTTTCCTTGTTATTGAAGCCATTGCTTAGCATAGTATCTATAAAGCACAGACTATACACTCTCAGAAAAGCTGAGAATCGCAGAAAATCTGCAAAAAATCTACTCATACAAACACTCAAACTAGCAGAATCGGCTATTCGCAACCCGCAAAGCGTGTCAAACTTTGACATTTTGCAAGTAAGACGTTGATTAGCTGTCCACACCATCTCAACTAGTAAAAATTTGGGTGTGTGTGTGTGTGTAACACCCCAACCACTCACGCTAGTGCTACTTGCTATAAAATTTTGCAGATTATCTGTGAGTGTGTAGCTAGGACTGTTTAATCCTGAAAAGGTTATTATAGAAATCTGAGTCGGGTTTGACAGTTCGTGATTCCTGTATTTTCAGCGCTACTACTTAGTGTCAACAGTGACCATAGACTGCTGCACTGCAGCGGTATATGTCTGGCATGCATTGCGTGGATTTGTGCTGTGTTCATTTTTCTTTTGCTTGTATTCACCCTAAGTCATCCCGATAGTGAGGCTGTTCTCTATTGTTCTCAAAATAAAGGTTAAAATCAAAATAGACTTGGTTACTGCAGCAAATACATATGTACCTGAATCAATCATCATTTGGTCAAATTTGCAGACTTATCTCTTGTCATTGGCTGTGTTCCAGTGTGGCCCAAATTAATCTCGCCGCTGGCAACTAACCACTGCCGACTCCACAAATAATCAAATAATATCTGCTGAACGCTCGAGGCATCTCTCATGGTGCTCTAGTAGTATTATTAATACTAGTATTATTATTAGAATCAACAGTAGTATGATTAGTACTCATCTTAGAATGAGCGTTGTTAGTATTGCTACCATTTAACTAGTGTGAGTAGTAGTATTGGCTTTTGTCATTTTCCCATCGATATTTGTGCACCAGCACAAGCGGGAGTCAGTGGGAGTACGAACAGATAGGCGCTGGAGTGAGTGTGAAAATCGGCAGGAGAATTACAAAGCAGTAGTTCTAATGATGCAGCGATGGTAGTGGGTTGTAGTACAAATAATAGAGGTAGGATTACTGGTGGTGTTGGTGTTAGTATTAGTATTAGTATTAGTATTGGTATTGGTATTAGTATTAGTATTGGTATTAGTATTGGTATTGGTATTGGTATTGGTATTGGTATTAGTATTGGTATTGGTATTGGTATTGGTATTGGTATTGGTATTATTATTAGTAGTAGTAGCAGTAGCAGTAGCAGCAGAAATATTAGTAGTACACTCTATGTCTTTCTTTATCTGCATTACCTTCTGTGACATTCCAGGCAACCAGCAGAGTTGATCTTTCTCTCTGCGTTAGTAGTTTTCCTCACGGCTTTTCTATACCAGCAATGATCTCTTGGCAGCCAATATCACTACACCCCCAAAATGATTTTTAACGCACATTATTTTCTTTCCGCATGTTTCACCCTAGTCCTGTTCTGTTTTCTTGTCCCTCTTTTCAGTTTCACATATTAATTCTGCCAGAATAAATAGCTCTGATCGTTGCTCTAAATACGCTCCAGTGCTAAACTGAACTCAACACTGCCACACATGAAACTTAAACACATGGTTTCTTTTCAATGAATTTGCTGCTAGATTAAAAGAAATACATTCAGAAAAATATTTATTACAACAAAATATATGATAAAATCACACAAATTGATAGAAATGAGTGATCGGCTGCACAGTAATAATTGATAGCCACAAGAACAATGATACTGGCATGATATAAGCATTCCATTCTATGCAAATGATCAGTTCGATATAGTTGGACAATAGTCAACAATGAACATTGAGAAACCTGGTAAGTTCCTGCCTGGCTGCAATGCGTTATGCATGAGGCAGCACCATCATAGAGGAGTTTGAAACACAATTTCTGGAATATTTTACTCCTCTATCAGTCTGCATGCAAGATTTTATTTTGTTTTAATAATTTATGTTACAACTAGTGCTATGACAGAACACGAAATTTGAGGTTCGGAAAGGAACAAGATTTCTTGGCTGCTCCACGGAACGGAACGAGACAATTTGCAATAACATGAAGGTATCAGATTACTTCAGGCTGAAGAGTAGAAGGGAAATCATGTAAAAACTCTAAAAACACAATTGAATCATCAGCAGTAAGGATAGATATACTGCAGAAAAAATCATTGAGAAAGTTGATGTTCTTGTTCGAGAACATGTAAAGGGTCGGCCACACTGACGCAAATTCGTGCGTATTCGCAGATATTTGCAAAATCAGCTCAACGCACAATGCACAACATGTTGAACTTTGACATGCAAATAAATTTGCGTTTGGCTGTGATTGGTCAATTAGTGGCGTACACGCTAGACGCGGTAACAGCGCAAAACCTCATTAGTCGACTCCAAACCGCAATTCGGCTATCTGAGCTATCTGAGCTAGTCCACGCAAAATACTGCCTCCACTACTGGTGCATTGCGAAATTGCTCGACGCAAATATCTGCGTCAGTGTGGCCCAGGCTTAAAACTGCCCTGATTATGTTCACACAGCTGTCTTCCTAAATGAATAGGACAGGAAAATATATGTCTCATGACTTTCTCTAGGATAATTTTGCTGCATTGCTAATAGCTGTTCTCAGTAATTTTTCGCAAAAATATTTCCTTTGGTAGTATAGCATCGAATATCATAGCACAATCCATCGGCTAAATCAGTCATAATTTTGGAAAAAAGCTAATGCAACAGCTCCTAAAAATAAAGTGAAAAATTAATCTCTGGCTTTTTAAGGAGTGTACAGGATAAATTTTACATGAATGCAGCTGAGAAAACGAGAATTATTTTGATTTCCCTAGCGTTCTGAAATCACAAGCCAGTGTCTTGGAACAGCTCGGTCTGCTATGCTTTTGGAACGCTCCGAATTGTTTCGTGTTCCGTCCCAACACTAGTTATAACAACATCACAGCTAATGTGTCACTTGAAATCACATGATCAGAACATCCTTCATCGGAAAGTGAAGAAATAGTTTTCTGACGTTTAGCCTCTGCTCCTTATCGCCCAGTACGTGTTACCAGGTCCGGGACATACGTACTTCGATTGGTGGGTTATTTCTCCCACTAACAAACATTCCCCACTGATATCCGAGTAGAACACTGCAAGGCATGACTTCGTCTTGGCACACTTGAATGTACAGGTCTTCAACTTCAGTCCTGGACTTGTACCGATGATCTTGCCGCAGACAACGGATATGTCTTTCACAAACAATCCTAAAATACATTTTACAATCAGATTTACATAAATTATACTCAAACGAAACGGACTTTTTGTCCGTTATTGTAAGCTACGAGTAAAAGCCGAGTCACCATACAACACTTGTTGTAGAGTTAACCAGATCTCTTCTAAGGGAGATAAAAACCCTAAAATTGACTTTGTTTGCATGAGCTGGCATGCACTACACCTATTTCCACTCATGTCTACATACATCTTTGTGGCCCAGGTTGTCCATACAAAATAGGGCTTTTGTCATTCTCTCGTAGATATTCGTGCATCAGAATGTGTGGGAGTGAGCGGGGAGTGAGCGGGAGTGAGCGGGAGTGAGCGGAGAGTGAGCGGGAGTGAGCGGGAGTGAGTGGGAGTGAGCGGAGAGTGAGCAGGAGTGAGCGGGGATAGGTGAGGGAGAGAACGTGAAAATCAACAGGAGAATGACAAAAACCCAAAATACAGCTGGTAAACAGGTAGTTGAATAGCTGCAACGATGGATGTCTTTATCCATGATTGCAGTATATTTGGATTGAGATAGCCTGCTATGGAAAAACCCTATCGGTTCACTGCATGTTATGACGTAAGTCTATGAGTTCCTTCAGGATTCCTCAAGGCTTTGGTAGCTGATATTTTCCTTTCGTTTCTATGTTCGTGAATTACCTGGTGAGCCTCAAGCATACATACTGCTATTGCTAAAAAAGCTTGTAAATCTCTATGTATTTTTAAGATGGAATCTTGAGAGTATCCTTGCGGATTGTCGAGCATCTGTCAACAAGCAAAGGAACAAGTTTGACTCCAAGACACAGATCTTGTTGTAAGGACTTAAGGAACTAACACCCACCGCTATGTACTTTAAGAAGAGTATTGTTGATTCCATAGAAATCAGCTCTCAACATTTTACCATTTCTTCATAAGACATTTGTAATATAGGGAAAGATTTCCTAAAACCTGAGCCTTACTAATCCGAATGCATTATTTTGTTGCTGAATTACTTAAGTTAATCAAGCAATATTCTTGTTTAAAATTGATTGGAAATAAAGTGAATGACATCGCTCCTTTACCCCTGAAACCGATTCCTGCTGTAGGCTGGGCACACGTTCCGCTGAGGCTGAAACACGTGTTTCGAAAGTCTTCAACTGAAAAAGTCAGAGTAGGTAGTGAAATGTTTCTTCAGGGACAGATCCAGGATCAACTCGTAGCTTTTTGGAAAGTACCTTGTATCTCATGACTACAAAGTCATTTGTTCATTGCATAACAGATTTTGGTTTTTGTCATTCTCCTGCTAATCTTCGTACATTCCCGCACATGTATAAGTGCACTCCTGCACATGTACGCACACGCTCCCACTCATACCCGCACAATCCCACTCATGCACACCCACTCCCCCAAGCGCTGCATGCACACATATTGACGAGAGAATGGCGAAAGGCCCGATCTTTAAGCAATGACAACTGCAGTAACTGTGGTTTGTATGGCTGTGCGATGAACGTAGTCGTAGTTTCTCTACCTATTTCCTAATAGCCGGAAAAAAATATTTGATGAGGATTCAGTGACTGACCCCAAGGCGTCAGTCATGCTACCCTGAATCTGCTCATGTTTTTTTCTGCAATCAACATCCTCGAACCCAAACCTCTAATATTAGCTTAAGAGATAATAAGACCCGACACAAAGCAGATGCATCAACAGGTCTAATGCTGGCACCATTTTGGCATGGACGCCGATAGGAGAGTGTGAGACGGTAGTTTACCTCGGCTAAGCATGATAGCCATGGAGCTATTAGTTTTTGTTGTTATGTAGAAGTTGCCATTAAACATTAGTATTCCCATCGGCATGTCCAATGTACAGGAAGTTATATCCCCTGCTGTACCTCCGGGAGTCTGTCCACTGCAGATCTGGGTAGCAGTCCACTCCAACAGGTCCAGAAGAATTAGTCTAGAGCATAAACATTACATTATTGAGAAGATAATAAGGTAGTATTGATTCTTAGGTCGGTATGCCCGCCTAGGAACTTAAACGCACGCCTAAGGGCCGCCTAGGGTCCGCATAGGGTGGTTCTTAGAACTACCTAGCAACTTCCAAGAAATCATAGGCGAACTTATGCGTTCTTGGGTCCTATTCCTCAGGC
>ERZ1740065.1047-NODE-1047-length-16110-cov-12.475677_pt1 | contig 16110 bp, 11 predicted proteins | sample MGYA00581738_ERZ1740065 | MGnify/ENA primary metagenome ERZ1740065 (study PRJEB43018, sample SAMN04849749) | marine metagenome | isolation source: floating plastic debris | place: Pacific Ocean | collected 2008-09-01 | study: EMG produced TPA metagenomics...
CCCTCTCCCCTCCCTCCCCCCCTCTCTCCCCTTCCCCCTCCCCCCCCCCTCCCTCCTCCTCCCCCCCCCCCCTCTCCTCCTCCCCTCTCTCTCTCTCCTCCTCCCCTCCCTCCCCTCACTTCCCTTGCCCCCACCTCTCCCTTTCTCCCCTACACTTACATTTTCATCATTTTTTTCCCACCTTAATGATTCATATTCGTAGTAGTGCTAGGAATGTTTGGAGAGAAAGACGATAATCCTTTGTAATGTTAATTTTTTATGTTATCCATTTGCTCCACTCTTGTATCACACGGACAATTCCTCACTTTTATAGTTTTTATTATATTCAACAATAAACTCCATAAGCCAACCCAACCCGTCCCTATTCTAGAGTAGCAACATAAGAGTGTATTGCAGAATCTGTCAATGGCTGCACTCGTACTGATTAGTACCTCCATATGATGACAGATAGCTGGCTTCAGTCTTGTCACACCAATCATCATACAGGTGGATGGGTATTTTAGTGTTTTACAGTTCACTGATTATAATTATTGTGTTACAATAGTCCTTCGTTGAAGGTCAATCTGATTAGTGGCTTGAGTCAACTTCAGATTTTCCAGTGGATAATCCAACAGCTACCAAGTTTAATACCCAGAATGCAAACAATATTGGTAGCAATTTTCACTTCCTTTTTAATTTTTGTTAGTTTGATTTTGCCAGTTTTTAGTGAGAAAATAAATTGAATACAAAGATTGGCAGTGAACATGACTCACCAGTCTTCACTGCATGAAAACTTATAAACTATTTGAGTCATGGAAATTCCCATTCCCAAACCTACCATGGAAACCGTAGTCATTGGATTTTTTGTTCATACCATCGTCTGCACAGCTCACGCGACGACATTATGACTTGCGCTAAGAGTTACACAATGGTTCTTATCGCCATAGCGATTTGCGTAGCCACTCATTCAGCAGAGAGTAAGTAACCACTGCAAAATCAACCATCGAGTTGATTATCGTATTGTATGTTCGTAACCGTTGGATACATCCTTTATATACAGCAGGTCAGAAGGAATGCCCTCAGTTTCAGCTGACTACAGACGACTGCAGGCGGCTTTCCTCTGAACTCATCAGTAGTGAGGTCTATGAGGAGCAATGCTTTACTGTGCCACACATGTACTTCTCAGAAGTAATCATTCACTCGTGTAACGAGACATGTTCGTCCCAGCACCTGCCCAGTTACTTCATGTGTGTGGATTTATGTGGTAAGTAGAGAGCCAGAGTCGAATACAAAACTGGTTCTCATTACCTGATTCTGGTGCAATGTATATCACGTATAGCATAACCGTCCAACAACATTATCTATAGCCCTGAAGCCGTAATTACACAGTCTAGATGGAGATCGGTCAAAAAAATATTATTGTTGAAAAGAAAAGGGAGCCAACTCCCAGATTGGAGCTCAGCTCCAAACCACATTTTGCTCTGGTTTGAGTTCGGTTCTGGAGTCAGTTTCCGTCCTGATTCTCTCAAATTTGGTGTATTGTGAGATTAGCTCCAAGTGAAATCCGTGAAATTGGGCAGCAGTGCTACCGTAGCCACCTACCTAACTCATCTCGTTCTATCATCTCACTTACAGGATGTGTTCCAAAACATGCAGTACATAATGAACAAGCTCCTGCGACAGCACTGGCCCTATCTGACACAACTCTTGTCTACAGTGACACCATGCCGACGTTGGCATTCTCCACTCAAGCTGTACTGGCCTCGATGATCATTGTAACAGCTGCCATGGTATTGAGTCTCTTTATCAGGTAAGAAACATGCAGTTGTATTAGTCAGTACTGTATTGTTATGTAGTGCGATAGTACTAGGGATCACAGTATACAAGCTGTCGTCATAACGTGGTTTAAATGTCAATACATTCTTGTACAGATCATTACAATAGGGAATTAATGTATAAAAACTGAAGGTTTGTATTATGTGTACAATCAGTCAATATCCTGTGTCATACACTATGTACATATGTGATATAGTAATGGTACATTATCGTTGCATATATAATTATGTAATTAGTGCTGCATTTTAATCGAGTTATTCTAAGACTAACTAAGATTAATTTCATGCCGCAAGATTAATCTTGTGGCTAGTTTGAGGGTAAATTTTACTGAAAAACTTAGAACAATATGCTAAAAAGATATGTGAACCACTCTGATAGCACATTTATGTGAGAAAACACAACACCGGTGCAGCTGAATACCACTAATCACCCACCAAAGACGTTACAGTGATGTCAATGTCAGCTGCTGCAGCTGGTAGCAATGATACTGCTGTGAATTCTACGGCTCAGGAACTAGTTTTTGGTGGCAAGATTAAAATAATATTAATTCAGAATTACTAATATTAATCGGAAGATTAATCAGGATTAATTATTTTGAAGAAATGCATTACTAAATATAATCAATATGATATACATAATACCTAATTATTTTATTAGAATTTACCAATATTCATGTCATCACATCACATTATGTTGAACAGAGACAATCAGTAGAAAGGCTGAAGAGATGAATATAGGCATAGTGTCCTCACTGCATGTAAATTTTTCAAACATTCTTCCATTGCAGCTACAAGTTCTGCGGCTTTAGGAGAGCCTCCGAGTCGGGCTACAAGAAATATGATCGTAAGTACGGAGCAGCAGCACCCATCAATACCTGTCTATTCCCCTGCCCTGAAATATTGCTCAATATTACAAGTCTTGAAGAAGTCCAAAGACTTCCTTGAAAATTCTTGAAGAGATCTTCAACAACTTTCAGCGCAATGAAATGCCCATGTACCACAGCATCTGTCAACGGCTTTAGTTTTGAGTCAGTCATGCCACAAAATGAAACCTGTGCAGTTTCAGGGTCCATAGAATCAGGACTGGAGGATGAGAAGGAATTTACTGTTGAGAAGACGCACTTCCAAGCCTGAAGTTGAGCTGTTTGCCTCAACGAACGAACGAACTCATGTATCTCTTTTTGTTTACTGAACAAACTTCAACCTCCATTTCCTCCATGTTTAAGTGACTTTAGTTTCTCTTTTTCTCAGCCAGTGTGAACGGCAACACGGATGGCAGTGTGTCAAAACCAACACTGCTTCGTATCAGATGAAATATGACTCACTAATATATTTTACTCCTGTCCAAAATTGTCTGCATCTTTGCTTAACTATAGCATCACTATTGCTATGATAGGCATGCAAGTCAGCATAAATTTATGAGACTAGAATGGGATGACACAACTCCCAATGGACCATCGTGTGCATGAATGCTGGACTAAGCGTCAGTCCATCCTTTACAAGGAACAATCCCGGCACTTTCGCACATCAAAATGTTGGCCAGTGCTTTAGAGCTGTGTACCATCTTTACCCTAATAACAGTTCACTGACTTGAGGTCTAAGAATAATAAGGATAATAATAACGATAATGATAATAATAATATTCAACTTCTACATGGAGCAGATTAATAAGCAACTTGCTTTGTGAAATTGAAATCGTGGTAGGTCAAAAAATGATCAAAAATTTGTAAGGCCAGTATAAACAAACTTATTTATACTGTGTGCATAGATAAAGGTATCGGTCTCTTTCATCCCGACCAAATAGCGATAAAAATTTTCCAAGATGACGTGTGCATCTCGGGCAGGGTTACCGCTGGCGCAGAAAACTCTGGAGCTTACTGGGCCATTGCATATTCAAACATCGGGAGTTGTCTTCCCCATACTGCACTCTCCTGGCCCACTCGTGTTAGTCCAGCGAACTAAGTGTTTTATATGTGCTGGTAACTGTTTTTACATGTCCAATATATCGGATAACTATTTTCTCACACCAAAGTTAGATCGGAAAACACCATTTAAACACTTGTGCAAGCTCATTCAACTTAGAAAGCCAGATGGGAAAGAAGACAACTCTGGAGACTGTGGACTTCCTCTGGGTATACATGTATACTTTCATCGCAACATTCAGGATCACTTTGCCATCTTAGTAGGTTAAGATCTTTGCTCATGGTGGTCATGGCCACTCATTCTCTACCTCACTCTGTCCCATACTCATCACCACCCCACCCTGATTGTGCCATCATGAGATGTAAATTACTATCAAGTATAAGGGAATATCCAGGATAGACGAATGGATCTACTGGTGACCTTCACAAGGCCAGAACACACTGGAGACAAATCATGCAAGTTTTGCCGCCTGTGGTAGTTGCCACATGGAGGCAGAAATTTCAGCGGTGGCAAAATAATCTCACTAGTGAAGTTATACAGCCCAGGCTTTCAGCTGCCATGTCGATTGCTATAAAAGCTACTCTTTCATAAGCCGAATACCATAAGGGATAGAATCTCTATGGAAGAAAATAAAGAACCTGTTTGACGATATAAATGACAATGAGTAAATCTGATACAAGCTGATGCTGGCAGAAATTGTTTTCCCAAGTAAATCTAGAAAGCAACAACATACAAAACAAAACAGTTGAGAAAACCATGCTTTTCATAGGTTTCCGATGCTTTCTGGTCTGAGAAAATACAGAACAGAATCACAAGCATGATTCAATGGTCAACCAATCATAGGCAGGCGGCAAAACTGCGTGAATCTGCTTAACGGTAGCCGCGCAAGCCGCGCTGTGGCAGATTTTGCCGCACCGCTGTGTGTATTTTGTCTCCAGTATGTTCAGGATTTGATACTGTAAAAGTCGGCTGCCACCGGGATTCCAACTGCGGGTCTCCAGCTTGCAAGACAGGCATGCTAACCACTACACCACAGCAGCTTACACTACACAACAGATACCAGAGAGTAGACTTGGCAAGTATGTTACCCAGGCAGAGGGAGTCCAGGGGCACCGCCCCTGGTCAGAGGGTTAGGGGGGGAGAAGCCTCTAAAAATTTTGTTACGTGTAGTACATGGAAAGTGGTGTGATATGTGGGAAAAATGGACAGTCAGACTTGAGCTGTTACCAACCGCCCTTCGCTCCACAGAAGCTGACACTACTCACAGAATGAAATGAACGAAAATGAGCAAAAATAAAGACTAGTGTTCCAAGCATCATGAGAAGTGGATGTGACATCATCATTGGTAGCAACTAATGCCAAACATCTAGAGCTATATGCATTGCACTGAGATGGAAACCTAGTGGATCAAGCCCATATATTTACTGAAGAAAATCTAAAGACATAACCCGGGAGGTTCTGCTGGTGCTCATACAAAAATACTAGAATGAAATGCAGTTTTCCGCACTGCTGATAAGTCATACCTTGAGCCCTAATAGTAATAGCTAGTGCCGGAGAAACATGTAAACAAACGGTAACGGTCAGGAAAGCCACAAAATTTGTTTGGGCTTTCAGCAATGTTACCCCAGCAGTGCCCGGCTGCCGTAGGCAAGTGTACTGCCCTGCTTGATACTGATGTTTGGCTACTAGTACTAGTAGTACCTGGATAGCAGGTTCCAAACCTTGTAATCAAACTGGGGTCAGAGGTCAAACAAACCTCTATCGGTCAACATGCGGTTTCATTTCGCTGAGCTGTGACAGACAATGCGTCATTCACTACAGTCAAAGCCTGACCTTGTCCTTGGAGAAGCGACTGTACTGTAGTATAGTACGGAAGTGGGTAAAAAGTTAAGCGATGTGGTTACGACTTTACTGTACATAAATACCTGGTAAGGAAATAACAATGAGCCAGAATGATGCCCAGTTGGAGGAAGTGTCACATGTGCGGAACTAGCCGGTGACCAACACATCAGCCACACTAGACATACCAGACACATCGGCCACACTAGACATACCAGACACATCGGCCACATTATGGGAGCTAATCAGGTAAGCTGTTATAGATGAGCTCTATAGCTCTACTAGCAACTAGTAATACCAAACCAACTGATCCAATAGATAAGATGACATGTGCTGTGATCTTTGGAACTTAGCTTCATAAACCAGATAGTAGTTGACAAACCAACAGTGTATCTCTAGATGCACATTGCGCCCACTGTTGTTTGTGTGAACTATACATGTATGCACGACTTTGACCATGTCTTGATGTAACGTTTTACCCTAAGTCATGCAGAGAGCAATCGCACTTACTTGCAAACTTGCTCATAATGTCAGCTTGACCTCCCTATCAACAGGGCCATACTGTCAATATAACTACAGTCATTGTTACTTGAGTTCGGGAGGTTCTCACAAAAACAAAAGCTCAGCTAGTGTTGCTGGATAGTGGTGGCAGTCCACCAGTTCCTTGTAGTAGGGAGTGGCGAAGCCGCGTATAGACTAGCTTGGTTATGGATAGGTGTTGATGAAGGCTGCTCACTCAACCATTGAGTAACATAGATCAGAGATTGTTGTCTGCAATCACTGATATATTGCCTCCAAGTTTCCTTGGATCAGGCCATCCATAAACCACACTCGTAGTGATCTAGGCTATTCTCTATCAGCATCAGCTCTGGGTGGAACTGGAGTCAAATCAAATTGAACAGACCATTGAAAACTACACAGATAGGTGTTATCTGCGCAAGACACACAATGCTAATTCAAATTGGTGGCGAAATTATTGTACGCACCTAGTCACCCGTAAGTATGTACCTTACCTTCATTGTAGAGTACAGAGAGGAAGCTGATCCGAGTGGAGGGCATCGGTCATTTCATCGACGAAAGACGGGGATTTTTTAAAGTGGCAAACCACTTTTACACGTACATCGAAGAAGACGCTTTTGACCACCACTTTCTGATCACCGACGCTAAAAGCTACGACAACCAGGTCAGTCTCACCAGAGCGATGGAACCTTAAGCGCGATATAGGGGCTCTTATATTCCTGTCCCAATAAGTCACTAGTGAGTGGGTGAAAGTTTGGTCACACACGGAATGGAAGAGACTCATACCTTTATCTATGCACACAGTATGAATAAGTTTATTCATACAAGATTTACAAATTTTTGATCATGTTTTGACCACAATTTCAATTTCACAAAGCAAGTTGCTCCATATAGATTTTGATTTTTGATGTGCGAAAGTCCCAGGATTGTTCCTCGTAAAACATAGACTGACGCTTACTCTAGCGCTCGCACACACAATGGTTCATTGGGAGTTGTGTCATCCCAATCTGGTCCCATAACCTTCCGCTGCCTACTTCACTATAGAGTCACTGATTGGGTAACTGAGGGTCATGTGTTCACACCCTCCAGTTTCTTTGACTACATACTCAGTAGAGATAACCTAAAGGTTGAAAGATTCAAATGGTTGAGAGTTTGGTATAGTTGGTCAGCACTAGTAATTCTCTGCCCAACTACTGTAGAACTGGATTTGATAGTGACAGAAATGTTAGCGTTTCCTTTAAAATCATCAATAAATAAGAATGATAGCGATCTAATGATAGCGATCCCATAAATGGGAAGACAACTCCTAAGGAAATAAATGTGTTTTTTTTCACCTAGACTGAATAGGTGGTATTCTACCTCTCAAGCTTGAGAGTTCCTACCAGAACCCTGGGAGCTTGAGAAACCTCCTCAAGATCTTACCAGCCCTAACAGAGCACACTTCTGTAGCCCACTTGCATCTACTTTCCCTGGTATCTGCGCTAGCCATTGGGTGTGCTTGGGTGTTACTGCACCCAAGGCTCCAACCACCATAAGGTATAATGGTTGTAATTTCGATAGCGAATTCCAACGATAGCGGTAATTTTCCGTAGCTATTTCAGCAGCCGTTAGACTACCACTATCAAATCTAGTTCTACAGTATACATTTGACTCTAGATCACGGCTATGATTTCCTTCTCTAGTTTGATGTGCGTCTGCTATTTCAGAAGTACCGAATCAGCTTTATCCATTACCGACAACCAGACAACGAGCAGAGCGATGATTGGGCGGTTGTTGAAGAAGATCTATTGGTATTCCAGCGGGACGCCAGCAGCTGTAAGTTTGAACTGATAAAAGACCCCTGTAACTATTTTGATCTACTAGAGAGAGGAAAGTGGTGGCAGATAGACCACCCAAAGTATCCAAAACATGAATACGACAGAGACGAGGCGGTGCATCGAGCGCGCCAACGGCGAGGAGAACGAGAGTACAATATCGTATCTAACAACTGCGAACATTTTGTCACAGAAATTTTGACTGGCAGCAAGCGGTGCGACCAAGTCGGCGTAAGAGGCCTCGTCCGTTCCTCAACCGCGTCGTCTGCCACATCATTCCGACTGCTGCCGAAATGGCTTAGAAACTCTGCCCCCAGCTCAGTGGCCAGTTCAGCCGCAGCCACAGCCACAGCCACGAGTGCCGCTAGTAATGCAGCTGTGAAATCATCAACACCATCATACCGCAACCGTGTCCTCATGGCCTTTTTTGTAGCTTTCCTCCTCTCTCTACTGGTCAGCAACTATGCCATGAGTTGTGTATTGTTAGCTGCTATCATGATTTTCATCAAATTTTTCTAATCTAAGTATGGATCTAAAGTTTTCCCAAAAGTTCCAATACTATGAGGGACAATACAGCCTATTGATGCTGTGAACCACCTATAACCTATAACCTTTAACCTATAACAGGAACTCATATCAACCTTCTTACCACATCAATGAGCTCAACAGAACTTATGCATTCAAGTAAATATATATAGATTCAAATAATCAAAAAAACTCTTACATTTAAAAATTAGATGAAAAAGTACTGAAAAATTCTCAAAAAGTGAGTGAAGTTGAATGTTAAGTAGCAACACACATTGCTAGCAATGCACCGACCAAACTCCCTTATCAAAGTGTAGGTATGAATATACAATGTAAAAGAAATGAGTTTCATTCAGAACAAAAATAGATGTAGGAATTGAGATAAAATGCGTGCAGAATGACAAGTAGTTTCAGGTTTCTCTTGTCCATGTCTATGGCTTCGATTTTGTGTAGGTTTTCTCATAAGCTGCCAATAAAAATATCAGAAAATAAAACATCAGAACACAGCGAGAGACAGACGCTCAGATTCATAGACAATTAAGCATCTATTTTTCGCAAACACAGGTGACTATTAGGTGCCATCCTATTTCATGATTTGCGTGTGAACTTGGGCAAATTATCTATTCCACACAGAGGGATCATTCATCTGTAACCTGCGCTGACAAAATCAACAAATGGAAGTGATTTTAGATTGGAGTTGTCTGCCCTCTGTAAGATGAGGTTTAGTTCAAGTAGTGCTGCATTTCGTTAAAATAATTAGTCTTGATCAATCTTCAATCTCAATCTCTAGGAAGTGGAGAGTAAAAGCGAAAGTGAAAGTGAAAGTGGAGACTGAAAGTTTCTACTTATAATAGATATCAAGACAAACAGGAGCACAAAGATAAGAACCAATAAGCAGACGGTGAGACTACATGATAAACAGATCGCCCCGTTACCCGTACAGCGAACCTGCCACCAGAAACTAGTTTGAGAGCGATGACATCTTTATTTTGATGTTGTCAGCACAGGTCGTATACGCTAGGTAATCTTCTGAATCAAATACACCGTCAAAGGCGTTTGAATAGCCTCAGATTATGACGGCTCCGTTGGGCCTGAGGTCCTTTGCGCAATGAAGCTTTAAGTGAAGACTACAGTAGCCGATGAGTGAGCCCATTGTAGTAAGCTAGCGCTACCAGGTATATCGCAACAGCCCTGTGGCAGCGATAGACAAAGGCTCCTTCATAAACTCCGTGACAACGCATTCTATCACTTATCGGTTTGATGGGCGCAGGTATGCTCAATTCTATTAGATGTCATTGGTCCCAACATTGATCCGACAATGACTGGATGCATGTAGACCATGGAATTCAAGTCTCTACCTGGGAGAACCTGGTTTATGGTTGTCATTCCTGGTATGGAAAAGTTCTAAATTGTTTCCAGTAACTAGCCATGACTCCAGGGATGGCATCACAGAGTTCTGAGACCTATTGGGATTTGCATGATTCCCAAACCAGAATCAGTGCATATCATGCTATAGCTGCTTTAGTCACTTTGATTTGCCACACATATTGCCGCATGCTTCCTTTCTGGGTACTAATTGTCTCTACACAATAAAATCTTATAACCTGAATGCGTAAAGGAATAACATACCGTAGGGAAAATACTTGACAACCATCTCAATGTCTGCGTATCTCTTCAACGCTTTCACAGCCTGCAACATCGAATAGGTTTGACATGTGTACACGTTCTCATTTGAAGGCATCAGAGAATAGATCTAGGTAGAATCCGTGTAAGACTGGGACTGGCTGCTAGACTAACGTACAGAGAGTTGTAGATGTGTCAACATAGATTCAGAGTAACGGCTTAGATAGAGCTACTCACATCAGCGTGTTCTATGTGGAGAAAGCTCTCTCCATTCACAAATAAGATCTGGTCACCCTCCTGAAGACCTACTCTGTGAGCGTCTGTCTTGGGCGTAACCTAATACACGAAATCAGCAGAGCCCAAGGATTGATGAATGGCATGTGTATATTTATTGCTTATCAGGCAGACCACACATACCATTGAAATGAATATACCGCATTTGTGCTCTGATCCACCTCGGAGATTGAAACCAAGCTATAATGAGATTAATGGTATGATACTGATACTCAATTATAACGTGACATGGTCAACGAACAGTTTGAATTACCTGGTCAGTCGGTTTGCTTCTTCGTAAGTGTACAGTTCTGTTTTGGAACCGTCTGATATCAGTGTTGTACTCGGAATGATACCTTCTCTGCAATTTATCGTCAATGTAGTACGACTACAGCTACAGGGCGTATTACTAGCAGTTCACAATAGTAACTCAATAGAGAGTACTCTTCTGGATTGTGAGGTACGCATCACATCAACTAAGAAATATCTGTGAGCTCTTACCTCATTAGTAGGAACGTACTCTGGAGGATGTTCGTATGGAGGTAGATCTGCATTGGGTAGGACACGTTGGATGTTACTCTGATTTAGCGGTGCATTATAAGACGGCGTACGAGGATCATATCCAGGGGTATAACGAAATGATGATTGTTCGTATTGCATCTTCACTCTAAGGACAGTCGTTTGTGTCGACAAATGATCAACGATCTCTTTTTGTGGTATCAGAGTAACATATACCGTCCTGATGAATGTACAGCAGCTCTTGTACTGCTAAGAAGGATGACTCTGTTCGCTTGACCTGATTTGCTCGTGGCCTTCATACAACCTTGCGTTTAGACAGATATTCTACATATGCCATTGATGTGTACATGAAAATAGACGCGTCTATTATAGTTTAATGAGTTCATTCAAACTATATAGCTGGACGTCAGCCTTCGCCATTTTACCTTCGCTACCCAAGAGTATCGTATGGAGGGAATGATAACTTTCATAGCTCCCCACTTATCAAGGTAAGAAAATGTTTTACTCTTGGGTTATTTTCATTCTGATTCTGATGCGCCTTTTGACATGCTGTTTTTTAATATGTGAGTTCAGGACAGTCATAGAAGTGTAGCATGTGCTCTTTCCGTCTGCTCAACAGCTTGTATAAAAGAAAATGCACAGAGAACGAGCCTTAATATTTTCTTGTTCACATGTCTGTTTCCCTCTCAGATCTTTGAAATAAATGTTCATGTCGCACCTCTAGATGAGATTCATACTTCAGTTTACATGTACGTACCATGTATCGGTGCTGCTCGTTTGGATCCTTCCTGAACACTGAGGTAACTTGTCGTGCTAAGACCTACCCAAGAGTATAGTGAATTGATATACGGAAATGTTGCACTTAGGCTGATGTCAGATCATTGGCAGTTAGATGTTTACTTGTACTATATACTGAGTGGTCGGCATCTGAAATATGATGTGGCTGGTTCAGAATTGGATACGCAATTCTCATGCCGTTTTATTGCATATATTATAGATAAGAAAGCCCATGCCAGAGAAAGGAAAACGAAGGAGGAGAATTGCCACTCCTCCCCCTGATGACAAGGAGGTAGAGAGGAGTGACAGTCATTACGACCAAGCCGTAGCATCAGCATTCGATGCCTTATCTGCCAGTATGTAGAGCTCTATTTTTTACTCAAGTTTAACAAGGAATGTATAGTTGCGTTAGTATTAAGGGCGCTTTCGGATACTTGATGCAAATCTCGCATCAAGCTTTTGATGTAATCATCAGCAACAAAAAATCTCATCTATGCCATAATGCATTTTCTCAGCCGAAATAAATCCCACAATACACTGAATGCGAGGAGCCTGTCGCATCTTTAGCCTTCGGACAGCGTAGAAAATTCAGCGTAATTCTCCCACCCACAATTATGCTCAATAGGTGCAACCTTGACACCAAAAAAACGTCAACCCAACGGAGGTTGTCCTCGGCAACGATCCACAACATGAAATATTTACACGACTATACATGATGGAAGTGAAAATTTCCTCGCATAAAGATGCAATGGGCAGCTTCATTTATGCGATGGTACACGATCATTTACTCGACGCAGTCGCATCAAGTATCTGAAAGGGCCCCAAGTAAAATTCATTGCCCATACCTGAGTGAGTGGGTGATAGGATAGTACAGCTTAGCTATACTAATATACATTGACAGACAGGCAGGTCGATTTCAGGTCAACCCTTATAGATTTATAGACTCCAGTGAGGATTAGTAGTGAGCTGCACATTGTAGATATTCAATCCCATAGACGATGTCTAACATACTGGCTGGTATGGAGAAACTGTAAAATATCCCTGTATTCCCTGTATTCCCATCTTCTGTATTCCATAGCTCATCTTCTGTATTCCATAGCTCATCTTCTGTATTCCATAGCTCATCTTCTGTTCCAACACAACATTGCAAAATATATCAAATTATTGGTGCTAACCTCAAAGAGCTAAGAAGCATGGATTTTGGTAATCTAAGAGTAAAAATGCTATATGCCATATGCTATATGCCATATGCTATATGCCTCCAATCTATTGCAGACTGTAAAACCGGATTTGATAGCGGTGGTCTAACGGCCGCGAAAATAGCAACAGAAAACTATCACTAATGTTGGAATTCACTTTAGGAACTAAGCCCATTGTGCTATATAGAGGAGTTGTCTTCTCATTTATGTGATCGTTAGTGTTAGATCGTTGTCATTTTTATTCCTCAATGATTTTAAACGAAACATTCATATCCTGTTCTACAGTAGCTGCTAACCAAATACAGATGATTATATCGTATCATCGTATCATCGTATCATCTTATCATCTTATCATCACATCATATTATCATACCTGTGGTGTAAAGCAATTGAATGAATGCCAAATTGCCTGACTCAGAGCATCAAAAAATCGTAGATCTATGCCTATAAAAGTAAAGTTGGCAACATAGAGTTTGTTTGATACAGTAACACACTTTTAGTCACTCCGCGATTCTATCCCAGGAGAGGATAACTCCGCTTAGCAGCTCAAATACTCGATCGTTGTTGTATGGTGTCTTATGTTATTGTTTGTGGTACGCTGATGAGGCTCACTATACAGGTACACATTTTTCCAGCGAAGGCCGCATCAGTCGTGGACTTTGATCCCATCACCGTTGACTCGATGCCATCAGATGATGTAGTCATAGTTCCTGAGCCTGACCAATGCCTTCCAAACAGCGTGAGCGACTCAGATCATCTCATCGAATTATCTTCTTATGTTTGAATGCTCTATACTTGCGTGATGCCCACAGGTTACTGAGGAGCATGCTATTCTGATATCAGAAGACGTCCCGGAACAAGTGCAGCTTGATGAGGATTTGCCTCCACCTCCATCGTTGAAGCCCAAGCGTCGTTGCTTCAATAACGGTTTGGCAGACGTCATTCCAACCACCAGCGAGTCATCATCAGCATGCATTGCAGCTCGCGGTTATTTCTCAGGAGTCCGAAGCGCCCTCTGTCGGCTGGAGAAAGCGCGTATCAACGGCAATATATCAGACTTAGTCGACCATGCAAATTCCCTTACTGGAAACCCTCCAATGAAAGATGTGGAGGAGGCAAACTCTAATGTGAAGGTAGCATCAAGTCGCTGGCTGAGAAACCTGTTAGAGGCCCAGCTATTGCTCGAGTTGTGGTTTTATATAACTGTGTCGTGTTCTAGCAATATGCTGCACTCAGTGTTTCAGTGGTTGCCACACCAGCTGTATGATATGCGGTATGATTTGTCATCTAGTTGTGCAGTACTACTTCGCTCAGGGTTTCCCACCTCTCAGGGTTTCCCACCTCTCGGGGTTTCCCACCTCTCAGCAGCCAACCAAGTCTTCTCTTCATGAGTTATTTCCATTCACACAGTCAATTCAGTATGAGGGCGATAGCGTTAGTTTAGTGCGTGTTATCACTCACCATTACTATCTACTATCAGAAATGGCGTACTGTAGAAGTAAAAATAAATGCGAGACAAATAAATGCGAAAAGCGAGAAATAAATGTAATGAAATTAAAATTGCAATTTCTGCAATGAGCTGCAAACGTTCTGAAAAATAAATGCCATGCATATTAAATGTGAAAAAAATGAGTTTTTCAAAAGTTGCATTTAATGCTCAAACACAATTATTTTTACATATACAATAGTGTGCTCTTATCGTGGCTCACAAACGCTACACACTGGGTCTGTTCCAGAGGTCATAAGTTATATTTTGGAGTTGTGTTACCTTACATGCTAGCATAATTCCAATTATCTTCTAATTGGTAATTCTAGGTCTTGTCTCCCCTGTACAATCAATGGATATCTTGGTATATTCTTTGAGTAGATATTGGTCAAGTTCGGCAGTGACTATACTCGCTACGAGCTGGCGGCCGGTGACGTCATGTCTAAGCTAAGGTCGATGGTGTGTCAGAAGAACCTCGTCAACGTAGACCAGACGATGCTATTTATCAACGACTGCCTCATCATGGATGATGACACAGTCTCTGGCCTCGGTACATCTGCTCCGTAACTACCTGCCTACTGCAAACCACATCAGCCACTATCAACCTACTGTCCAATGCTGGCCCAGAATTGGGAAATCTATGTGATGAAAAAGTTGGAATATGTAATAGTCTACGGTGTTCATACATTGTGTGCATACCGTAACCTATTATATTCCCAACATATCGTGTTGTAAAAACTTGCTGAAGGAATATGGAACTAAGTGGACCAGGTTTTGGTTTATTTCTTGAACACAATTTCCACCAAAGTTTTCAGCATTCCTATTTGAATCAATTAGATACCAAAATCCACACACATCTGAACTGCCCATATCTCGAAATTCTTCCTATATCTGTCACCACTGCAATGTCACGATGACTGTGACACTGCAATGTCACGATTACTGTGATACTGCAATGTCATGATGACTGTGACACTGCAATGTCACGATGACTGTGACACTGCAATGTCACGATTACTGTGGCATTGCAATGTCACGATTACTGTGACATAAAGTTTGTCGTCACAAATAAACGACTCATCAAGGTTTTCCATATTGGGAATTACTCGTGTGATCAACCACATGTCATGTTTTACTTATCCTCTCCATCCACTCTCACTACAGGTCTGACTGTTGCTGACACAGTGGAGGCATGTATCATAGACACTGAAAGCGCGAAGAGTCTGATGAAACAGTCCGCTAGTACTCTCTCTATCAAAGTCCAAGGCAAACACGGTCAACGCGACTCCTTAACTATACAAATCCAGCCAACTCAGCCATTGGGTATGACGCTCACTGCGTTATATTGCTGCAGGTTGTCACATGTGCCTGGCAGTTTTAACCATGTTGTAGAAACGCTGATGCGTGAATTTGCGACCATCAAAGGCGTGAGCTACGATAATCTGGTGTTTCATTTTGATGGAGAGACGATATGCCCCACTGACACCCCGACAGACTTAGATCTGGAGGACGGATACTGTATTGACGTCTCCGGCTATTAGATACCATAACTCCATTAATATGCGCCCTCAAACCACGTTATCTTGGTGTTGCTCAGCAATACGACTTAGCAATACCATATTGTTTGCGCTCTATAAAATTATGTATTATATAAAACTGTTGATAGGATCCACTTCTTTATGCTCACTTCCAGTTTAAAACTCATGCTAGGACATCTGGGGGCGGGGGGGGGGGGGAGGGGGGGGGTGGGAATTTGGGAAATAAATAAGAAAATTTAGTAGAAGATTTGGATAATAAAT
>ERZ1740065.1048-NODE-1048-length-16106-cov-16.761012_pt1 | contig 16106 bp, 10 predicted proteins | sample MGYA00581738_ERZ1740065 | MGnify/ENA primary metagenome ERZ1740065 (study PRJEB43018, sample SAMN04849749) | marine metagenome | isolation source: floating plastic debris | place: Pacific Ocean | collected 2008-09-01 | study: EMG produced TPA metagenomics...
TAAGGACGTATAGCTCAGTTGGTTAGAGCGCATCGTTGACATCGATGAGGTCACTGGTTCGAATCCAGTTACGTCCATACAAATCTGAAGATCAGATTACTCTTAATTCCGCTGTACTGGAATCTGAATATCACTCCGCTTCAACCCATTAGGGATAAATGGCCCATCATAGAAAAAACGTCGCGGTGGTCCCGTTATTTCATATTCTGGGTGCATTGCTAGCCAATCTTGCAGCTGCTGTACTCCCCGCGTGTATACCCCATAGCCATAGCCACCCCGCATCCCAACGCTGACCACCACCATGGGTGGTATATCTTCCACTCGTACATTCTGGGCCACCTCTTCCGGCACCACATCCAAACTGCGATATAAAAATGAAACGGCTGCATCACCAGTTGCGATCGCACTTGCCCCCAACGTTGCCGTCGGATACCGCGTCTCCACCGGAGCCGTCATTGAAATACTGTTGTCGCTAATATGGCGAAACAACGGCGAAAATCCACGGGATGGGGCATTGGCCAGGTCACCCCGCACCTGCACCGTCGCTGCCCGATAGGCTGGATATTGCTTAATCTCAACGTCACCCTTCGCCGTAGGCAACGGAAACCCATCAGGTAACGGTGCAGACGCTGCCCGATATCCCCAAAAAAGCAGCGCCCCTAGGCCAACGATCACCCCAGCAATTAATAGCCCATGAGTTAGTTTCATAGCAGCATGTCACCCTATACCCAGCTTCAACTCTTTTGTTATGACTACTGTTATGCCTACCCTCAAGCACTCTTCGCCTTTCTCAGCATCTGAAACCACTGATGCAACAGTAAAACCCGAATCCGGTAACAGTCATAACCATCGGCATGTACAGTCTGTTCCACAATTCCCAGGTTCTGCAAAATGTGGACCGCATCCAAACATTGAATCTCGGAAATACTTAGCTTCTTAGACAAAAATGCCAACAACGTTCTTGCCCTTAGCCAACCATCAGTATTGTTGGAGGCCGTCGTCATCATACTCAACGCATTCAAAATATGATGAACCTTGGGTTTTGAGTTGTAAGTTCTAAGTTCACCAATAATACTGTATTCAACATAAGCTTTTAGGGACTGGTCACGAAATACTTTTCTCAAATTCTGTTGAGCAAAAACAAAGGAAATGCGTCCTTTCGCTTGTATCTCAGCTTGAGCATTCGCCTTATTTGCCAAAAACCCGGCTATTTTTCTAATTAAAAACGGATGTCCGCCACTTAGCCGATGAATTGCCTGTATGGTCTGGCGATCAAACTCCCACTTCATTAAACTGCCAATACCATTGATCATTGCTGCGGTTTGGTAAATAGAAAATGGTTTTAGAAAAGATTCTTTAAAGAATCGATGTAGCGGATTTTTAGACGTCTCAGAAAAGTCCCATTGCTTAATTCGATTACACTGAGGTCGCACTGCCGTCACCATCAGCGACAGTAGCTGCTCTTTTTGATTCAACGCCCGTAGTGCCCCAAACACAAAGCTAAATTCTTCGGCCTTCTCTTCAAACTTTTCATTAGATCGTGGGAAAACCCTATCTAAATTATCCAAGCAACATAGAATCGGCAACTCATAGCCAACTCCCTTAAGATCCTTAGACAGTTTTTTAAAGTGCTGATAGAACTCCTGGGATGCATCTTTGATGTGATAGTCGCTTTCAGCCAGCGTAGGGGGCTTTTCCAATAGCGAATTTTTGTTCTTAGCTAGACGATAAAGATTTTGCAGAATTTCATCTAGTAGCTCCACACCATAGCCAATATCGCTGTATTTTTTCAAATCTGTGTAGATTACAGCATGGTCCTGACAGACTAAAGATAGCTGATGTACAACAGACGATTTACCTGACTTACGTAAACCAAACAGACCCACGTTTTGATTGTTCTTTAAATCAGTGACTAATTCAGTCAGTAGCTCTGTTCGACCAAAAAACAGCAGCTTGTCACGGACTGCTATTTTATCTTTAAAGAAATCAACAGTATCGGTATATCGACGAATATGACTAGAAAGAACATCTTGACATTCATCAGCATTGGGTAAAATCTGCTCTACCTCTGCCAAAGAAATGGGTATGACCTTAAAATCTTGATGCAGCTTTAAATCTGTAATGAGTTCTCTGGCGGCCATTTCAGGCACAGCGTCGTACATAATAATCCCAGCCAAGTCTGAGTTGTGGGCCCTAATCTCATCAGACCGATGGAAAAGCTCATGAATGTTGTTTTTTGTGAGCTTCTCTGACACAACGGACACAAAAAATGGGGGTTTCAATCCAAATTGGTCTGAGGTTTCTGTAACGAGTAGGTTACCCTCGTCTTCCTGCTTGGAGATGGCACCAACTTGATCTAAAAAGCTCTGCGCTACCACCATAGCTGGTCGATATCCGCCTACACTCAGGGATAAAATCTGTCCCTCAACCGATTCCCAGAGTTCAGGCGATACCCGCTTTGCCTCTTTTCTACATTTCAACATGAGTAGCGTAACGTAGAGACAGTCTTGACACGCCCTAGCCTCTTCTGGGGTGATTGTCAGCCATGACTCATCTATTTTGAGAATGCCTAGACATACGTGCTTGAGCTCGTCGAAAAATCGCTTGTGGACATGGCTTGGATATTTAGTCCCTGGAATGTTTAGACTCAGTCGATTTAATTGCTCAAACAGTGTCAAAAAGTCAGAGTTTGCAAAAATTTCGTTCCGTTTTAGATCTTCATCAAGAGAAGAGGGCTGCTCGTGATTCTTCAAATACCGCATACTCCGCACACTGGCTCTCTTGCGGATCTTATTAGCAAGGGGCTTCGCCACATTGACAGCTTTCTTGAGCTCAAGCTGAATGCGTTTTCTTGACGCTAAATTACCCAGTTTGTTGGTATCTTTAATCTGGATTGTTACCGTGTGAAACGCATTGATTAAACACGTTGTCAGGGTTAAATCACTAGAGGCCCTGAGATTGTAGATCAGCGGCTGAAGCAGAGCCTGAACCGTTTCTAACTCTCCCTTCAGCTCAGAGCTTTGGGCAAGGATCCGACTGTAGTGAAAGGCACGGTAAAGGACATTAGCTCGCTTCTCAACTAGTTTTTTAGAACTGGGTTCATCTCCGGTCACCTGGGCCGCCCATAGCCATAATGAGCTAAGTTTCTCAGTATTGATAAAGCCCTGGGCTACTTGATTAAGATAGAGCAGCAGATTAATAGCATTGGTCGCATCATATTTAAGACCTGCAACTAGCAGAAATATCTCTTCCCAACGTTTGTCATTGGCATAGAGACGCACCATCTCTGAGAGAGCCTGGTTGTTGTAGTTTTCATGGATGTATTTGGCCGCCAAAAACTCTTGAAAGGTTAGGTGAGAAAACGAATAAATACCGGGGGACTGTTCAACTAAAATACCTTGTTGAATAGCAATCGCATCTAATATCGTTTCTCCGCTGAGATTACTAGGGGCATTAAGTTCCTTTAGTAAAAATCCACGAATGTGATTGACTAAATTAACCTTAGTAAAAAGCAGCTTATCTTCTCGAAACGCTTTATAAGCGATCTCAGCTAACAGCTTTTCCTCAAGTTCTACGTGTAGACCTTCATAGATACCTTCTTTTGAAATACGTTTCTCTTCAAACCATTTTTTTAAGAGAATACGCAGTCCTTGATGATAGAGAATACTTCTATTGCCAGAGAAGGTTAAAGAGCGGCTATAGACTAAACATAAAAATGTCAGAAGCAATGGTGTTTGGGCTAGCTCTCGTACCGCAACATTATCCGATTTCCGTAGAGACTTCCAACATGTTTCCGCCGCTTCAGTGTTGCCTACCTCATCTGAGGAAAACCAATTGTAGATAAAGTTTTTTATTTGTTCTTGGCTATTGCCCGCCAGCGTTATTTCGCGAAAACTTGTCGAAGGGGCGCGATAGGCTGCGGCTCGGCATGATATGACATAGCGATTCTTTTCATAGCGCTCTACAAACGTCTCAATGTCGTCAAGCACCTGATGTCGACTGCTGGATGAAACTTCATCTAGACCATCAAACAGAATTAAAAATTGACCTTTCTTTAGGGCATTTTCTGTGATTTCGGTACTCTCTGGAAAGTCAAAGGATTCTAATTCATGCGCTATGTACTCTTGAAACCCAATCGTATTTTCAGTCAGTTTCTTTAAATCAATCCAAATGGGCATACACGCATGCTGAAACTGAGTTTCAGTTTTTTCTTTAAGCGCTTCCAACCCAATTTTTCGCAGTAGGGTAGTTTTACCAGCCCCTGGAGCACCAATAATTGATAGATACTGAATTTCATTGGCAATATCTATCGCTGTTTTTTGCTGGGATGACCTAGATAGTGACCTACGCTCATGTCTGGCACGACATGCCTTTTCCATGTCGTCTATAGACATAGAACGATTAATTTCACTATCCTCTAAAAGTCGTACGGGAACGTAAACCGAGTCCAGGCTTACGGGCTTATTCATGCCAAGTATTTTAAGCTGACCATGTCGTTCTCTAAACCTATGCAGATACGTCTGAGAAGCAGACAAAATAGATTGCTTTGTCTGTGGATTGGGACGCTTCTTGAATAAGCCAAAGAATCTTCCTCCCTTATTTCCCAATACATCAATAATTAGGTTAGCTAACGATTGGGCTTGTGCAGACATGGTAGGACGATCATCCAGTTTTAAGAACTCATTAGTGATGATTTTTACACGGGATTATACCGTGAGTCTACCTTGAGGTCTGTGGAAACTAACTTGGTTGTTTTATACAGGTAGTTAAATATCTGGCGTTGCTGATCCCCGACCTGATTTCATCTATCAAGTATGGGGACATTGCAGATCTTATAAATCGATTCATACCCTAAATCAGCAATGGCAAATATCTTGCTAAGTACTGATGATTCTGGGGACGTGCTCAAGTCCCATTGCCAACCGAAGCCTTTTAGACATTGCATTTATGAGTCAGAACCATTGATTGACTTTGGTAGATACGCTGTCATCAAACCCCGTACGCCATTAAATTACGCCAAAATAATTTTGGCTATTTTTGTATACTTCTAAACCCTCGTCTGACGTTTCTACGTAGTTCAGGATGCTAATTCTAAGTAATTCACCTTTTGCCTCTTAAAATCATAGATTTTACCCTTGACATATACAGGCGAGGTCTCATAAGTCAGGCTTTCTTGAAGAAACTAACAATAGAGATAGCCTGAGAAACCAAAAGATTTTACGCATCATGGCAACTCTGTTACACATCATCAGATTCGTATCTGGCACCTATGTAAAGTAGCAACATAGATTGCTATGCCAGTCCTGGTGACTATGCCCTAGCTGACAAGAAAACTGTTATTCAATCCAATCAATGCACCATTGCTGACCGTCAAGAACAAACTCTAAACGATAACGATTGGCCTACACTGAATAATCCCCTAGTCGTTTTGACCATAGTCAATTACCATCCTGTCAGCAGCAGCGTCTAAGACATCAAGGGTAGAGTGATCATTCTGAGGTGAGCTACTGCCAAAACATGATTGAGTCAAGATCAAGGGGGTATCTTACAGTGCCGGTGCCACTGACGCGTGAGTTCTCTAAGTCATATTAAAAGCATTGTTGTCTATCCCTGGAAAACGGGATTTTATCCAGGTTAATTAATGCCCGACTAACTTCAATCAACCCTGATGCTGAGCAACTGTAGGTGATTCTTTCCTCATCTCCCCATGGTGTTGCAGACCCGTGAACCACAGAGCCCAACTATGAGAAATTGCCTGCAACTTCATCGTGGTCTCATTTTTTAGAAGCGTGCGCGTTTTTTTTAATTTTTTGACTGACGTTGCCCTTTAAACAAGAAAAACACCCTATAGAAGCACCCGATGTCTCAGGTTTCTGTAGGGCGTATGTCAAGGTTCATCTACTCATTCACACATTCTTAAAGACCGACATTAATCCGGAAGGTTTTAGTAATTTGGTAAAGAAACAGCCAACTTTCTGCAAACCCAAACAGTGAACCGCAGTCGTGCTGCCCCGTTATCGCTTGTAGTTCCTAATTTACCTGGCCCGGTTCTTCACCTGTACGGATAAACTCAGCCTGCTCTAGAATTAGCGCTGCAAAATCCCTCTCACCAGTAGCCATATAGAGTTGAGCCGCTTTCTCATAATTTTCCACAATGTCTGCCCGCAGCTCTGGGGCCAAATCATCAGGCCCGCTAAACTCCTCCCCCAGGAGCAATGCCTGCTGACGCAGAAGAGCATCCGCTCTGCCCAAATAGGAATTGGGGTCGTTGGGCATTAGCACCGTCGCCGCTTCATAGGCCTCAGCAGCCTCGCCATAATCCTCCGACTGCATCAGCTCCAGTGCCCGGTCATAGACCTGCTGAAAATCAGTAGCCAGTTTCACTGAAACCCGATAGTTACCCCCCAGCTGACCGTAAAAAGAACCCGCCAGGACCGTATATTCCCCCGTTTCCGGCAGCTCTATCACGATCGTGGCCTGGGGGGTGCCATTATAGTCATCGTTCTGCTCCAGAATGTCCCCTGCCGGGTTCAGCAGCGTGATAAACGTATCAAACTCCTCGCTCACCATCTCGATGATGACCGCCTGCCCTGCCTCAGCCGTAAACGTGTAGGTATCTTGGGTAGGTTGAAACTCAACGTCTTCCTCAAGAATTGCGTCGGCCATGGTCGGTGTAGCTGCAATGGTCAGCAGGACCAGGGCAGTCCCCCAGGTCATCAGCTGAGAAAGGCAAGAAAACCCCAGCCGCCTAAGTGGTCGATTATTGACCTGACGACCCCTTAAACTAAATATAGAAAAGCTAGGCATAGAACTCCTTAGCGCTGCCCACAGCAGCAGTCTTCAATAGCGATGCATTACGATAGCGGAAATTTTCCATCTTTCCCCATGGTGCCCTTGCTAAATGTCCTAGGTGTGACCGTCGGCTGTCTCGGCCTGTGGTCTAACCTCAGCTACCAGGCCATGGCCCAGTCCAGGCAGCCAGCTCCCTTACCAGTAGCTACTCCAGGGGCCAATATAGACCAGATTGTGCTTCCCCCCGCCACCGATGTGCCAGAAGAAATACTGAGGACTGAAATTATTTTTGAAGCCCGATCTCCATTAAACGGCGCCCCTTTGTCCCCTGCCGACTACGCTCAGCTACAGGCAGACCTAGCCGCCCCCCAAACGACGCTCACCCTCAATTCCGACATTCGCTACGTCATTTTTCTACTCCAGGCCCGCCGTGCGTTTAAGCCTGTGATTCCGTTTTTACCCTGAGGCTGAATTAGGTCAGAGCATAACCCACAACCCATAGCTCATCCCTCCCCATGCCTTTCTCGCTAAAAAAACCACGGCCATAGACCGAGCAATTGTTGTTACGCTCTGTTAACCTAAACTTCATGGTCTTTGCTTTTTCTTAGCAATTGCAGCAGTTGAGCGCGCCATTTTTTAGATAGCACTTTTGTCGTTGCTGATTTATTGGGATGAATCGCTCTGAAATGAATGTCAATTGTCAGGATTTTTTAGGTTAAATCCTCCCGAGTATCAGCAACACCCACTTTTTATATACAGCGGTTACTAGGTTTTAGACTCCTATGGCACTAACAACGGCCCCAGAGCAAATTGACCGGATTGTCGGCAACTACCACCACAATCCCTTTGACGTTCTTGGCCCCCATCGTATTCAAGTAGATGGCAAAGACGTTTGGACCGTGCGCGCCTATTTACCCAAAGCTGAGTCTGCCTGGGTGGTTCTACCCGATAGCCGCCAGGAAGTCCTGATGGTTAACGAGCATCACGGTGACTTCTTTGAGTGCGTTCTTGAGGTTGAGTCCCTGGCTAGCTATCAGCTGCGTTACAAAGCAGACGGCCACGAGCATGTTATTTATGACCCCTATGCGTTTCGGTCACCTCTGATTACTGAGTTTGATGCCCACTTGTTTGGCGAAGGTAATCACCACCGTATATATGAAAAGCTTGGCGCTCACCCAACCAAAATTGATGGTGTAGCAGGGGTTTACTTTTCTGTATGGGCCCCCAATGCACGCAACGTCTCAGTTTTGGGTGACTTTAATGATTGGGACGGTCGCCAGCACCAAATGAGTATTGGCCACGGTGGTATCTGGGGAATATTTATCCCTGAACTAACGGTTGGTGCCCATTACAAATATGAAATTAAAAACCACGAGGGTCACATTTACGAAAAGTCTGATCCCTATGGTTTTCAGCAGGAAGTGCGGCCTAAGACAGCGTCTATTGTTACAGACCTAGATAGCCATCAGTGGCAGGACGACACTTGGATGGAGGAGCGTCGTCACAAGGACCCCATGACGCAGCCCGTCTCGGTGTATGAGTTACATCTGGGTTCTTGGATGCACGAATCCTCAGATCAGCCGGCAAAGCAGGCAGACGGCACTGATGCGCCAGTAGTCACCGTTGCCGACCTGAAGCCAGGTGCTCGTTTTCTCACCTACCGTGAGTTAGCCGATAAGCTGATTCCCTACGTTAAAGAACTGGGCTTTACCCATATTGAACTACTGCCCATTGCGGAGCACCCATTTGATGGCTCCTGGGGCTACCAGGTAACGGGCTACTATGCAGCCACATCTCGCTATGGCTCCCCCCAAGACCTGATGTATTTCATTGATCAGTGCCACCAAAATGGCATTGGTGTATTGGTCGACTGGGTTCCCGGTCACTTTCCTAAAGATGGCCACGGTCTTGCCTTTTTTGATGGCACCCACCTTTATGAACATGCTGACCCCCGTAAGGGTGAGCACAAGGAATGGGGCACGTTGGTCTTCAACTATGGCCGCAATGAAGTGCGCAACTTCTTGGTGGCCAATGCCCTCTTCTGGTTTGACAAGTACCACATTGATGGCATTCGCGTAGATGCGGTGGCGTCTATGCTTTATCTGGATTACAACCGGAAACCCGGTGAGTGGGTGGCCAATGACTACGGCGGTCGTGAAAATATTGAAGCAGCCGACTGTTTACGTCAGGTAAACCATCTGCTCTTTAGCCACTACCCTGGCATTCTCTCCATCGCTGAAGAATCCACCTCTTGGCCGATGGTATCTTGGCCTACCTACGTGGGTGGTTTGGGCTTTAACCTCAAGTGGAACATGGGCTGGATGCATGACATGTTGGACTATTTCAGCATGGATCCCTGGTTCCGTCAGTTCCACCAAAACAACGTCACCTTTAGCATTTGGTACGCTTTTAGCGAGAACTTTATGCTGGCCCTGTCCCACGATGAGGTGGTCCATGGCAAGAGCAACATGATTGGCAAAATGCCGGGTGACGACTGGCAAAAAATGGCCAACATGCGCTGTTTGTACACCTACATGTTCACCCACCCCGGTAAAAAGACCCTGTTTATGGGGATGGAATTTGCCCAGTGGAGTGAGTGGAACGTTTGGGGAGATCTGGAATGGCATCTGCTGGGATTTGAGCCCCACGCCAAAATGAAAGCCTTTATGGAGAAGCTCAATGCCACCTATTGCAGTGAGCCCGCCCTCTATACCCAAGATTTTGATCAGCAGGGCTTTGAGTGGGTTGACTGTAGCGATAACAGCCATAGCGTTGTCGCCTTTATCCGCCGGGCCAAAGACAGCGATGATTTTATAGTCACCGTCTGCAACTTTACCCCGCAGCCCCACAGCCACTATCGTGTGGGCGTTCCTGCCAAGGGCTACTACCGCGAAATCTTTAACAGCGACGCCCGCGAATTTGGCGGCAGCAACATGGGCAACCTGGGTGGCAAATGGTCCGACGACTGGGCTTACCACAATCGTCCCTACTCTTTGGACTTAACCCTGCCACCGTTGGCAACGGTAGTGTTTAAGCTGCTCTCGGCGTGGATTGCTTGCGCGTCGCTATGTGGTTTTCTTTTGGGGGGTTTGTTCCTCTGTAATTCCCCCCTGTGGGGGCGTTCCTTGTAACGCCCCCACAGGGGTTTATTGCATGCCCACCGTTTCCCAGTCCTTTGTTTTTGGCCCAAATAGCTGGGCGGCTTTTTGTTCAGCCGCCTTTAAAGACGGATGCCAATCGCTAAGGGTATAATCACCATCGATTTCGACAGCAAACAAACAATAGCCATGACCATCGAACTTAATGGTTAAGCTAACCGTTGCTCCAGGTATCAATTCGGCTGGCTGACCAGGCACACCTGGAGGAATCTGCCACAAAGGAATTTGCTTAACCACCACAGAAGGCATGGAGTATGAATAATTTGCCTTTAGAGACAAATTATTGGCACAACTTTCCGTTATACGTGATCTAGCGGTAAATTCCGTATAAATTTAGTCTTCACCCCCTGACAAGGGGTATCCGCGAAATTACTTAGTTATCACTTCGAACATGGGTCTGGCTTTGCTCTTCAGCGGTTAGGTCTGCTAAAGAAATGTCGTTTCTTAGTACACGACCTGTGGGGCCTACTATCTGACGGGGCAGCGTTTGGGTATCCACCAGCTCCATGCGGTTCATGTTGTAGGTGGTGTAAACGGTTTCACCTGTATCAAAGAAAAAGTCGAGCACGGTCATGGTTTGCATGGCAGCATCGTTACGATACAGCCAGGTGCGGGGACCGCTGCCGAGGGCACCACAGTGGAGCAGCTCCAGGTTGCCAGCGTGGCCTGGGTAATAGGCATGGTGGTGGCCACTCATGTAAGTATGGACGTTGTGGCGTTCTAGCACTGCCTGAAGCTGGTTAGCATTATTGAGGAATTCGCCGTTGCGATCGCGCCCCTGGGAAATGGCATACAGCGGCAGATGCCCCAGGGCAATTCGAAACTTCGCCTCTTGGGCTGCTGCACTACCCAGCTGCCGGTCTGCCCAAGCCACCTGGTCAGCAGGCACATTGGCCGAGGAAGCGTCCCACACAATATAAAAAATATCGTTCTGCTTAAAGCTGTAGTAATAGGGAAAATCGCCAGTATCGACATACTGTAGATCCAGCTCATTTTGGTGGGTCTGCCAGTAGCGGGTGGTGACATCGCGGTCGATGGTGTAGATGTAGCTACCATCCCCATAGGTCTGGTTAGACGCATCGTGGTTGCCAATGGTCAGCGCGTAGGGAATATTGGCCTCTCGAATTGGTTTAAGAATTAGGTTGTCAAACCCGGCCCACATGGCTTCCACCTCAGGCGTGGTTAAAGAAATACTCTGGCCTGCCACCATATCACCCACACACAGGACGATGTCTGGTTCCCACTGGGGCAGGATAGACACTCCTTTCATCACCTCGCTGCGATAGTCGACGGCACCATAGCGGGAGTTCAGGTCACTGATGACCACGGCGCGTACGTCGCCGCGTTTGGGGGCAAAGAGTTCTTCGGGACCAATGGCTTTGCCAACATTGGGATGGCGTTTGGGGGTAGGGGGCGCAGGAGATGTGAAGAGAGTTGGCGAGGCCGAAGAAGAGGCAGGAGAAACGTCGGTATCAGTAGCCGACTGGGCGATGGGGCGAGTGGAGCAGGCTCCGAGGGCAAATCCGCCCAGCACTATAAAACGACGTCGGTTCAAACCCATTAAAACTACCTGCTAAACGTATCCAGTGGCATGATAAACCACCTGCTGTTTATGGGCATTAATCCTCCACATCCAGAAAAATAAAGCTGGACGCGGGCAGGGTTTCATGATGATAATGACGTGACTTTTCAATCAAAACCCCATGATTGACTCAGTGCTGCGTACCCTTACCTTTGGTCAGTTTTCCCTACATCAGTGGCGACAGGTAAGCATTATCCATCGGCTGCTGTCACCGTTTCGACAGTGGCGACAGGGTAGCGGGCTGTTACCCTATGGCGACCTGATTGCTGCTGGTATTGTTGCGGTGTTGCTGGTGTTGTCTCCCTATACCTCCACGACTCTGATCGGCATTTTGCTATTAGCCTGCGCGGCGCTGTGGTTTTTGCTCACCATTAGCGATGATGCCAACGGCTGGCTAACGCCGATTCATTTGGGGGTAACGCTTTACTGGGGGGCAATGGTGCTGGCAACGGCGATGTCGCCTGTAAGGTCAGCGGCCCTATCGGGGTTGGTAAAGCTGACGCTCAACCTGCTGTTGTTTATGCTGCTGGCTCGAATTTTGCGACAGCCTAAGCTGCGGACGGGTGTGGTGTCGGTGTATGTGTTGGCGACGCTGCCGGTGGCCGTGTATGGCATGCGTCAGTATTTTTTTGGGGCCGAGGCTTTGGCCACTTGGGTGGACCCTACCTCGAATCTATCGGGGGCTACCCGTGTCTATAGCTATTTGCTTAACCCTAACCTGCTGGCTGCCTATCTTATGCCTGCGGTGGCTCTGAGTGTGAGTGCCATTTTTGTGTGGCCACGCTGGTTGCCTAAGGTTCTGGCGGTGATGGCTTTTTTCTTAAATACGGCCTGTCTGGTGCTGAGCTACAGCCGGGGTGGTTGGATGGGGCTGCTGGGGTTATTTTTTATGCTGGCGGTGCTGCTGGTGTTTTGGTGGAGTGAGCTATTTCCGCCTTTTTGGAAGCGGTGGGCATTGCCCGCTCTTTTGGGATCAATGGCCGGTTTTGTGGTGTTTGCGGTGCTATTTGTGGGACCGGTGCGTGAACGGGTAATGACCATGTTTGCGGGTCGCGAAGATAGTAGCAACAACTTCCGCATTAATGTGTGGGAAGGGGCGATGGACATGATCCGAGCCCGACCCGTGATTGGCATTGGCCCTGGGAATGAAGCGTTTAATAAAATCTATCCGCTTTACCAGCGACCTCGCTACACGGCCTTGAGTGCTTATTCAGTTTTTCTAGAAACCCTGGTTGAGGCTGGTTTTATTGGCTTTAGCGCATTTTTGTGGATGTTAGGGACCACCTTTTATCAAGGGATACAGCAGCTACGCCGTTTGCGGATGGATATGGATGCACAGGGGTATTGGCTAATCGGTGCGATCGCAACCTGCTTTGGCATGCTCGTCCACGGTCTGGTCGACACCGTCTGGTATCGTCCCCAGGTCAGCACCCTGTGGTGGATGTGCATGGCCATTATTGCCAGCTTCTACGTCCCCCGTCGGCAGACCTATGGACATAGCACACCAGAGATAAACCATAACGGCACGCTAGAATCTAACTAAGAGCTTCTGCTAAAATAGTACAAGTTAACTAGCCAGCAATGGCACAGTTCTATGTCTACTCCTGTAACATCTGCTGATGCACCCCAGGTTTTAACCCATGCTGCTGATAGCAGTGCAAAACCTGTCTGTAACAGTATTTTTCCTACAGGGGACTTTCTTAGCGATGAACCCCCTTTGGAAAGCTCTTTACATCTACAGCAGATGCTGCTGTTGCTTAGCTGCCTAGACTGGCTGTGGCAAGATCGCAATGACTATTTTTCGGCTGGGAATCTGACCGTTTACTATAGCGAGCGACAGCTTAAGTCTGAGAAATTTCGCGGTCCTGACTTTTTTGTTGTCCTCGGGACCGAGAGAAAACCTCGTGACAGCTGGGTTGTCTGGCAAGAAGGTGGCAAATATCCCAACATTATTATTGAGTTGCTCTCAGACTCCACCGCAAACGTAGATCGAGAAACCAAGAAAACTATTTACCAAGACGCTTTTCGTACCCCTGAATATTTTTGGTTTGATCCCAAAACACTTGAGTTTGAAGGATTTGAGCTGATAAATAGTCAATACGAGGCGATTACACCCACTGAAATAGGCAGACTATGGAGCAAACAGCTTCAACTTTTTCTGGGCATTCAAGACAATCAGTTGCGGTACTTTTTCCCAGATGGTGGCTTAGTGCCAACACTGGCAGAAGTGGCTACAGAGACCCAGATACAAATAGCTGAAGCCAAATCCCTGGTTCAGGTATCCGATATAAAAGCCGCTGAAGCCCAATCCCAGGTTCAGGCGGCCGAAGTGAAAGCCGCTGAGGCTCAATCCCAGATTCAGGCGGCTGAGAACCAGGCAGCAATGGAACAGGCAAAAGCGGAACAATTTGCCCAAAAGCTGCGTGAACTGGGTGTAGATCCCAACTCAATTTAATGGTTGCTGCTGGGTTTGCCGAGCACTCTAGTTCTATGTGAACTTCACCAAATTGCAGCATTAGATACAACAAAAAGGCAAGATTTTCTCAATGCTGAAGAGTAGCCCATAGCCCAGTCTGACTAACCCTAGTCGGCACCTATGGCCACACACTCTTACGCCAGGAGAATCTCCATGCCCCCTCGTTTTTCCCGTCGTCAAATCATCCGTGGATTGTTGGCGACCACCGCTTTTGGTGCCGCCACAAAACTCAATGCCTGTACCCCAGCACCTACCGCATCAACGGATGGGGCTGAGGGCACAAGCGAGGCACCGGGCGACGTGGTGGTGGGCTTTATCTATGTTGGTCCTAAGGATGACTTTGGTTATAACCAGGCCCATGCCGAAGGGGCAGCCGCCATGGCCGCTGTGCCTGGCATCAAAATCATTGAAGAAGCCAGCGTGCCTGAAACAACGGCGGTGCTGGAAACCATGCGTAATATGATCGAAATTGACGGGGCTACGGTTCTGTTCCCGACGTCGTTTGGTTACTTTGACCCCTACATGCTGGAGCTAGCGGCGGAGTTTCCTGAGGTGCAGTTTTTCCATGCGGGCGGTCTTTACCAAGATGGGGTACATCCCAATAATGTGGGCAGCTACTTTGGCTACATTGACGAAGCCCAATATGTAGCTGGTGTCGTGGCCGGTCATGCGTCCAAGAGCGGCAACCTAGGGTTTGTGGCCGCCAAACCTATCCCCCAGGTGCTACGCAACATCAACAGCTTTACCCTCGGGGCCAAGTCAGTAAACCCAGCCGCCACCACCCAGGTGATTTTCACTGGAGATTGGGCGCTGCCAGTAAAAGAAGCTGAGGCCACCAACAGCATGGCGGATCAGGGCATTGATGTGGTCACCTGCCATGTGGATAGCCCAAAGGTGGTCATGGAAACGGCGGAGAAGCGAGGCATCTTTAGCTCCGGTTATCACGCTGACCAAAGCCCGCTGGCCCCCAAGGGGTATCTCACCGGGGCCGAGTGGGACTGGGTAAGTATCTACACCTTCCTAGGAGAGCAGTTTGTTGCCGGTAAAACCCTAATGGCCGGTGACATTGACCATATTTTGCGCGGTGGTTTAGCCGATAACTTCTGTAAGCTCTCGGCCTATGGTCCGGCGGTCAGTGAAGAGGCCATCGCCGATGCGGATGCGGCTAAGGAGAAGATTCTCAAGGGTGAACTGGTGATTTACGAGGGAGAACTCAAGGACAATACTGGCAAAGCCGTTTTGGCAGCGGGTGAAAAGTACGAGCAGCAAAACATTGAGTTAGAGAAAATGGACTGGCTGATTGAGGGTGTTAAGGGCAGTATTGACGGCTGATGGTCAGTCTTTCTCAACGGGTCTCTGGCCCGGCGCGCCGCTCCTTAGAGGCCATTGTGTTGCCAGTGGCAGCCCTGGTTGTTGCGCTGATTATATTTGGCTGTTTTTGTGCCCTGGCAGGGGCAAACCCGTTTGCTGTTTACGGCTCGATTTATAAGGCGGCCTTTGGTCGTTGGAGTGCCTGGCAAAATACGCTGATTCGAGCCGCCCCCTTAATGCTGACGGCCTTATGTACGGCATTGCCCGCCCGCCTAGGGTTGGTGATTATTGGTAATGAGGGGGCTCTCGTCATGGGAGGGCTGGCGGCGGTTGTTGTCGGTTTAACCGTGGGGACTTCCCTGCCGCCGCTGATGGCTCAGGTGGCCATGGCTATGGCGGGCATGGTCGCTGGCGGTTTGTGGATTATGCTGGCGGGGGCGTTGCGCCACTATCGGGGGGTGAATGAAACGATCAGTAGTTTGTTGTTGAACTATATTGCGATCGCACTTATGAACCACCTGGTAGAAGGCCCTCTCCGCGACGCCACCTTTGTCACCAAACCCTCGTCCGCCCAGCTCGACCCCACCATTTGGCTCGGCACCATACCTGGCACCCGCATTCACTTTGGTCTGTTCTACGGTCTGATCGTATGCGTTCTGGCCTACTACCTGATCCAGCGCACCACCTTTGGCTTTGCCGCTCGAACAGCAGGGGGGAATGTCCGCGCCGCCCGCATTGCCGGGTTAGCCGTCGGCAAACTCACCCTGGCCGTTTGTTTTCTAGGCGG
>ERZ1740065.1050-NODE-1050-length-16100-cov-10.559738_pt1 | contig 16100 bp, 11 predicted proteins | sample MGYA00581738_ERZ1740065 | MGnify/ENA primary metagenome ERZ1740065 (study PRJEB43018, sample SAMN04849749) | marine metagenome | isolation source: floating plastic debris | place: Pacific Ocean | collected 2008-09-01 | study: EMG produced TPA metagenomics...
AAATGAAGTGTGATTGTATTTAATTTTCACTAGGAGTTGTTCTCTCTTGTGCGATTCGACTCTGGCATGTTATGAAGACGGCACGGTATGCAGTGCGGTATACGGTTACCTTCGGTGCGTCCTCGTATCCCAACAGAGTGCGGGATACAGTCACAACCAGTGCAGTGTAGTGCGGTTACCAGTGTAGGATACGAGCTAGCACTGGGCGGTTCACAGACATGTAATATCTGGTTGCCGACGGAAAGTACAGGCGATTCTGTGTTCCTTGACATATGATGCATTATAGGGCATATAGTTTTCATCTGTAGTTCGACTCGCCCATATTGCCTTGGTGTTTGTCTTCTCTTGTACTGGCAATAGTCCTCCAAGCGTGCCTGTTTCGTGCATGAAGTTGCCCTCTCTTGCACTTGCATCTGGGGTATTTTAAGACTATTCCCAGAGCCCTCTCGAATGCACGGGCTAAACTCTCAAGGCAACCTGACTCAATTCTACCTGTTTAGAGGACTGCATGAGTCGACGGATTTGAATGATTTGAATACCAGGTCAAGCTCTTGCTTGGTTTCTCCTGTGCTCTGTTATATGATAATGGAAAGGGAATGAGGGGGAACAGGATGTAACACAAATTTCCAAGTTTGGAGCCCAACTACACCTAGAAACTCATACCTTGAGATCATCGATTGCAATGATAGAAATGGTTGGAACTAGCGATTGGCTCAGAGTACAATCGTTGATATTAATTTATTTTCAGAGTTGTCTTCTCGATACATCAAAATACTGAATTACTCACGATGACCATAGAAACTGTACCATGACAGCATCGAAGATATTTCTTCTGAAACAATAATTGCTTCTCTGTAGTGTAAAACTAGTAATCAATGATGTCTTCAATCGTTGTTCTCCTTGAAGACATTTTCTTTTAGTCCAAATAGTGAGATTTTTTGGAAGGATATTTGTGTATCGATGCAGCACATGATAAGATAGAGTCAATATTTCTATACATAAGTTTTATAGGGTCTTCTAATATAGAGAATGTGAATATCGAATGCCGGTGTCGGATACCGGTATCGAATCCATCCCTAGTGGGAACCTATGTCCATGTAACAGGTGGACGGGGAAAAGACGGTAAAGAATGAACCGCTCTTATTTCCCCAGAGAACCTTGTATTTTAGGTGCCAGGATTTACGGTGAGATTGCCATTATTGGTTTCCTAATGTTCTCGTGTGGTTCACCAGCTAGAGCTTGCTGAACTGAACTTCAATCTGATAGAATCTTAGCTGTAAGGGCAGAAACTTTTCTTCTCAAAGTTTACCTTTGTTTTTGAAGAGTTACATAAAACAGATTGAGCAATTACGCAATATTCGATGTTAGAATTTGGTCGCGAGAAGACAACTCCTACATCACTTTTTGAATGATCATGAGAAGAACAGCAATTGAGCTCTCCCTATTTTCTCAAGGGTTTTCTTTTGTGGATTCTGGAAGGTCAGCTTGAACATGCCTGGCCCCGGAACTTTCTGAAACAGTAATTGATTTTAAATATCTTGGTCTCCAGTCATGAAACTTATACTGCAATGGCTGTCGCCTCTCCAATCAATGTATCAAGAATACCCGCGCTTGAGCATCATCATGTTTTCACGAGTGAATCATGGGTCTGCTGACTGTTGAAATGGTTTGAAAGTATGTAAATGTGTACAAATTGCACTTCTGGGTCTGATTTATGAATTCTAATACAGAGTGAGCAAAGTTGGTCAGTATGCAGTTGTTTTGCTGGTTTTGCCGAATATCTGTACCATAGGAATCAAGCTTATATGTGACTGCAATTGTCTCCCTCTGGCTGTGCCATTGCTTAGTTCATCTTTGATCCTCAATCAGACTCTGACATGGTGGATGCTATATCTATGCATAGTGACTACTTATTCGTACGGCGAACAACATTCTTATAAGTGATTCAGTTCAGAGCTTGCATATCCTTGAAGGCGCTATTGGGAGCAGATACCAATGACTATGTTCGTACACAGCTCCACCATGCGGCTAATAGCAGGTACACCTGTTGACGCCCGCAATTAGAAGTAACAATCTCAGGCTTGTTAATTCAGACGTCAATAATCTGCTACTGCTTGAGATGAAAGTTTCAACCAAACCCCGTGGTGGACAATGAAAACTAACTTCTGATCCAATAGAGATTGTTACTTCAAACTTTCCGTGATCCTAGATAAGGTATACAGCAAATTCATTTGTGATGATAAACTCTCTAGAATGACCACACGTTTTAAAGCAAGGCAGTGATGATTTGAACCTGGAGGATATGGTTGGTATGTACATTTGCGGACGGCTGTTGTACTGATCGGGAGCTGGACTATCTTTCTGTAACAAACAATCGGTTGTGATCTCAAAATAGGCTTCACGCTAGCGAGGTAGGAAATGTAGTTAGATCTCGCTTAACATCCAGCCATGATGGTTGTCATAAAACCCCAGACCGGTTATCGCTTCAGCAGCTCAAGAATCTGACTTAACTGACATATTTGTGCAAGGCGGGGTTACCCTCCCCATTAGAGGAGCACCTATCTGGAATTTCTGATGTCGTTTGTTGATTTTCCCAGCTTTTCCCTATAGCATACGAACGGATAAGGTGGATAAAAGAACAAATGAACGAATGAACAGATAGCTGGCCACGCACTTGTTCGTTAGCAAACTTCGGCCAATCATTGAGAAGCTGTACATAAAATACGATTGAATGCGTTCAATCAAATCACGGTATGATGAGCATTTGTCATTCATTGTTCATCAAGTGTCAACATGTCGAGCTTGTATCGAATGGCTCAATGAAGGCGTCTTACAAATGAAATGCATCTGATTTTTGCATTTGTTCGTTTATTCATCCCTGTTTTCACGACTGAGTGGAAGGTCCTTTATGCTTCACTTGTTTGCTCCCCTCTACACACGTCTGAGTGAGTTCTTAAGTATAATTATCATTATTGACATCATTATCCCACTCTTGTCCGTCCCCTAAGGTCTAACACCTCACCAACCCTCAAACCGTGCGGAACAACATGCTTACTGGGGTGAAATAGAGCGTGGGAAATCTCTTTGATGCTGACTTGAAAATCGGGTGCCTGAAATAAACATAGGAGGTAGTTGGGTAGTAGGGATATTGCATGTGTATCTTGTGGGCTGCTGCGGCATAGGCTACTGTTTAACCGCTGGTTTCCATAGCAACCTATTGCTGCATAAGCTAGGAATTAAACTTACAGAAGTAAAATTTTACTTCTCGCACTGGTCAAACAATTTGTATGGCTCTGCCATTTTCTTGACAGGTCTCTGATGTGGATTCTGGGATGTCCGCTCACTTACATAGGAGATTTAACTTTGTGTTCCATTTCAAGTCAACCAACCCATCGCTGCAAGTCTGTGCGGGAGGGGAGGGGAAGGGAGGGGAGGGGAGGGAGAGATAAATGCTACACTACTAGACTTGATATGAGAGACCCAACGCTCCTTTATTAAAACTGCCTCAGTGTAGGCAGAAACATATAGATACAAATTACTAAGCAGCACAGTATTGAATGAAGAAATAGCAATCACTATTCACAACAGCTTCTTGTCCTTAGATAGCACAGATATAATTATGTCACAACAATGAATCTTTTCCCTTGACTGGTTTTCACAGCAAACAGCAATCTCAGAGCTTGAGGTGAAGTCTCTTCATAGGAAACCGTGAACAGGGTAGTAACCGACGTGTACTATAATAGTCTTACAAATGCTACAGTAAGTTATGTGTTTAACATAAGTTCAGTGTAAGTAAGTTCGTTAATTTCAATGCTGAATACATACGATTACGAAGCGACAGTGGAGTAGGTCATGGAGCTGTTAAAACCATTAGTCTTGTATCCACAGTGGCTGGGGAAGTTATCCTTCAGCAATACCAACCCGACGTTGATTACAACTGATGAGTTCACGTACGTACTGCCGGTAAGACCGCGTTCTCCAACCGTAAATGACAGCATTGAGAATGGTGTAAGGCGCTTTAATAAACGCGTTCCATATTTTACAGATCACCACTACACCAGTGCTATGCATAACTATTACGCAAATTGAATTAAGGAGGAAAACGATCACTTCCAGAGTGAAGATTATGATCAGATGCATCGCAGCCTTCGTCTTATCGCTGTCCTTGGAGGAGTTCTGTGATCGAATTCTCATCCTCCTCAACTCTTGGTAGACCTTGATGAGCAGAGTGCCTGAGAGGAGGCTTGGAGCGATGGCAAGAACCGATGTCCGCAAAACGGTCATTCTCACGTTGGTCATCCAAGGGATGAGGTCTAGTGCCTCGACGATGGCAAAACCAGTACTGAGTGAAACTACATACAACCAAACTATGAAGAAGTTGACAGACAACCTTCTAACAATCACAGATGACTTGTAGCTGAACGGTTTACAGATGGCCAAGTACTTCTCCATGCTGGCCAAAGCAAACACATGAAAGCTGATATAGTTTCTTATGAACATTGCCATTGTGATGGGAATTCTCAGCTCCGGTTCTCCACGACTGAAGTTGATTATGAAGAATTTGTAACAGCTATAAAATGTGGCCATGTAGACGTTGTGCACAATGTCGGCCAGAGCGAGGTTGATGAGGACGCAGCGGTATGGTGTTCCTTTCAATGTTCTCAGTCGTGAAATTATCCACAAGTGAAGACAGTTGATTACCAAAGCAATGACATTTACCACCGTAGTAAAAAGCTCTAAAGGATTGGAACATTCCAATACATTGCTGCCATTATCAGCCAGAAGTGAGGTATTAGAGCCAGTGGTGTTGTCAACCATTGCTTGTCTTGTGAATCTAAAAAATCAATATAATTTAATATCATTACTTTAACCGATATGGGTCATGACTACAATGTAATATTAAGCCTGACTTCTACATAGCATTGTTGGTGGCCAATCCTGAAAGTCACTGATAGCGATATGAAACTATCATGCTACAGCTATAGCATGCTGCTGTTTGGCTGCAGTCGATGTGAGGATCTTTGACACTGGTGTTTCCTTGCTACAGACCTATAAAACGCTGTTACACCTCTCTGCCAAGATGTACCTTAGCAACAACTGTATAACCAGGATGGAATTAGTTCTATTCTACAAAGTTTAGGAAATGCAAAGGTTGAAATTAAAAACTCAGGATGCCAAATCGCACAGTCGGCTATTGGTCTCTCCAATGGGTATTAGAACATGGTTACCACTCATTGGAAAGTGTTTACGCTGGCTGCATCTGCTAGGTATAGTCACTAGCTAGTTACTTGTTATTTCAGTTATGACGTTCATTATCAACCGTTACTATAGAAACAGAGCCGTTGCTGTCCAGTGCAGCCTTTACTTACCAAATTCTGCTTGACACACGGAGCTTTAAGTCTCCAAGAGTTCTCGGTTCCTCGACGTTCCAGATCTTTGGTCGAAGTGAATGGCAGGCTGGATGGATTCTGATCAAATACAATCTAATATTTGACAACTCATTAGAAATTATCACCTAGATCAGCATGCCCACGCTCCTTGAGTTACACACAAACAGCATCATCCGATGCCATTAGCACATATTGGTAGCTAATGCTATATTATCTCTAATATAGAAAATGAAATTCAACCAGACGCATAAATGCTTCATTGTCAGTAATCACGCCTACAGGTTGTCTCAAAGTCATTTCTCAGGACGGAAAGATCACCAGGGTGGATGAATTTGGATTGAACTCACTAAACGATTTGCTACAATATTCGAGAATCCATTTTAAGTCTCATTTAGACCAGCCTGACCACGCTCACATAGTGTCATCCATTATCACATCTCTTCCAGCTAACACTGCGCTGCCCATATAGGAAATTAAACTCATTCCAGTCAATGTGTTCTGAATTCTCAATTATCAATTTTACGAAAACCCAGAAAGTACTAATAGAGTTAAAAAATTGTTAATAGTTGTCTGTGATTAGTTTATTTATCTAGCAGTCACGGTTCAATCTGTCCACTCAAAGACACACTGTCACCCCCTGCTTGACATCCTTCTCCATGCGGAAGCTCCACCAGGCAACTTCACTAATGGCTGAAACACAACCAGGAGTTCCCACACATATCTCATGGGACCCGGGCATTGGCATTGGCATTGGCATTGGCATTGGCATTGGCATTGGTAGCTGTTTTCCGTAACTATCCAGTGTAAAATTAACCTGGAAACTGAATGGAGAAAAGTCTGTGAGGACTTTCATAGTCTATCACTTCTCACGCATATAGTAAACCAAAAGTAGTAGCGATATGCAGCACACCACCGGGGGGGGAGGTCTTATAATCCTGATGGACAGCTGTCCTCTCACAAATGTTGATCTTTAGCTAAACCCACAATCGGTCAAAGTATCAGAGACTGCACATTCTGTCACGTACTCAGTTTGCACAGAAATATTGAACTCTCTTGGCGTACTTGATGACTTTGCAGACAAAAATTAATGGATAATCTGTGTTCCTTACCGTTGATGCCCTATAGGGCATATAGTTTTTACCTGTGGTTCAACTCGCTCATATTGCGTCAGGAATTTTCTTCTCTTGTACTGGCAATAGGTCTTCAAGTGTGCTTGTTTTGGGGTTGGAGTTGCCCTCTCTTGCACTTGCATCTGGGCTAGTTTACGACCATTCCCACAACCCTCTTGCATGCATAAGCAATGGAATCCTGCCTAATCTTTCAGGACAACCCGACTCAATTTTATCTGCCTATATGACAGCACGAGTTGACAGATTTGAATGATTTGAATACAAGGTCAAGCTCTTGCGGGGTTTCTCCTGTGTTCTGATGTATGATAATGGAAAGGGAATGAAGAGGAACAGGGAGCAACACAATCACTAAAAGTTTGGAGCCCAACTACATCTAGAAATGGGAGGGAGCGACGGAGGGGGGAGGGAGGGAGGGAGGGAGGGAGAGATAAATGTTTTACATCACTGGACCTTATATGAGAGACCCAACTCTCCTTTATTAACACTGCCTCATTGTATGCAGGAACATATAGATATGAATGACTAAGCAGTACACTATTGAAAGAAGAAGTAAGGATCACTATTCACAACAGCTTCTTGTCCTTATATAGCACAGAAGGAATTACGTCACAACAGCGAAAGTTTCGGCTTGACTGATTTTCACGACAAACAATTGTATGTGTGACCAGAAGATGTAAACAGTGTAGTTACCTACCTATACTACAATAGTTTTACTACTACGCTAGTAAAGTTACGTGTTTAACATAAGTTGAGTGTTTTTGAACTGCAATCTATGACAACACATTTTAATGTCAGATCAGTAGCAGCCCTCTCGATCAGAGGTCAAAGTTCATTACTCTCAATGCTGACTATACATTACAGAGTCACAGTAGGGTATGTGGTGGAGCCGTTAGTTTAGTCCATAGAGACTGGAAGTTATCCTTCAGCGGTACCAACCCGACTCCGATTACAACCTATGAGTTTATGTATGTACTGCCGGTAAGACTCTGACCCATAGACCCTCAGACCCATAAATTACCGTGTTGACAATGGTGTAAGGTGCTTTGATAAACGGGTTCCATATTTTACAGATCGCAAACTCACCTGTGCTTTGCAGGACTATTACACAAATTGAATTGAAAAGGAAAACGATCATATCCAGAGTGAAGATTATGATCAGATACATGGCAGCTTTTGTCTTATCGCTGTCCCCGGAGGAGTTCTGTGATCGGATCCTCATCCTCCTCAACTCTTTGTAGACCTTGATGAGCAGAGTTCCTGAGAGGAGGCTTGGAGCAATGGCAAGAACCGATGTCCGCAAAACGGTCATTCTCACGTTGGTCATCCAAGGGATGAGGTCTAGTGCCTCGACGATGGCAAAACCAGTACTGAGTGAAACTACATACAACCAAACTATGAAGAAGTTGACAGACAACCTTCTAACAATCACAGATGACTTGTAGCTGAACGGTTTACAGATGGCCAAATACTTCTCCATGCTGGCCAAAGCAAACACATGGAAGATTATATAGTTCCTGGTAAACATCACAATTGTGAACAGAAGTCTCAGTGCTGGCTCTCCATATACAAACGTGATGAAAAAACCTTGTGACAGCTGTAAGACATGGCCATGATGACGTTGTGTAGGATGTCAGCCAGAGCAATATTGATGAGGTCACAGCGGTATGGCGTTTCTTTCAAAGTCTCTAGTCTTGAAATTATGCCCAGGTGGAAGATGTTGATTAGTAAAGCAATCACATTTACCACCGCAGTAAGTACGTCCAGAGCATCGGAACATTCCAATCTCTCACTGTTGTGGAGAGCGAGCCATCCACCAGGAGTTATCTGCTCTATGTAGGAATAACAGATAGGCTTCCAGATTATTCTGGGAGGCTTTATAGTTTCAACTAGGCTTTATTCACCCTTCTTTTTCTGTTCCTGTTGTCCTGCTGGCTGGTTGTGTTGACTCTCCCGTATTGACTGAGTAAGTTATGTTTCTGTTTTGTATCGTTTGTTTGTGCTTCGGTTCATAAATGATATAGTATTCCTGATAGCTCATCCTAAATTACTTGTGTCACTCCTGCACTGAGGTGCAATCCCACACCCCGTGCCATCCTCGCACAACACTGTCATTGTTAACCGGAAGTGAGGTATTGGAGCTGGTGGTGTTGCCAGCCATCACTTGTCTTGTGAATCTAAAAAGTCCAAACAAATCATCTAAGTTTAAACAATAAGGGCAATGACTACGATGTAATATAAAGCCGGTTTCTAGATCGCATCATTGGTGGCTGATCCTGAATATGACTGATAGCGATATGGAGCTATCATGTTACAGCTGTAGCATACTGTTGTTGGGCTACAGTCGATGTGAGGATATTTGACACTGATGTGACCTTGGCTATAGATCTATAGAACGCTGCTACACCTGTCTGCCAAAACATACCTTATCAACAGCCATATAACTAGAATGCAATTAGTTTTATTCTATAAAGTTCATGAAAATGCAAATATTAAAATTCTAAACTCAGGACGCAAAATTGCACAGCTAACTATCAGTCTCTCTAATGGGTATTAGAAAATTGATACCACTCATAGGAAAGTGTCTATGCTGGCTGCATCTGCTAGGTACAGTCACTTGCTACTTACTTGTTATTTCAGTTATGATGTTCATTATCAACCGTTACTATGGAAACAGAGTTGTTGCTGTCCAGTGCAGCCTACTTACCAAATTCCACTTGACACATGGATCTCTCAGTCTCCAAGAGTTCTCGGTTCCTCGCTGTTCCAGCTCTCCGGTCAAAGTGACTGGTTGGGCCAATGAAATCTTGGTTAAATTGACTCTCAGATTCAAATCATTAAAGATTTTCGTTCAGATCAGCCTAATCAAGCTCCTTTTGTTACACTCAAGCAACATCATCCGCTAGCATCAGCACATGAAGCATTGGTAGCTGATGTTATATTATCTTTGATATAGAAAGTAAAAGTCAGTCTGGTGCATAACACATTGATTCTTGGTATTTGCTGATGATCCATTCTGGTTCGCATTTGAGTGATCAACAGATTGGTTGCATTCTGATTGAATTTAATACGACATATTAGAACCCATTACAAGCTTTGTTTAGACCAGCATGAGTTATTGAATACCGTAGACACTCAATACTTAGTGAGACATCAGTGAATACTAATAGAGCTGAAAGGTTCTTAATGACTGTCTGTGATGTAGTTCATTTATCTAGCAGCCATTGTTATACCGGTGGCCGCAGAATGTGCGTCATACTTAGTTACATATTCTATTTTCAGTGGAGCGATGAAATAGGAAATATACTTTCAAAGTCGTTCAATATTTCCTAACATCAGAAACTTCTTGTGATATACAGCATTGTGATATTTATCTTACCGCCATAGTTATATCTATCCACTCGAACACACACTGTCACCCCACAAGCACTGATTGACACCATTTCTCCATGCAGCGTCTCCAATGGCTGCAGAATTTTTACCATACTTACTTGCATACATTCAGCTACAAGAAGAATGCAGATTGCACTTGCTGATAACGAGGCTAACAAAGAGATTCAGAATGAAAACTCTTTCCTGACATGAAAATGTAGAAAAGACAGGGAATTAGGAAAAATTCACTCACCCTTTTACTTCCCTTTCAACGCAAAGAAGATGTAGGTTGTATATTTTCAAAGTTATTCAATTTTTTCTAGCATCCAAAACTTGTCGTGAAATATTGCATTGTCATAATTTAACTGTATCACAACAACTCTTCTTCAAAAACCTCCTCAATGGCAACGTGGGATGCCTCTCAAACCCAACTTATATTCATACTATCCCCCCCTGGCAGAGCGCTCTAATCTTCTATCTCAGAATACACTCTATCCCCCCTCGTGGCAGAGCACTCTAATCTTCTATCTCAGAATACACTCTATCCCCCCCTCTTGGCAGAGCGCTCTAATCCTCTGTCTCAGAACTGGTGCATTGAACCCAATTGCTCTGATATTACATCTCGGTTCGTTGAAACCTGACGAAGTTTGTTGACAACTGACAAGTTTTGTCAGGTTTTGACAATGTGTGTCAACAGCCCTGAAGATCGAGGTGCGTAAAGCGTTGATACGAAGATGGTATTTTAACAGCGAAACAGGACGATACGAAGGGTTCCAATGGAGGCGGGTGCCAGCAGGGGCGGATCCAGGAAATGTTTCGGCTCACGTAAAATACTGCGACTAAGAACTGTCTAAAGTGCAACTAAAGCTTGTTGACTGCATAACCGATGGTTTAGCGATCCTGACTGAGAGGGAGTGAGCACATGATGTGGGGAGAGAGGGGAGGGAGAGAGAACGTGGAAGGAAGAGAGGACAGTGGGGGAGTGGGGAGAGATGAGATGAGAGAAAAGAGACGAGAGGGGAGAGAAAGAGTCATTAAACACTTTCTACTTGAGTAATAAGTGAAGAGAAACATGTTGATGGATGGCGTAGTAGACTCTATGGGAGACTCAGCATTGGCAGTGGTTCACTGGTAACCATACATAGAGTGTGTGCTGTGATACAGTCATACAATACTTGTACAAGTGTAGATATGTAATTTATGCTATATTACAAAGCAACGGAACACAGGAGCACGGAATAGTAATGACGAATGTTGTAGTAAATGAAGTGTTAGTAGTTAGTATATCTGTTCTATATACACAAGTCTGTTAAGAAGCTGAACTCTACATGAAGAATTCCCGCCTTCTTAGCCTCTGTTTCATAGACTAGCAGCCGCCACATCTTCACCACCAACGTTTCAGCTTCATCATCCAGTACCTGGGGGTAAGATGATTATAGGATATCTCCAATTCATGTACATGTGTGCATGGCAGAACATATAACAAACTAAAAAACTCCTCGCCATAAGTGCTGTACTCATTGACCTCTCATTGGTATCTCCAATATGAGCAACAATCCCTTTCAAATGCACAAAATTGAATCATTAATTTATGATGTCTGAACCAACAGCAGTAAAAGCGGAAATATCAGCCGCCAAAATATTTAGTGTTTGCCAAAAATAAGCAAGATAGCGGGAAGGAGTATTAGCAGTTAGAGATGGAATCCATTTAAAAAATTGAGTTCAAGCATCTTCCCATCTAAAAAACCAGCATCTATATAGTCACATAATCATCATAGCATTTCAATTCATAATGAGATGATAACTCCAACACCGGAAACCTGGCTGGTTTTGTTATTAATTGTATCCTTCCACAAACTCTACTCTCTGGATATTCTCCACACTAGTGTCTCCACTATTACAGACATGCTGGGAGACATAACTGCTGGCTCTTGTTACTGTATAAGTAAATGTATAGACAACGGATACAATTTCAAAGGCAATTTTTGAACTAACGGTATCCCTTCAAATAGAGAGTCGAATGGACGTAAGAATGAGCCAAACATCACTGAACCATTACCATGACTGACTGGCCGGCATGTTGCAGAAATGATAAAGCCCATACAGTTCAAGTGTACTGCTGTAAAGCATCACCTTATTTAATTTCATCTCATTGAACTATGAACTATGACCTATAAGTGTCCCAATATGTTTGTGCAGAATTGATATCGATAACCGGCCATTTCACAAAAACACAGAACAAATAACCTGGACTACAGACAGGTCCTAACTGATACGCTGTGTAGAGTCGACCAACAAACAGTTATAAAGCGGTCATGTTTCCCCTAAGAGAGTGCAACTCCCAATTCCTAACAGGGTATAAAAGGCACTGGAGAATCGTCAATTGTCCCATTCCTGGCAACTTACCATGGTGATGCCTGTGAAGATGGACTGGAGAAAGCTCCGAGCCATACTTTTCTAACAGATAAAGTCAGTAAGGGCGGACTCCTCCCCGATGTACTCGGTTATCTTCTCATTAACCCAATTATTGATCCCGCTGTCCAGCAGAGACTACAAGGCATGAACTCGGTGAGAGGAATGTAGATAGAGCTTGAATTCACTGCAATAGATGACAATATACTGGACTTACTAAAACAGCTGCAGCAAGTGACTTTGCAGAACTGAAGAACTGGATTTGATAGCTATGTCCGTCATTTAATTCGCTGAGCGCCGGTATATCAGACAAATCCGCTTGCCAGAGATCGTTAACACCGTTTACTATGTATTTTCATCTTGGAAACTTTTTCCTAGTAGGTTTATGAAGAGTGTAAGTTTCGGTGGCTCGAAGCCATTGCTCTGTTTCTCTAGCGCTTACTTTCCTTTTCAAACCCGCGCGCAGCTTGCGCTTGCCCCCAAAACGAGAGGGGTGAGACGGGGTGAAATAAGCTTTTTTTAGAAGGGGTTCAATGCGCTGTCTTTTTCTTTTTCTTTTTCGTCGTTGTGCCATGACTTAGCCACGAGTGTAGCAAAGTTTGGGTCAATTTTGGTGATCCAAGAGCTTCTCCCATATTTGAGATACGAACTAGTTTCTCCTTGCAAGGTGTTTTTGTCTCTGCGCTATTTCGATGTTGCAACAGTCTTTATAGCAGGAGGCATTTTGACAATTGACTGAGGAGGGTTGCACTCACGCATCAGCAATTCAAACTGTTCCCAACCGATCAAGTTTTGGAGTTTGCTAAGAGGGTTAAACGACTTGTTAAGCATATCCGATACGTTACTCTCAGCTATCGCGTTTCCCTGAATTCTTACGTCTCCTTTATTTGTCACCCTGAATTCTCCGCTTTTGAGTAGTATGTTAATTAGCTCTTGAGCCGTCCTAGTATAGTGTCTGTCGACTCCGGTCAGAGTGTTATACTAGCCGTTGACTGACTCAGTTGACACCCCACCGGTGAGAGGATCTGGCTTCGAGGTGATCGATAGACCCGCCACGTTCAGCCTACTCAGAATAGTTTTCTCTGCCCAAACGAATGGGTTCATAAAATCCCGCTATGTTGCTCCCCACACTCACGGATGCCAATTTGTGAATGCACTGTCAGGTGATGGTGTCCGTGTTCTGCAGTACGTTATCTCTCCTCTTGTAACTTTCGCAGTTGAACATGTAAAACAACCCTTGATGCTGTCCGCTGGCGTCTACGAGTTTGCCAGCGTCTCTTGGTTCATCAAACACTGATGGCCGCAGTTTGAATTATCCATACACGTAGACTCTGTGCTGAGAATTGGAGCACCTTGCAACGTGTCTTCGCAAAGCTTTCAGATATTTGACCGACTTCCCGCATTCCAAGCAGTGGTAAGACTTGCAGTAGCCATCAATGTTCGTAATTAGAAATGAGATTCTCCCAGGTGCAATACATATTTTCTTTATAGTTTGAGGGTGAAGACCGCAGTAGAACAGCCTTTTTATTTTCTTCCCCTGTCTCGATTGTCTATACATTGACGGAAACCCTGAAAATTTGCTTTAATTTGTCTAAATCCGAAATGGCTATGCCAGAATATCCGGTTTCACGACTATTCGTTGCTCTCAAGTAAGACAGGGAGTATTCAGGCATCATAATTTCGAGTTCTGATTCACCGTCACTCCCTTTTTGGATTTGTCGCATCTTGGCTAGAGATGGAAACAAACATAGATTGTCATCGTACGGTACACCGCGTCTGTTAGAATAGAGGGTTGCTATCGATTTAGTGTTCATCGTTTTAGCCAATAAACTATCCGTACCTCCTATAACATGATCAGGAATTCTGTAGATGAAGAGAGTCAAATTAGTAACTAAATGTAGAGACCACGAAGTGTTCGCTCTGCTAGCCATAGCTCTGTGCACGAAATCTTTGCTCCTCAGCTCACTTAAGAAGCCGTCAAAGTCATGCCACTTTCTTACAACGAATGGATTGGTGAAGATTCTGTCCTCTGTCTTGAATCAAGGTTAGTCTTTCTTGGTTTGATTGATCAAAATGCAGCCAATGCTGGCATTCACTTTGAAAGCTTTGAAGAAAAACGATGAGAGAAGATTGTTTTTCATAGCGTCGTACAAGTTATTGTTTTTCACCATCGCGTTGTAGATCGATTTGCAAATTCTGTTTAGTTTAAAATCTTTTCTCGCGCTCCAGAGGCAGTTTATGCTATTGTTAGTCTCCTTTTGATTGGGGCCTTCGTAGTCCATACTTTCTCCATCCAGAGTCGTGAAATACCTGACTGGTATTTTTGGAGAGAGTGGCTCTCCTTCATCACTCTCACTAGCTGATAGAGACAAATCATGGTCTTTCTCAGGATTCTAAAATACACACATCAAGCTAAAAACTCTACGCAGTGGTAAGCGCTGGCATGAAGTCTCAACTATCATCGTATCGTTGATATATGCTTCAGTATTTGAGACAAAGCCTACTACCATAACCAGGGACACTGTTAAAACATTACATTGGCAAGTAGATGCTCTTGAGAAAATCAATCCCAACTCTACAATCAATGTCCTCAGTGACCTTAATCATCTAGACATTAAACTTCCAAACTTTCACCAACAAGTCGCTTGCCCAACTAGGAAATCTAAGACATTGGACAAATGTTATATCAAGTTCAAAGATGCATACAAATGCTACACTCTAGGAAAACTTGAGAACTCTGATCACATCCCAGTAGCTCTAATTCCTAGATATAAACCTATTAGCAGACACCTACTGAAAACTACAGTTCCTGTTCGTAACAACTGATAATACCACAGGAAAGCTGCTATCTGCTATAGAAACTACTGAATGGTCTGTGTTGACAGAAAATGGACGTGCTTCATCAGCGAAAGCAGAAATTATATCCGATTATCTTGCGTTTTGCCTAGATGAATGCGTTCCAACTGTTAGTAGAGTTGTCAGTAATGACAAAACATGGATAACCAGAAAGGTCAGAATGCTCCTGTCTGCTCGTACTGCTGCACTGAACTCATGCAATCAGGCTAAACTCAAAAGTATAGAGTTGAAGCTACAGCGTGAAATACGGAAGGCGAAAAGAACCTACAAAGACCATTGAACTGGAATTTAAAACCAGTGACAGGCGATCCTGGAAACGACTGAAGGAAGTCATCAAACTGAATAATTGTCTTCCAAAAAAGTGTAATGTGAATCCAGACACTCTGAATGACTTCTATCTTTGTTTTGAGAAGATCCAAGACCCTCCTTAACTACCTCCAATCAGCTCAAACAACACCTCCAAACTGACTGTGAACGATGACGTTAATGCTCTAAGACTTACTGATACCAGGAAAAGCTGCGGTCCTGACGATATACCAGGTAAACTGCTAAAAACTGCAGCCTATGCACTTGGTGATCCTTTATGTGATCTATTCAACAACTGTATCATGGAGGGCATGTATCCAGATGTATGGAAAAAGGCTGTCATCAAGCCAATACCGAAATCTAACACTGCTAGCGTGGCTAAAGACTACAGACCGATAGCTCTCACGTCAGTTCTCTCGAAGACTTTCGAAAGAGCACCCAAGCCACTACTCACTAAATGTTTGACTGATGACAGTCAGTTTGCCTACAGAGAACACCGTTCAACTGAGGATGCACTTACCTTTCTCATTGACACAGTTTCAGCTCATCTGGATGCAAACTCTAAGAACTATGCCCGCTGCCTGTTTGTGGATTTCAGTAGCGCTTTTAACACCATAAGCCCCACACTTCTCATTAG
>ERZ1740065.1053-NODE-1053-length-16081-cov-12.559154_pt1 | contig 16081 bp, 12 predicted proteins | sample MGYA00581738_ERZ1740065 | MGnify/ENA primary metagenome ERZ1740065 (study PRJEB43018, sample SAMN04849749) | marine metagenome | isolation source: floating plastic debris | place: Pacific Ocean | collected 2008-09-01 | study: EMG produced TPA metagenomics...
CCTCCCCCCCTACCTCGCCCCCCTCTCCATCCTACCCTCTACCTCCGCCCTCCTCGCCCCCCCCCCCCCCCTCCCCCCCCCCCCCCCTCCCCACCCCCCCCCCCCTCCCCCCCCCCCCCCCCCCCCCACTCACTTATATAGGAACAGCACACCAACTACCAAATGCATAAGTCACAAGCAGAGTTGATTTATAGTGATGGCGGGTGCTATCAAACGACATGAATCCCTGTAACATTGAGTGGGAGGGAAATAGATGTCTCTTGTAGTTCGTAATATCCTAAAAAATTTTCTATAGCTATATATAACCATCTATCATAGTGTCTCGTGTGTAAGGAGGTCTGCCATCCGGTCTCACGGTTTGCGCTGTCATAGTCTGTCAAAAATTCTGCTTTTTGTAAGCAGTGACCTTTCAGCCCAACCACCAAACGACCTCAAATCTTGTCTTCAGTTCACTCATTTATTTGGGACACTAAACCTCAACCATCCATCTCTATCCATCTGGTCTCCTTCAAGTTCATAGAATTCTGCGTAGATTTAGTTCACCGTCGGAGGAAGCGAAACGTCTAAATCAACATGTGAGTTTTTTTTGTCTAAAAATAGGTGTATGTGTAGTTTGATATAGACGAACGGCCCTGCTTAGCCATTGGAGATAGAAAAGTGCTGCGCACAGCACTATCGCTGCACTGCACGTCCTCCCTGTCACTCGTGTTGTATATGACATGCAAATTCGTACAGAATATTGGACATGATCCCAATGCCTTTTGTTACACCATACCTGCCAGCAACCGTTTTTTGTTATTCATACTCCACTGTGAAATGACTCTCACTTTACTGTTCACTAGATTTCGTTGTAAATCGTGGCCCACTGATAGCTGTGGTGCACGCGTATGTGTAGGTGTACGCGGTGTATGCTGTGGTGTGCGCGCGTTTTTCTCCTGTTTCAACCGCTAAAGCGGATGTTCACTCTTTCCCGCTCTTTTCAGTTTTTTAGTCAATTCTCTCCACATTTTGGTTGATAGTTTGCACTGCTGTTAATTTATTAAGGGGGTTAAGTGTCCTTTCATCACCAAGAATAAGACAAACCCGGAGGTTCCACACTTTGAAGTTTAATGAGTTTTTGGGCACAAACGTAAATGGGACTTACACAATGCGTGAGGTTTGTTGGGCTATCAGTATTGTTGGTGCCATATTGGCCACACAGAGAAACCGTTGGCGCATATCCAAGTCACATTGCTAATTTTGATGCAAATTGAACCGTGAGATGGAAGCGTGGAGTTTCCTAAACGAGCGCTGCCCCTACTCTCAGATTTCGACAACAACACCATCAATGTTACTGGACTGGAGTAGGGCACTGTAGTACGTGGTAGGCGCTCCTAGTAAATCGTGTGTCATACTCTCTCGGAAATAACCAACAGCTGCCAACAGAACAGGAGGGGAGGGGAAGGAAAGGAGAGTAGGGAGAGTACGTGAAAGAACGGAGAGAGGAGAGAGAGTACATGAGAGAACGGAGAGAGGAGGAAGGGAGAGAGAAGGGAGAATGTTGAATTATTTCATTGGTTTCAACATACTTTGCTGTTATTGCATGGTTCTGAAGATGATAAATATAGAGGGGAGGGAAGAGAAGCATGGAGACGATAAAACCCAGTGTGAACCTAGTTTGCTGTGATGTTATTGCATGGTCTCGGGTTTTGACTATGTTGAAGGAGGGAGAGGAGGTGGGGGGGGGATAGATAGTGACAATGTTGCAACAATCCCAGACACAAGGCAGCTGGCAGTCTGTAATCTACCGAGAGCCAGGTAGGTGTGGGAGATAGAGAGCCTAGTCCTCTCAACACCTCCAGGTCCATCCATGGCCTGTGGTGTGCAGTGGAGCGTGAAGCAAGGCACAGGGTTGACTAATCACGTTATAATCATAGCTACTATCCATGCTCTTGATACTGGCTGGCTGACAGTGCGCAAGTGAGCACGTCTTGCTCACAGCTCTCCTGGCTTATATATCTGTCACACACTATTTACTACGAGGTTATACTAGGTAGATATGAAGTTCAGTCGTGAGGATAGTACCCTGCAGAAGGCGCAGATCGACAGTGAGTCTCTTAGTCTTTAGGCATTACAAGACGGCCTGCTCAAGGATATACATCTGTGTCTGCTTACCAGTTGGCGATGTTTTGAAATTTCTTAAAAAACTGTTTCTACTCCCAGGTTGGTTGTATGGCGCCTTGCACGGGCAGATGGGCACATTTCCAGAAGACTCTGTGAAGACGCTGTCGAGAAAGGAAGTGAGCAGAAACGGCAGTTTCAATGATACCCGATCCCGACACAGCAGTGGGAAGGTCAGCAGCCATTATCACTATACACTTACTGTTGGCTGAATGAAAAAGTTATGGCTGAACTGGAACTCAAGTGGGGGTATCCTAATAACGGCTCCGAATAAAAGAATTACTGAAGTAAGGCATGATTGAAGTCCATTAGTATCCAGTAGGTATCAATATAAATAAACGCTCTCACTCTCAGTCGACGTTATGCTTTATATAGAGTATTATGGAGTATGGGGGACAAGATTCTGTCATATTAAAGTTGACTTGGGAATAGAATATCAGTCGGAATTGTGTCTATGATAAATGTCTGTCTGCTGCGACGGGGAGAGATACGAATCCATTCAGGTTATTTCTAGACGCATCATTCATAAAACTGGCCAGTTCTCAATGCGCTCACTGCTCACGAGCCTCTCTAATTGATATTTTAACTCTATTTTTGTGGCGTACTGTTTGACGCACAGTCAGATTAGTGCGGTCTATCCATCACTAGTGCCATGCCATTCATGGGGAGCCCAACTTGTGCAGCAGTAACACCAAATCGTATTTATTCTCAACATTGCCATGCTCATTGGTAGAAATTATGAGAGTGGTAAATTGATGGTTAGCATTGCTTTCATTCGAATATCCTGTCTCTCAGTGAGGAGGAGAGTGGAGGGGGGGCTGGTTATCTAGTGTGTATATCAATGGCAAACAGATATTGTCCAATGATTTACTAATATTCATCAATTCAACGATGGCTCACCCTTTCCATTTATTGTAGAGCGATGGGGAGATAAGTCCGACGATATCAGGCAAATACTCGATGCTCGAGTTTTCCATGATGTATTTCAGAGAGAACTTGGATCGGTAATTATTCGTTCGCCTTCAATCATCAGACGCGTTCGGTCGGATTTGGATCATCTACCGCAATTTGTCAGTTTTAATGGCAGTAAATTATCCGTGATTCAGCGGTAGCTGTGTGGAAACATCTGTTTTCCCAGTTCACAACAACACTGGCTCAGATCTGCTAGCCCGATAGTTAATGGGCCTGCTTGAAAAGATGAATTTACTTTCCATCGACCACGCAGGTGTGTGTCGCAATCGTGTGATTCCAGAGTTTGATTTACAGGTATATGAGTAAGTCGGCTGAGCCTGGCGTACACGGCAGCATCAAGATGATGGAGAGCCTCAAGCTCGGTGCTCTCAAGAGAAAGAAATCTCTCAAGTCGAGTAAAGATGCAGGTTTGTCTCATATGCTTTGCATTCATGTCCAGCCAGCGGGCACACTGTCATACACGCTCTGACACAATGAGATAATCCAGTAATTCTCACGGATTAACCTTGAGCGCGACGTCAGATTATCGTGTTAGAGCGCTACATCTGTTTTGTACGAGAAAGTTGACCGGCAGCCAGTAATGAGGTGAATCACCAGGCCTCGTTATCAATATCGCACACGCCATTAGGCCTCCATCCGCATCCGTTGGCATCAGAACTTGTCTCCTAGTAGATGCAAATGAAAGCCTAACTCTCCATGCTTCTTTTCATGCCATCAGCTGACTCCACGTTCGCTCAGCTGATCTCTCAGCGAGTGAGCGCTCGATACATTGGTAAATAGACATCGACATTGTGACGTTACTCTGTTGTCACGTTTTGACCTTGACATAGTGTGCGACAAGGCAAGCCTTAGTTCTGTCATTCATTTAGTTGTATTGTTGTAGATAAGATTCAGAGACAGGAGAGTTGGTCGTGGAAGGAGCAGGCCGACATGATCAAGTGGACCAAGGTAGCCTACGTTATTTACTTATGAAACTACTGAGCCTCTGGCAGGACCATGACCCTCACCTTTGTTACCATAGACTCCGATACCAGCCTCCCTACTGAAGCTACCCACGGAGCAGATGAACAGGATCGCTGTAGACTGCTTCGCGTCGATAATGCAGTTCATGGGTGACCTGCCTATGGACGCAGGATCCACAGATATAGACTGCGCATTCAAAGTGCTAAAGGTAATTCATTCTCGCTGATCCGTTAGTCCACTCAGGCTTCCAAGTCTGGCTGCCACTTAGCAGCCGAATTAGTGCAGCTGATGCTCATCCGCTGGCCCAGGACTCGGTATCCACGGCGAGCTGGCAGTACTGCTGCTATAGAGACGGTACCGGTTGTCTGCTGCGTTACTATAGACATGGCAGATGATTACTCCGTCTCTAGCCTATAATTTCCAACTCTGACTCAGCCAGCCTCTGAGTGCCCGTAAATTATTTAAACGGCGATCAGCCGTTTTCTGACACTGGGTCAATTTTTTTTATTTTCACCCCCAATCTCCTGTTTTTAGGCCTGTCACCAGTGCCCGGAGTTGCGTGACGAAGTGTACTGCCAACTCTCTCGACAGACCACCAACAACAAGAGTGCCGACAGGTTCGTAACGCCGCAATCGTTCTGCTGAATCAGTATTGTTTACCAAACTTTCCTCCTGTTACGCTCCTTGGTTTCGGCTAAAATTGGCAACTCATCAACTATTGGCTATGAACTGCAGCCATTTGTGACGCGTGAGCAGAATGATGGGGTTTAGAGGGTATTGTGTGAAGCACAGCTTGATTTATGGCCTAAAATGTTGATCCTGGGTTGCCACTAAGCTCAGCTGGAGTGAAGTAAAAACCATGCTTGTTTTTCATAACAGCAAGGAGGTGAATCTGCAGGTATTCAAAGTCTATCTCTTTCTCTCACTATTTCCAGCGAGAGCTGCCTGAGAGGCTGGAGGCTGTACACCCTCGTCGCCTGCTGGTTCAGCCCGTCTGACGTGCTCAAACCGTATCTCATCAACTACCTGCAGCAGAACGCGTCCGACCCGTCACGCCCGTACCACAAACCTGCTCAAAACTGTCTACAGATGCTACGCAAAACCATCAAATACAGCGGCAGGCGCAATGTGCCCAGCGCCGAGGAGATCAGCGCCATATCCGTGAGCATCTCAGCCGTATTATATTACCTCCGCTGTGTGAGAGCTGTCTCTTATCCTACGTGCTGTTCACAGGACGGCAAACTGAGCAGACGTCAAGCCATTCTGCTTCCCGGTGGAATTCAGATGACAATCAATGTCACTCCAAGCACTGTAAGTCTACCTGCCCTCACATGTCGTTGTTGTGCAATGACTGAGAAACCTAAAACTTGATTACATGTGTCCAAGTGTTGACCCAATTTGCAGTAGAGCAATAGCTATCGTAACACTGCAAATACCTCCAATGCTGGCAGTAGTACTGAGCAGGGTGCAGTTGCTGGCTGACTGTCTGACACCGATAGATCGCGGAGAGATTACGCTTTGATACAGGGTTCAGGGAATACTGACCAGTTATCTTTTGGCACTTAGTTAATGGCATCAGGGAGGTAAAGGAACACACATTGTCGGCAGCAGTTTTTTTGTGAAAGCGATCATTTGATATGAGTCATTAGGTTCATTGAATATTGGAGCTGGGCTGTGAAACCATTGAGTCAGCGACAGTGGTCGAGCGTGGTGCGTAGGCTGTGATGCCAACCATTGCCATGTATATATTTATCCCTTTCCACTCACAAACCCCAGATCACCCTCTAAATCGACTCCCTAAAAATAGCTTCTTTGCGACGACGCGCCACAGTACTCCACGCAGTTGGCACTGGAGGCTGAAAATAGAAAAACTGTTATCCTTACTGAGATTAGAGTAGAGCCTTAAACAAGAGATTTAATTACTTTGCTGAGACAGATCAATCGTAATCCTTGATTTATGTTTCGGATTGGTTTATAGCTAGTATTACACAGCAGAATTGCTATTGTTGTGGGGAGACACGAGTAGACAACTCCACATGAAGAGTTTTCCTGTATTTTTGTTGGGTATTCCAATCAGTATTCCATGTTTGACAATCCTACTGCACTCAAGTCACCATTGCCTCACACAGCGCGCAATCAGTGGTTTACTCATCTATCGTAATTCCAAGTTCATTCCCAGTTGCGGCTATGTTTGATTGGCCATCCTGAGTTTGGACGCTGACCAGGGTTTGTACTTTGCAGGTTGTTCAAGATGTGATCGATGACATGTGCACCAAGCTTGGTGTAGTCAGCCAGATGGAGCAGGATGAATACACAGTTTTCGCTGTGGTAGAGAGAGGTAAGCTCACTTCGTCCAAAGTTTTTGCAGTTCTGCACTCACTTACGGAGCCTTATTTGATTGATTGACCTGGTTGTTGTTATAGACAACGAATTCGCCAGGCTAAAGAAGGAAGAGTACATAATGGATGTGATCACGGAACTTCGACTGCAGCAGAAGGAATGCATTCTCATGTTTGAGCGTACAAGCTGGTTATTCCCTCTCAGACTGGAGACGGCGACGTACGAACACATCGAGATGATGTTCGCGCAGAGTGTACCGGACTACATAGATGGGTACCTACTGACACTTGACCCTAGGAATCCGATGCCTGCCCGACAGCTGGTTTGTAGTGAGACAGGCTATCTTGTTGATTGCGCTCCCAATGCAGCGGTGTTAACGTTGGTTCTGATACTGCAGGACGACATCGTGATAATCGCCGCCTTACTATACAGAGCGGCTGGATACGAAGACGAGCCCCACTCAGTGTGAGTATTTCTCACTGTATAGCACAGGGCCCATTAAACCTGCCCAGATATCCCTACCTATGTCTACAGCTGAACTAGATGAACCCTGTGTGTTTTCGTATTGGTGTCTTCATAAGATTTAGAGGTGCATAGTTGAGGAAATACACTACCTACCTCCTATATCCATATTATGATTTGCTGAAATTCCTATTCTGAAACACATGTGCCACACTGCAAGTGCTCTTGTTTGAGAAAAATCTGTGAATACTAGTAGTGAATGCAGTAGTAAAATGAAAATATTTGTGGAGTTGTCCTCTCGCCCAATTTATCCCAAAGGTTTATTATATTCAGGAGGGAGATTGAAAGGTACTTACCTGGTCAAATTCTCTCGATGGGAATCTTGAAGCCTACTCAGTTCCTACATGGGGTGCAGCTCAAGTTGGACAGGCTAGTCCACTACTCTGATGTTGACTGCAAAGTGGAGTTGGTGAACCTGCTGAAGAAATGGCCCCTGTTTGGCGCCTCTTTCTTCAAAGTTCAGGTGAGTTTTTAAGACCATTGATGCTTGACATCGATAACAGATAGCGATGTAACATTGTTTGATTGCTCCTATTGCAGTGTCTGTCTGAGCCAAAGATAAGTGGGGATTGTCTCCTCGCTGTAAACAGAGCTGGCATCCACTTCTTGCATCACAAAACACATGTAAGCTCATCTCTCAGATAGTCAGTCATGCAGCATGTCAAACTTATCAACTAAATGTAGTCTTATGCCATGTTTATGTTATTGTAGAGAGTCATCCTGTCGTACCCGTTCACTGAAGTCATTTCATCGCGGAAAATTGCACAAGATTCAAAGAGTGATGAACAGTTTTTGGACATCAAAGTGGGCAATAATCGAGTGCAGAAAGTGCTGAGAGTGGAGACTACTAATGGGGCTGACATCGCTTATTTGATTGGACAATACATCAAAGCTGTGAACAGCAGTGCTAAGCTGTCTTCATAAGATCCTTTTTCCCAATGTGTGTCATCGTTTGCTTCCCCAATAGTCTGAATCCTGATCTTTCGTGTGACTTTTCTTGGGCTATATGAAGCTCATATTTGACGTAATCTATTTTCAATCAAATAACTTTTTTTCCCCAACTCTAAGCTCACTTTCACCATTTTTCCCATGACAATCGTTCAATCCGCTTTCAACCCAAATCATAAGGTTGCAGTGTTGTATATTTTGATCCCTGTCAGTTATGTCCTTCTTACTTGTTATATTTATTTTGATTAAAGATAGTTTATAATCTCAAAATTTCTCTCTCAGCGTTTATTATTCAAGGAAAAAATGTCGCGCTTTCGGATACTGGGATGCGAGCCTCGCATCAAGCCTTGTATGCGATCATAGAGCTAGAGACGCGACGCTATTTGCTCATACTAGATCAGAGATCATCCATATATGTGGATGATCTCTGACTAGATTCCCTAGAGCTAGCGCGAGTGAATAGCATTGCGTCTCTAGCTCTATGATCGCATACAAGGTTTGATGCGAGGCTCGCATCCAGCATCCGAAAGCGCCCCTAAAACTATAGACGCTACAATCCTTACAATGGAACGTGGCTGCAGAGTCAAAAGAATCATTATAGAGTTGTCTCCTCTTATCACCAATTTCTTCATACCTCATGGTCTCCGCATTATTTGGTCATGGTGACCCTCTTTGTACTGAGTTACTGCTACACTACATCACTATCATGCGGTGCTGTGATTAGCACATTTGACTTCCATGACGAAGACCACCATCTACCTATCGGCCGTAGTAAGAGATGTGCAACATCTGGTGCCTAATCACGTACCAGTTGTCCGCGCAACGCTGATTAGAGAACAGCATTCGAGCTGTCAAGCATTGTAACCATAGCTGTACATACAGCCGCCATTGTTGGACACTTAGCTCACCATCGAAGCATGTTGTATGCCCGCCACCTTAGTGCTAACTGTCTATCAACGTGTAGTCGAAAGACTTGTCCAAACAAGGGCAGTTGCATGCCCTTCCTACTAATACCTATTTGATAGCTATACAATGGTCAGACCTACTCTAAAATCAGATTGTCACCACAACCATCTGTACCGGGCCCTACGCAACTATGGTCCCCATTACTAATGTAACAGCAGGTGTATTGTACTGTATCCATCAGCAAATCAACGGAGTCCGTTTTCTTATTTTTATTTTCCATAGGAGAGAAATCCACAAGATTATCTCTTCCTGTGGAACTTCTGAACATTGCGGCGATGCCAGCTGGCCCATCTTGATCCACCAATAGTCTTGGCATAGCGACGGCCCTTTCCAAGTCCACGAGACTTCTTGTTTGCTGATGTCAGTCCTCTCATCTCTCTGTGCTTCATCACAGGCTTGGTTATCCATTGCGTGTCTGGATTGCGACGGATGGCCTTGTGGGATGGATCCAAACATATCACTTCATAGAACTTGAATGTAGAATCTTGAGCCACCCAGTATGAATTCAGAACACGAAGAGCTCCACATTTGCGACCAACACGCTCCTGAATAAGTCGATATGTAGGCATGAAGAAAAAGATTCCAGCATAAACGCACACTCGAAATTAAGAAAAACCGTCCACTTACTTCAGCAATAGCTTGGTGGGATCTCTGGTTCTTGAGCTGATTGACTCCCTGGTTAGTCGGCTTACCCATTGTCTGACCCTTGGGAACCTTGCGCTTCCTACCTCCACGCCTGACACGAATTCTGAAGATCGCATAACCTGCGGAACGAAACTTATTATGAAGACCATCTCAATTTGCTATCCACTTCCTTCTCATACCGCACTAACCTTGCTTCGCTTTATATCCAAGACGTCTAGCTCTGTCAGGTCGTGACGAATGTGGGGCACGATGAAGAACATTGAGCTGTCTGTACTGCCAGGAGCGTACTCTCAAAAGAAATCTCATAACATCACTCTGCTTCTTTCGCCATAGCTCAGATACATACTTATAGGCTCCCATCTTTACTTACCTAAAACAATAAATCTAAGTACTGAGATACAACATATCAAATTTATGGAAGTATAAACATATAGAGGCATGAATAAAGTTGGCTGATGGCGGTAAAAAACCAAGAAATATATGGATTTACAATTAGTGGAGAAAAAGAAACGACTACTTACCAACTCGAGCCACTACCGGAAAGGACGTTACCTGCGTCCGGTCAAAATTATTATACGCGATAAATTACTCAAAATATGAGTGAAATTGTTCAGTTTTTGTTTCATTAAAAGATAACTATAAAATAATACTCAACATATTTCTATTTGAATTTTTGCCTTCCCTTTTCTATCGCGGATAATATTAGTCGAAGCACGATATTTCCGAGATTTTTATGACGTCTAAAGAATTTAAATCTACAAGATCAGAGGCAAGCTTTATAGACATCAATGCATTGTACCTATAATACCTTCTTCTAAGGAGATTTGTAAACAAAATAAAGGGATCGCGTTGCTGAATGTGTTGGCTGATTAATTCTGTGTTGTTGAGTAGCAGTCAGTCGTTACCTCCCCACCATAGTAGGTGGCAATTTTTGCCACACTACATGGTTACCCTTTACAGCAGGTAAGGATAAGGTTTTACCCGGAATATTCTAATTTCATTCGATAAATTGTCATCAACCTGAGAAGGTGACATTGAGAAAAGTTTTTATGTCTATAGTTATAACTTCCTCGTCGCTATCATTTCTACTGCTGATGACCTCTAACCGTCATTCCCATGTGGCACATAGAATCAGAATCAGTTGGTAGCCATGAATGTTTAAAATCTGCTGAAATCATTCCTATTTCCTTCAGAAGGAATATTGTGATTTTGTTCTGTTCGTGTGCTGACGCCTCTAGCTCTAAACAAAAAACCTAGGCTACAAATCAGCCAGTTGCGCGCACCACTAAAGATTATATGAGGACTGATGAGATATTTATGCATCTGATCAATAAACCTAATTATTCAGATTGAATGCGTGCTAAATTTTTCTGTGGTCATTACTCCAGGCTACATACATCTTAATGAATACACATTCAAGATGAAGAAGCAATGAATTTCTATTCATATTGCAGCCTCTTCATCACACTATTATGACCTTTCAGCTTTCGATCATAAGGTGCTAGATACCATGATCCCATGATCACAATCAGCTGTAGTAGTGGTAGTTCCCATCTAGCATCTTTGAAGGTACAGAGGGATGCAAGCTTACTTTTTCACAATTTCAGCGTCTCGTGTCTATGCTTTCTGTGTTTCTGCTGCATAATTTTACACTAGCTTCCACCAATCTCTTGGTATTGTAGAATTTTGTGGTGTTGAGAGAGCATAATGTCTAACCAAGTTCAGTACACACCTCTGCAGCGTCAGACTGACTGTCCGAGCCCACCGGACATCATCACAATGCCATCATCAGAACCCAACAATAGGGTACTAGCCACAGCACTTCTTCAATTTTTCAAATGATATCACACTCTCTTTGTCTCTTCACATCGTCCTGTATGACACCATCTGTTGTTATCACCAGACTTCTCAACATGATTCATTGCTATTTAGCTTCAGCTTATCTGCTAAACAAAATGAAAAACAGTGTTTCAGAGACATTATCATTGTTAACCAACTACTAACTGGCTGGTAATTATGGACAATTATTGGGACTCTAAAATTTATGCTCATTTGATCTGTCTCCATGTAAAATCAAGTACCCTCTATCTGTGCGTCTCTATCTATCGTGTTTTAGTTGAGTGCCATCACTAGGTTTAGCACTCTCTAGTGTCACTCCACTTCGCCTTCATGTCTCTCTCATGCCTGCTCTTCTTCACGCTCAGCCAGTGATGTTATCACATTCGATTCACGTCATTTCTCCGTGGTCAGTCTAGGCTAATGCTCATTATCGACTCTGGGTCGCCACATACTAGATAGTCCACTTCTCCGTATCCATGGCTATAATTTTAGGAACGCTGGCTAATCCAGTGCCCTCTCTAAGTAATCTTCTTAAGTCTTCTGACACCTGACTGGTTGTATCAGCACCTTACACCTCCCCTCCTCTAGAAATACTTTGACCAGATCGCATTGCTGAACTATCCCCATAGAATGCGCTGGAACACGCCAGGCCTATTTCCTCACCTCAATAACTAGCCACCCTCCCATGCATTGATATTAGGAGAAAGTTGAGCCACCAATGCTTACACAGGGCATTTCTGTAAACGTTGGAGAGGAATACTGTTGAACTTTGCTTACTGGCTTAATATCGCCCTACCGGCTGTTAATAGGTAGTAGGCTGTTTACTGTTATTGCATCTTCCGTGCCTTTGCTTCATGTACTACAGTTCAAGGTATTGATGTATGATTGCCAGTTAATGTACGTAAGTCTTATTGATTCGTAGTATGATTAGTGCGTTAGTCCTTAGCTGATGCGCCGCAGCCGGCTGCGAGTAAAATGGATCTGTCGCCACAAAAAACAAATGCGGCAGCGGCAGCACCTGTCACCTCGTGTCTAAGGTCATCGTGGCTCATTCGACAGCAGACAGGTCAGTGACAATCTACTCTTGTTTCAGGGTATTAAGTTTACGGTGGGGAAGCAGAGAAACACCCGACACAAGCCCGCGTTCAGAGCCAAGTCTATCTCAAGCGAGAGCTATAGCTCAGGTACACCAACTTATCGGAACTAGTCCATCACTTAGTCCTTGACATTCATAGCCTCTCAGTCTACATCATGTAGTAGCGTTGAATTCGCGCGATTGTATAGATTTCATATCGACAAGCATTTGCAATCACATCCGTCATCGTTTTACAGCCTTGACACTGCAGTGATGCGGTAACATTTTCATAGAAGTCTAATTTACAAGCATGATGCCGTTTTTAACCTGGCTGATTCTAAAGAATTACCGCTACCTTGCCATAATCTTGCCCGTGACATTCCGCCAGGGGCAGGGTGTTGTAACTCCAAAGAAACAATTTCCGTGTTAATTTCACTGATGACTCTTTGGCTTGATGGCCGACAATTGTAGCACTTTCTCAGTAGTTGGCTAGTGCCTGTGACGCTACGCTATAACGTGACGCTACGCAGTACGGCTGAGATCCCTGGCTAACCTGCTAACCCACCTTCCTTTGTCAGTGAAGGGTGTAACGAGATTAGTAAAGAAATAGATTTCTGGCTAACGTAGGCTGAGTTCACGCCGCGGTCAGAGTCAGCTGACACGCTCGTGTGTGGGAGTTCATTTAGTTGATTGTATGATACGAAATCACTCATATTTAGCCTGGTGCATTGTCTGGCTTGTTATCACTAGATCTGCCCGCCTCAACCCAAGTTTTTTCTCCTTTATTAAACTAACGGTTCATTAGTTTGTCCTTCACTACCTGAATGTCTCACATTCTCTGGCAGCGGCTGATAGGTACGCTGACGTGAACGCAACTCCATCACTATCACCAGTAGATATGAGCAGCCTCTGATAGGGTGAATAATCAATAATTTTCTCTCATCCACTAACCAGCGATTCCACACCGGAACCCACTGGTGGACGCTGATACACAAGGGGGAGATAAATCTATTCAATTATTATTACCCTTTGAATTAGATTGCTGCTCATTCGCGTACATTTCTTGATAGAATCTACTGCTGTGTCTATTCAACATTCAACGGCAGGCAACTGTAAATATCGTTGATCTAGTCAGTGTGGTATATATGCACCGTGTCTACACCCATATCGCATACGATGCGAAAGGCGCAAGTCCTGGAGTTGTCTTCTCTTGCCAATAAACTGCGGGTACTGGAGTACTCGTGCATACAGATAGAAAATTTGAGTGGATCTTGATGCATTGTCAGTTGGGTGTTCCCATCATCCCTCAATACATTCTACTCCTGTACTCCTGTACTCATTCCTCTATTCTCTTCTGTGCTGCTGCACTCAAAGCTCATCGACGACAATTTTATCAATGAGGTATGCATGATGATAAGGATTTCTAAACACCAATTTTTCGGTATCAGTGCCATCTACTCTCTGTGCACACTGACCCTAGATAAAGCTATTAAGTGCTGAATATTATTGTATGACAAGCTTACATTGACACCATTGTCTTATCACCCAATCAAACGTATCGATAAGTCCTCATACACGCAGCTGATTGGTGTTCTGTAGTCAGCGTGAAGTGAATTACAGGCAGCTAGCTCGAAGTTAGTCAGATGGAAACCATTCAGTGATACAGCAGACGTCTGACTGCTGCGCCGCTATCGGTGTTCATTTATAATATCCTAGTACGATCACATGCAAGCAGGGAAGTCAGTAGATGGATACAGCTACCTATACAGCTCGGTAGTTGAACGTGTACAGCTGGCTCTTGGCTGATCAAAAGTTCCTGTGAGACACTTCAGACGTCTGCACTCGCTGATCTTAAAGGCGAATTGATTGCGCCTGCTAGCAGACGTCTCTCGGGCAGCTGACTATGAGTGGCAAAGGCAAGCGTGATGGAATCCTCAAGAAGAAATCCCAGTTTGAACACCGGGTGACCATTGAGGCTATACATGAAGATGTGGAGTCACAACTGCACAGCGGGCCGGTCTCACCGTCCGAACCTCCAGACAAGTTGGAAGAGGAATGGCGTGAGAGTTTCCAAGCGCGGCAGCGACGACGGAGCGCGGGCACCGTACTGCCCGTCATCGGCGATCGACTAAGGCTAAACTTGCCTCCTAAACGCCCGACATCAAACTCAAGGAAGTCGAGACAAAGGCAGGATAGTTTTGAATACTGTAAGTTGAGCCACCACAAGCTACAGTGGATGAGTGTAGTCAGAGAGAGTAGGCTCGCTGCCGCTGTAAACGCTGCCGCCATCACACCACCAGAGTGTCACAGCTGTAGTAAATAATGACATTTTTTGTTTATCTCAACTTCCTTAGGGGCAGCGTGGGTATTTACCTTATCAGACTGTGACCTGCACAAATATGAATAGGTGCCAGAGAGAAGATATGGCATTTTATGTCAACGGTTAGTCGCATCCTCTCCGCAGACACAGCAACTGGTGACATGCGCAACGGTACTAACTCAGGCGTCCGAGTTGTGTCGTTACTCTTCTTTCATGTTTTGGTTTGCGACAGGAATTCAATGTGGCTGTATTAAGCTCCTTCCTCGTATTTTGTCTATTTTTTATTTGATTGGGTAACATGAGGCGCTTTAATTTGCAGCGACTTGGATGTGGTATTTTTGTTACAGCTGCAATAAGTGATGTGTTTTGACTTGTAGCATCTTACACAGACGAATCATCCGATGATGAGGACGAGTACTCTCCCAGAGAACGCCACCAGGTACGCCGTCTAACTCTCCCCTTGCCTGTATTGCCTCCTACAGCTGGCTCCACCCCTCTGCTACTCGCCGTCAACTGGATATAGAATAGAGGTCATTTCTCAAAGACTTTTGCGTTCGTTACAGTTCAATTCCTCTGGGTTTAGTGACTTCTGTGTGCGGAACATCAAGCAGGCGACATTTGGCAGGCGTGAAATTGAGATAGCGGAGCAGGGTAAGTATTTACTTATCACCTTCTGAGGTGACGTGCCAAAAATATTATACATACATGTAACTCACTAGTGTGTAGAGTAATTGTATAGTAGGTGTATAGAGTAAGTCACTGCCCTTTGACGGAGGCCATAAAGTCTTTATTAAGAACCCGCCGCCACTCACAATCAAACTGAATGTTGATTTGTTGATGCGCAAGTTGGCTGCTTATAGGTCGCTGCGGCCTTTCATGACCTACTTTATGCTCTGCTCGCTAACAAACTCGATTATTCTTATTTCTGCCAGCTTAACTTCTTCACAATCGAATATTAATAACCATGTCTATCTCCATCACTGGTCACCCCTGCAAACAGCCATTAACGGATTTATATATGGTCGCAGATGGAATTTCCAATATCCTTGTTACTTAGGAGAACTAAGGCGAAAAACAATAATATCATGCATATGGGCTCCGATCTCATGTAATCATGATTTGTTTGATGATGGAATACCCAGCTGTATGTTATAATTCCACTTCCAATCACCTGTAACTACTGCCAACCCCTTGATCATAATTAACTACCTGCGGGTCTCTGCTGACAACTACTTCCTGTCTATTTAATCCCCTCCCTCCCTCCCCACCACACACACAAAACCAAACGAAAAAAAACCACACAAAAAACCAAAAAAAAAAAAAAAAAAAAA
>ERZ1740065.1054-NODE-1054-length-16072-cov-12.282075_pt1 | contig 16072 bp, 17 predicted proteins | sample MGYA00581738_ERZ1740065 | MGnify/ENA primary metagenome ERZ1740065 (study PRJEB43018, sample SAMN04849749) | marine metagenome | isolation source: floating plastic debris | place: Pacific Ocean | collected 2008-09-01 | study: EMG produced TPA metagenomics...
GGGAGGCAGTGAGAGTTAGGGAGGCAGTGAGATGGAGGCAGTGAGAGGGAGGCAGTGAGGTAAAGAGAAACCTCAAAATTCAAGTGTGCTTGAAATTCATCAAAGCGCCACTTGTCTACAAGAATCAGACTATAAACTTTATTTTCTAATCACGGTCTTCAATTGCCAAGAAACTTGGGGTATGGAAATTTAGAAAATAAAACAGCTTATTTGTACCATTAATCTATACTAACCATGGATAAGAAAACTCCCAACTAATTTATATGAGATCTGCATATGAATTTCCTCAATCTCGAGGTTTATCAGAAGGCATTTATCATAAACTGTCATAGTCAACTCAGTCTATACCATGTCATCACACCTCTTCAGCATCTTTTACTCTCCTATTGGCATATGGCACGCTGCTTTCATGCCTGATAGCATAGTAAAAAAATGCCAAATTCTCTCTCTGACTATACGTGTACTTCCTGTTTCTATGTCATATCTTTTCAAGTAGAATGCGGATAACTATGCAATAATTAAAACACTTCATCGTTATCACCTTTGTGAACTGTTCCGGGTTGTAGAGCTTCTTTCCTCCTCGGTTTCTGACAGCCAGCATTTTGTTTGTGGATGTGTTAAACTGCTTGATTTCCTCACTCACATCGTGATTGGAGGAAAAGATAAGAAAATCTTGCATGCCAATAAATCCAGCCAGGCCTTCCTTGCACTCAGCGCTAACGTCTTGATAGTCGCTCAACGTGCTAAAACAAGTTGTGGAACTACTGATTACATAAGGAGTTAGTTAGATTACATAACGAGTTAGTCAACTACCTACTTACCTCATCGATACGGAGAGGATGCGAGGCAAGTCAGAAATCTTGAAAAGCATGTCTCGAGTAAGATGAGGCACGCTTCCACATTTAGTAAACAGCATACAAGATGGAGTGTCCACAGATAATTTAGGCAACCTATCAAACGTTGTCAGCGTACCAGTCCTCACACCGTTGACACTCTTAACTGTGAAACTCATGGCTGCAGCAAATCTCGAACAAATGTAAAGCATGTGAAATCCTTAGAAGGTTGTGGGAGAACCAGTCGATTCAATCAACCACATGTGGCCGCAGATCTACTAGATACCGTCTGACCGAGTGTCTGAGAATATGGAACGCTCCACTGGTATCATTCGTGAGCGAAAAATCGCCCAAAAGGCAGTACTTGGACTTTAATGAATCGATACTTAAAAGCGATAGATGTATGAAACATAAATGGATCCGACGAAAGAGGAAGCAGATGATAACCAATAGTGTAAGAGGTCATGACCTTCCTAAGGCGTGACACGCAGCATAGTTCCGACCATAGATAACTCTATGGTACAGGCTGTTGCTTGACTGATATACACTAGAGTGGCCCGTTTCTGAGGCGTGTATGTGGAAACCCTGTCGGTGTTGAAGCGAGATCTGTGTGCTGTCCTGTATTTTTAATCCTCATCATATCAGGCTGTTACGATGGCAGCTGTGGACACTGGTTTGCTTGATTTGATCAGCACTGCTTTGCAGGTGGTCGCAATCGGCAACATGTTGTCAGGAATGTGAGTATGATGTAACCCTACTACTGCCTTTTTTAGTTCAGTTTGAGTGGTGCTACTACCTTTCTTCCTTTTTACGATGCGTTTCTCCTCGTGGTTGAGAGCGTAATTCTACGAATGCATACCATGTCCTGTCTGTGTTGATCCATATATCTCTGACACAGACCCACGATACAACCAATTCAATTGAACCTATATGGACCATGCTTGTAAGCTTGCCTATACAATGATTGGTCATAGAGAAAGAGAATGGAGTTGAACAAACGAAAACGAATTGGTGTGCTCGTAATTTTGGGACTATCCTAGTCTGCGGTAGATGCTGCACATCAAGTCCAGGCGTTGCAGCCAAAGACTGGGGTCTTTTCGTCAGCTCCTTAGTAGTATCTAGCTAGTCGTGACTAATTAACTCGTTCAACCTTTGTTACTTCTGTAGACCAGCCTCTATAAGGATGTGGCAGACCAGGAACACGGATGGATGGCCCTTTTTATTCTTTGTGATAGGCACAATCGGGTGAGTTTCTTACATACCGCTTTCACCAAACATATGGCAAATGCTACATCGCAGCATCATGTGTTACAGAGGGGTTGGAATGGTCAATTACGGTATCTTGACGGACAACTTCACCCTGATACTGCTCAATGGACTATTGTTGATGCTGAATGGCTACTATATACTTACATATGTCATTCTCGTGGAGCACAAGGTAGACTGGTGTCGATTCCACCCGTCAGTCAGTGGTCCTTTTGAGGACTATTTGTAGGGTATGTTTCTGATTAGTGAATGAGGCATTGGATTTCTAGGGACAGCCAGTAAGAATCATAGTTGGTGCAGGAGGGTACCTTGTAGCCATGTACAGTTATATCCGCTATCAACAGCTCACTGCCGACCAGACGGCCAACTTGCTGGGTAGCTCATCCGGTACGGTCTTCCTGGTGATGAACTGTGTCACCATCCTCGATGTGGTGAGTTTTGTCCTGCTCCTTTCAGGACTTTCAGCTGAGCCTCCTTTCTGTCATTTCTGTGGGCATTGATCTGGCTATGCATATTTGGTTTGCAGATTGATCAATCAAATATCATTTTGTAACTTCAATGCAGAGTAAACAGGAGATGCCATACCACCAGCCTGCCCCAATATATATGCATGGTACCATATCAGCTCCCTCAATGCAGATGTTTACCCTCTGGTGCTGCAGACTTGATGGACTTCGGCCACAACCAGGCATAGGGGTGGCCACTGGACTAGACATCAAAACATCTTACATCACCAATCCTAGCTTAGCTACACCCCCATTTTGCTTCTACTTCAGACGATGCACATTCTGACATTTGAAGTCAGTTGATAAGAACATGTGTTGAGTGAAATCAGGTTTGGCAATGTTGTAATTATCACCATACTGTATAGTCTACGTGGTATTATTGGCGATGTAGTACTGCTGTTGCTGTACCTCACAAACACACTTCATGGTAAGAGCAAGGCCAGAGTACACTGCACTGGGCACCGTTCGTTTTATACATCAGAGCTGCTCGTATATCTAGTCCACACTGTTACAACTACAATCATTGATGTTTGTTACATACCCCATGTGAGTAAATCCAATTTTGACATGCCTTTCAGATTGAAGCCTACATAAGTAAGAAGGCAAACTTTGACATGATCATGTTCTGGTTTGGGCTTCTCAACTGCTGTCTCTGGACTACGTACGGGTTGCTGTTGAATGACCCGTACTTATATGTGAGTACCACAAGTGGTAAATGGCACTCAAGACACATTTTCAAGTTCATTTATCCTGTCTTATTCCCTCACATAGGCGCCAAATGTGCCTTTCTTGCTCACGTCAGTCATCAAGCTGATTCAGATGGTTCTCTACAGACCAACCGCTCAAGAGAAAAAGAAAGTGAATTAATGTTAATGCCAAGGGTTTATGACTATTTGTACAACGCTAGATTCAGTTTTAGTTTCGCGGTGAACGTTTTTTAACTTCTGGTAGTTCATTGGTGCTTTGTTGATTATAATGGTTCTTATACGTGGCTAAGGGTCACAGATAGGTCCTGGTTTACTGTTGTCATGTGTTCTTATTTACTTAATAATCATATTTTATATACAGATCATTGATAGAATGGAATACAACATGTAATATGTACATAGAAAACCCTTTGACCGCTCTCCACAGCCAAGGTCTCAATACGGGGAATAGTAGTTGTTGTACCGTCCTCTCCCCCTAAAATACAGCGACAACAGTGAATATGTGGGTAAATCAATCGCGCCGTGATAATTAAAATTTGGAACATAAAACCAGATGTATGTTCTGGAACACGAGGAAACTTGCTGCCTATCACTTCCGGATGATTAAAACGCTGATGCCACAGAATAACCTGAAACAGGTCAATTCCTAATCGATTATACACTGATTAAGTCTATAGCAATCAGCTGTGTTATGTAGTTTCAGTGATTCATACGCCTGGGACCCTAGCTTTCAACTATTTGTTTGAGATAGAAGTTACGTAGTACCAATAGTGCAATTTTATTACAGGGTAAGATTATTTTACCTGTAACCTCCCCTGTACGGCGATCGGCCTCGGAAGCCTCCTCGGAATCCGCGGTACCTGCCTCGCCCTCTGCCTCGCGGAGGTCTGTTTGTGGTGCTGTGTCCGGGTATGTTCGTTCTTTTGGCCACAACCTAACGGCATATCATTGAGCAGTCAGATGAATCCTGGGACACCGGGGGATATCAGCCATATTGGGGGTACTGATGTGTAGTCCACTTACACCAGAACATTAAATGTGATTCATATATTAATTTTATCAACATGGCAGAAAAAGTCAGATGTTTAGCTTGAGTGAGCTACAAGTTATATGATAACACCTGGCTAGCACTAGTGAACAGGTACTGTAGAACAGGACACTTTAGTGGACAACTAAGTCGCAAATGTATAGAAATACGAAACTATTACCTGACAGCTCTGCGTAAGGTTGCATACACTTAGCTATGGCACAAATTGCCAAAATCATCATAGCACTTATTTGCTAGAAGTTCCAAATTTATCGTAGTTACTCATTATTTTTGAAAATGCAATCATTGAAGTTGCAATAGTTTCCTGTCTTACAGATATCTGAGCCCAGTGCTACAAGAGGAAATATTATAATTATAGCGTTTATGACGAGTTGCTCAGCAATACTATCAAAAGGCGTGGTATAGCTATTTGGAGTTATCTTCTCCTAGTGCTGTTCATCTGATTCTGTTATTCGTTCCATCACTCGAAGTAGTCAGAGTATAGGCCGCAGTAAACCCAACGAGTACGGTACATATGATATTTGTATCAGGATGTCACACGACCAGACACAAGAAAACTCAGAGACATAAGTTTGCATTACCTTGATTTGTCTGCCCCTGAACAGGGATTCGTCTAATGCTCTAGCAGCTTCTATAGAATCTGAATCTGTGAACTCTATGTAGGCGAAGCTAAAAACAAAGCAAGATGTTGCACATGAAAAGAAGAAATGTGATGAGATATAGTAGATAGACTGAATACAACTCTTAGCTAACATTACCCTTTAGGGTGGCCAGTGTATTTGTCACAGTTGATAGTCACTCGGTTTATGGGGCCACAACCATGGAAATGACTCTCCAATTCTTCTGCGGTAGCGCCATAGTCGACCTAAAGTAACACATAACATGTATGTGGCAGTACTGTGTAGTACTATGCATGTGGCAGTACAGCACTGTGCATGTGGTAGTATTGTGCATGTGGTAATACTGTGTATGTAGGCTAATAGCACACTCAGTATTCAAGCTGACTCACATTGCCCACATATATTGACCTGCCATCTATCTCCTTCTTCTCATCTGGAGTCAGCATTGGAGAAGTAGCGGCTGGCGCAGTTGAACCACTCAGGTTTAAGCTGTCATCGGCTTCTGCTTGAAACTCACGGAGCTTTTGAGCTTCCTCTTCCATTTCCTGCATTCGCTTCTTAATGGCCTCCAAATCCTGACAGACAGACAGACAGACTATGAACCATTGATACTTCTGAGATTTGCAGTATCATATTGATGGTACCGTGTCTCTCCCCCCCTCCCCCATCTATAAGACGCGCGTCCAACGCACGGGGAAATCCGTGTGCGCCATTTTCCCCAGGGGTAGACGCAGCGTCTTAATTTCGAGGAATAAATTATTCATGACACTCCTATGTCTTAGAACTGCGAATCATTTTAAATAGTTTTCTTTCTGAAAAAATCTAAGTGAAAAGCTTCATAATAATTAATTAATACTGAATTCTTACTTTTATGTCGAGTAATCCTTGTTTGCATCAAAACAGAAAATAGAAGTCTCAAAACCTGCATTGACTGGTAATGATTATGCTGTGGGTAGAGAATTAGATTCATTTAGGTGATTCAAGCAAGAGTTCCAAGTGTGGTTGGATTTACATGCATATAAGGCCATACGTGTTCAGTGCTGTTAGGGTGCTGTTAGGAGCACAATTTTGCTTTAGCTGTTTTTGCATTTTGGTCGCCCTACCAGCAGACTCATACTACTGGGTGTGTGTGCTAGTAGCTGTAGTTATAAGCCATCCCAGTCAAAAATAAACACATCTTGAGCCGCTATTGTTACCAGTAGTCAAAATTGTTAAGGATTTTAGCTAAGCCACTTGGACTTTTGTAGCTATATCTATAGTGTTTGGATTTTCAAAGAGAAATTTTCAGATAGATATTCTTATAGGAGTTTACTACCGACATAGAGTGATAACTACTGCAACTTAATGACCAGAGTTAAAACACACCTCATTACCATGCCACATTTTTTAGGCCTTAGAGCATCCTAAATTTCAGCTTAAAATACTGAGATTTTCTTGGGGGAGCTGCCTCTGGACCCTGGCTTTTGGCGACACCATTTCAACAGAACTGGATAAAAATGCCCGTGATCGGGGTAGATAGGTGTCGAGCTGGCAACCATGTCGGGTATGGTATATTAACTAGGAGTCGTATGCACAGAGTGGATGAAAGCTACGAAATTTGTGAGAGCAGCTAAGTGCATTCATCATTTGGTTAAAACTGAAAACTGAGAAGTGATTGTGACGTTTGCAGGGTCCAACAAAGAAAGTGTCTTGATTGAGACGATCACGCCAAACCACTTCAAAAAAATTAGTACATGATCGTTAAATTATGTTTATTTCCAACACTGAGGTGCTAGCAGGCTTTTGGGCTGCCACGAACACATGAACCAACAGTTCTGGCCAACCGAACTGCATATTTCAATAAGCACATCACGAACTCAGTTTTATCACACCAATACTCACGGCATCATCGGCGTCAACAGCTGTGTCATCACCAACTTCGTCCTCACCATCGCCGATTTCATTTTCTTGATCTAGATCAGCGACTTCAGTCTCTTCCCCAAGGGTAAGCTCGCCATTTGTATCGCTCATTATACTTCTGTGACCTGAAATCGTCACTTGCACTAGATTAAGACACTCTAATTACAATATAGGAGACTGATGTCACCTATTGAGCCTATATTATGATGATCAAAACAGACTCCAAGAAAACCGGTGAGAAAACCTCTCCGGCGGCGAAAATTTGTGCACGAAACGTATGTAATGGAATAGGTATATTTGCAGAAAGTAACCGACCTGATAATTCGTCATGCTCTGGCCACTCATCGTAGCTGAACGAAACATGAACAGGTTTATATCGACTCGCTCTAAAGGCGCAATCGACGAAAAAATATCGGCGAAGATTGTTGTTTGGAGCTCACCCATCACTCACCCATGTAAAGAACGCTCCCTTTCTCACACCCGTTGCTGATCATCAGAGATTTTCTCACCTTCCTCCAGTGGGGTTTAGAAGACAGCCAAGGAGGACATCTCACTATTGTTTGTGGAGCAGCAGAGTAGTGACATCCTTTTTCGGCAGACAGTGTACTATTTTGTGTTTCAGGTTTTGGCAGAGAATTTTATCATGAATATTACCGTAACCTTGGAAAAGGGTCAAACAGAGTTTGACCAGGATACTTACTCGATAATAAACTCCCCGTTTATCAAGCCAGTAAACACTGCAAACACTACCTATAGCATCGCTCCTACAGAAACCGGACTTAATGCTACAGAGACACAATCAAGTGAAGCCAGCTATCTATCGTCACCTGATGGGCTTCATACATGCGATGATGACGTAGGTAAGTATTGCACCCTTTGACAGCTGAAAGTGTAGTTGATATCTTCTACCTACACCAAATTGCTGTCTTCCGCTCAGATAAAAGTGAACATATGTCCTTTTTTAAAAGCAGCAAGAGAAGCCCAATCTTCCAAAATGTCTCTGTCAACTTGGGAACCACAAGGTAATGGATTTCTCTCATCCGTAGCATTTTTCAGTGGCAGGTGATATATCTCCTGTCCACATAAATACACCCGTATTACTTTAGTTCTAGTCCTTTCAGAGCAGTATTACATGTGTAGGCGAGTAGGTTGAAGCTTTGTGTATCAGTGTTTAGGCTGTAGAAAAGGTGGCTGTTAAAACGCCCGTTTCTCACAATTTGCCTTATTGGTTCTATCTGGCAGCAAATATTGCTGACTGATCTTGGCCGCTGCATTCCAATCAGTAGTCTACCCAGCACGGGGTATATCCTCTGTGCTGGATGAGTACATCATGTTCTGTTGTATACCTGACTATATCTGCATTTATTGAGAGAGGGAGAGAGACATACAGCGATCCTGGACAACTTGTCGGTGATCTTTGATGTCTACCTCTCCCTGCTGGCTAGCCTCCTCTACAGGAGTGTCGTTGAGTAAAACCACAAACAGCCAGGGAGTACCATGGACAGAACACATGTAAAACAGCGCGCAATCTCTGGCAGTAGCTTACCCTAGCGCACACACTATATACCTCTGGATACTTGACACAACTGGTGGAGTAAACGATCATGTACCATTGCCTAAATGATGGTGCCTGACACCCGTCTAGTTTTCATACAAGGGAATTCTTTTTTTATTTTCATTGTGTAAATCTGGTGGGTTATGGATCGTTGCCAAGGACAACCGCCGCCGGTCCGTTGACTTTTTTTCAGCGTCAAGGTTAGACTTATTGAAAGTGATCGAGGGTCGGAGAATTACTGAATTTTCTAGAAGGTCAAATGACTAAATATATGGTGGCTCCAGCAGAAAATGCATTGTGGGAATTAGTTTAGTTTCCTGTTACACTTCTCATCCAGAATCTCTCACATTATCCTTGAGGCATTCGGATTATCGCATAAAAAACTGGGTGCAAGGTATCCGAACTCACCCCTGAATAGATAGTACAAAATATTCTGACAGATCTGATGTGACAGTTCAGAATACCCCCCTCCCCAGTAGCTGCCAGTCACTGATCCGAATACAGCTGATGCTGACTGGATTTGGATTGATTTCAGAGAAGGAGATTATCGACTGCTGGAAGAAGTTGGGTGACCGTTTCAGGAAGGAAGTGAATTCCTGGGAGAGTCTCAGAAGAAGCTACCAGCGGATGGTACGGTCCAGTCTCACTGTGACTGACCTGTAAACGGCAGCATAAAAACCGTTCTACTCTGTATATCGCGGAGTTATCTCCCCTTTATCAATACCATACCACATGTGCAACACTGAGGGTGGTGTAGGTAGCCTCCCATAGTATGTGGCTGTCTGCTAGTCTATTTGTATCAGTTGACAGCTAACTCCCAAGCCTTTCTGTCCAGCAACTGTGAAACAGGAAATTTATGTGTTTGTCTAATTTTTGCGTTTTCAGTCATTTTCAGCCGATTGAAAAAAACACTCGCAGTTACTTCAGTTACTTCTCCGATCAATTGATTGTCTATACACTAGTTACAAGAAGCGCAAAAATATGTGCAAAATTGTATGGCGTATGAAAGCATGAAGGCTTCCTGTTTTACAGTAATACAGCAATGATCTGGAGAGGAGTTTTATATGAAGCCAACGGTGCCAGTTGAGATGGAAATAGCAATTTTTGGTTTAGTAGCCAGGCTCTAACAGAAGCTCCTGTCAAATGTTAATGCCTCTGCCAATATCAGAGCTCTGCAGCAGTTCCTCTACTGTAAACGTAGAGGTTTTAGTGACCTCAAATAGCTCTAATAGGCACAGACTAAGTAAAACACTATATTTTTTATAGCATTCTATGCTGCTATTATTCAAAATACTGCTGATTTGAGCCAAACGCTATCATAGTTTGTCCGCTGAAATATCTGTTTACAGTATTGCACTGTTGGAATTTCCCAACAGTTTATTAGGCTGATCACAGCTCCTAGTGCTATGTAGATACTTACGGATACTTGTGGTTTGTATGGAGGACTGTGACGCAGTGGTATCCATGTTGCAGGATGATGATTCACAGAGATTGTTGGAGAAGGTGAAGGAGGCTGGAGATTGTCGGGAGTTGCTGCATGGCAGGCGTCGAAGCGCCTACGTTGGACCGCCCAAGTTCGACTTGTCCATCGATGAAACACTGGATGACATCAACAAGATGATTGATGAAGCTACTGTTGCAGTGAGTTATCACCGTTATTATTGCAGAAGCATGTTGTTCGTCACATGATCTACTGTATTCGTTCAACTATGAGACACGTATCTAAGGAAGTGAGGTATTACCTCTACTATAAGACATGTGTCTAAGGAGTGAAGTTATCTTAATTTGCTGGCTATTAATTGATTTAAAAGCTTTGTTTAAATGTTCTAAATTGACTTTCGCATATGAAACTAAGATGGCTATATAAATCAATGTTTTCATCGGAATTAGGTGGGTCTTATAGTCGAGGGAGCGCAAGTGTGTCTTATAGTCGAGGGAGCGCAAGTGTGTCTTATAGTCGAGGGAGCACAAGTGTTTCTTATAGTCAAGGGAACACAAGTGTGTCTCATAGTTGAGGGAACACAAGTGTGTCTCATAGTTGAGGGAGTGCAAGTGTGTCTTATAGTTGAGGGAGAGCCAGTGTGTCTTATAGTCAAGGGAACACAAGTGTGTCTTATAGTCGAGGAAACATGATTTGTCTATGATTCTGGTTAGTATACTTATCGCCAGGATTTATGAGATTTGTTTATATTTTATGTGACAAGCAGCCTGTCTGTACAATGTACAATTCAAATGAATGAAAGTGGCTGTGAGAGACTAGACACTGAGGATGGCTTATAAGTTAGGAAATACAGTATAGCATACACTGCAATTTGCGTTGGCTATTAGGAATTACAAATATAGATATTGGAATAATTTCGATGCTTGTCTAGCCTTGCTAGTATTCGCAAAAAAAACAAAGTGTGTACAGACTTTTGACCAGACTCCTTCATATTTTCCAGGTAAACACAATCCTAATGACTCGGAAAAAGAAGGTTCTGGTTTGTCCACCTTCAACTAGTTCTCGTTTAAGGCCCACCATGAAGCATAGCGATTCGCCGCAAGAGTGGATGGAAAAATACAGCAAATCATCAGTGAACAGCTCTCAGCTCCTCTGGCTGACCACTGGAGGGATCAACAAGTCTATGAACACTACAGCGAGGTCACTATTTACAGAGGCTATGATGAATGCGGAGTAAATGTAGTTTTTTGTTGTTGTTTATTTGAAAGTATGTTGTAACGTAATAGAGAGATAATACACAAAAGTTTTCCACATTTAAAGCTAAAGTGGCATCATATGTTTCTCAGATATCTGATCATCTTTTCATGTTCATCATTCCACGGCTAGTGGGCATCTTGAAGTTAGAGGCAGCTTGGAGTTGCAGCTGATAAGCAACTGGATGGATCTTGAAGCCATATAGCCTGTAATGTATTTACACATACCATTAAATTCTGTACATGCCGATGGCAATCACATTTGCCAGTTTGTCCATAACAACACAGTGAGATGCTTTACTCCTCCATTGCTACAAGACTCAAATAACTACTGCATATCTCCATATTCACAGCTACATAATAGCATTGGGCATGTATCTAGATTTACTTTGGCAAACGATTTCTGCTAGCATCATCTTGTATCGTCATCATTTATATCGTCAAACAGGTTATTTATTTTCTTCCATAGAAATCCTATGCTTGTGTTGTATTCAGCTTATGAAAGAGTAGCTCCTATAGCAATCAACACAGTAGCTGAAAGTCTGGGCTGTATAACTTCACTACTCAGATTATTTTGCTGCCTGAAAGTTCCGCCTCAAGTGTGTTTTGTTTGCCGTGCAGCAACTACTGCAGGCTGCATGCCTACCCGCCAATTTCATCTCCAGTGTGTTCGAGCCTTAACAGAATGTGTGCGCATCCATGGGGGCCCCGACTAGTGAGCAGTCTTGCAGTCTACTGGTTTTTAGGGTGTCTATTGAGATACGCCACCTGGGTACAAATTGAGTTCCAGGCCTCTTTGGTCTGTACTCTTGGTGGACCATGAATAACATGTGAGGGAATCCGGTACCGAAGTAGGCGCCATCTGTGTGGTGATGTCTACTGGACTTGGGTGTATAAACATCGCAGCACTTGGGGCAGTAGAGTTTCACCTGGTTATCAAAGGTAGTGCAGTATAATTACTAACATAACTATGATGAGTACAGGTAGTTGTTCTGTAAGTAATATGGACTAACCATGCTTTCCCCAGGAACATCGCTGAGACCAATGGGCAGCATCTGCTGATTCTCACAGTACACTCTCGGACAGTATCCAAAGTCGCCAGCCTGCCATTTCTCTACCATCTGACTTATTCCTACAGAGGCATATCAAGTTAGAATCACGCGATAAATGGGAAATGTAAACTACCAGCTGCGTAAATAGGCAAACCTCTATTGGTCATTATATAGCGAGCATGGATCAAACCATAGAGCATCTCAGCAGCCTGCTCCACAATATCGCTTTGGCCAGGATTTTCATCCATCTCATCATCAGGTTCGAGATCAAGAATCATATCTAGAGCTTGCCTATAGTGTGGCACCTGTGAATATAATGAACATTTTAATCACTGCATTTGATGCGGACTTTTATAAAACAAAAATCATTCGATATCTGGTACGCAGATGTATTGAATAAAACTTACTTGTTCATTTAGGCCTGTTAGGTTGAACTTGTCTTGGATATAGTCTTCATCTACCTAAACAAGAGATTAACCGTACAAACGTTATCTAGAGTAGATATAGTAAAGTTAACGTAATTAACTGATCTGTAACTGAACGCAGGAAAACTCCATACCTCGCAGAAGAATTCATTCCCTCTCAAACCACAGAACCAGTTTATCCATGAAACCTCTTCAGAGCTGCTCATTTTGGACACAGAAAGCTACGCAAATAGTTTGGGTTTTCCTTTACTATACTGATAGGTCAGTTTCTTATTTTATGACGAGTTTGGCCGAAACAGAGTATAAAAATACAGTACAGAGGCGGTCAGGATCACAAAATGGGTGAAAGAGGCCGGATGTTGATGATTATAAAGAATAAACGCTATTGAGCAGATCGCTATAATTGGTTGTCACTGGTAACAGCAGGTATGACATGAGTTTAATAAATACTGGGATAAAACACGACAATGTGTTACAGCGTCGGACTAATTACGAAATAACCCGGGAAACTTGAAGTGCCGCGGTTCAGCCATTCGGGTCTGCAGAGACCGCTCGGTTTTTCGCAAACGCAGTGTTGACATTGCCTTCCTATTGTTATACGACAGTCTAGTGTTGTGTGATTAACATTACATATTTTATTCTTTAAATTATGGATCGGCATAGATTGGTAATTCATTCTGCCAATGAGATAGTATGTGTGACTGATGGTGATCATGTGCTGCAAGGACAGAAAATGAATGATATTAGAATTTTCAGATCCAAGCCCGACGATTTATGTGCTCTTGTTGTTGACAGGTGAGCCTTCATTCGATTCTCATGTTGAGATGAAGTAGTATTCCGTTCCCTCAGCTGGTACACTCATATTCGTGGTGATGATCTTCTACAGTGACGGGAAAATTTTGAAAATTGGATTTGATTCTGAGCTCAAGAAGACTTATGAAAGCTCATGTGAGTCAGTATATGATGCCAGTGGGAAGAGTATCATTCCAGGTACGAAAAATCCACAGTTATGGAAGTAACGCAAACTCCACCCTGCGGGAAGATCTTAAATCTTGTTGCAACTCCAAGATCAGAAATTTTAGCGTCACGGCAGCCTTCCTACTTTCGTATTTTCTGCAGGCCTTGTGGATGGACACAACCATACAGTGTGGGCTGGAGATCGAGTTCATGAATTCGCTATGAAGTTAGCCGGGGCCTCTTACATGGACATCCATAAGGCTGGAGGCGGTATAAACTTCACTGTGACGCACACAAAGAATGCATCAGAAGATGAACTGTATGACTCATTTAAAGAAAGGATGAGTTTGCTTTTGAAGTCTGGTATGAGTGGAGTGATAATTGACTATGTGCTGTAGTTCATGTGTCTGCGTGTAATGTAGGTTTGTTGGTTCCCTTTAGGTGTGACTTTGGTGGAGTGTAAGAGCGGTTATGGGCTCGACTATGAGAACGAGCTGAAGCTACTCAAAGTCATCAATCGTGGCTTGAAAGATCCTTCGGTGATCAGTGATATCTCCGTGACGTACTGTGGAGCTCACTCAATTCCGCAGTGCGTTATCCTGCCAGGAACGGTTGCGCAAGTTCAAGACACGCATAGGATGTCACTAACTAGTTTCCTAATTTAGGGGCAGCACTGGTGCTGACGCCACTGCAGACATTGTCGAGAACCACATCCCCAAGCTGCATGGAATGATAAAATCTGATCAGCTGCATATTGACAATATTGACGTCTTCTGTGAGAAAGGTAGTATAGCGTGGTTCCTTGCTAATGAACTGTACCAAGTGATGGAAACTAGCGCGCAGCTAAATTCTGGGGGGAGGGGGAGGGGGTTAGACCTAGCATATAAACTGTATTCCTTCTTACACACACTTGTGATGTAAGCTTTATACAATCAACTTTCAATTTACAAATGCCTGCAGTCATCAGTAAAGTCTATGCTGATTAGCACTGTTTGTACAACGGAACAGTGAACTTTGGGTTTGTGGAAATCATTACGCATTTATCGGCAGAAACTAAATTTCAGCCCTAGACAAATTCCCGTTGTCATCAATTATGTGATCACAAGTCAAATTCAAGTGGCCCAGTTTTCAGTCCTCTACTATCTTGAGCTGGCATATGGAAATTACTCATGGCGTTTATTATCTTCGTTGGTAACCAGCTCCCTGTTGCTGACTGTTTCATCCAGGTGTGTTCAATGTTGACCAGACAAGGACGATATTGGAAGCTGGAAAAGACTGTGGCTGGAATATCAACTTCCACGCTGAAGAGCTGAGTTGTCTGAACTCGGCTGAGGTGAGGCGCTAGCCTGCATGTCATAGTCTGAGGCACTGTGCTCTATTTAACTCTGTCATCTATTGTGATCTATAGATGGGAGCTGAACTCAGAGCTGCGGCCATGAGTCACCTGGAAGAGATATCTGACCAGGCTATACTGAAGATGGCTGAATCAGGAACTGTAGCCACGATACTGCCAACGACGGCCTACTTGTTACACCTGAAGCATCCCCCTGTCAGGCAGATGATATCGGCTGGTGTGTCCGTCGCGCTCGGCACCGATTTCAACCCCAATGCTTACTGTCTCTCGATGGTCTGTACCCTAAATATGATCCGGTCACTGCCTACAGGCTCTGAGGTTCTTGTGCTCGTCGTGAGATACGTGTGGGTCATTGCAGCCATTCGTGATGAATCTGGCGTGTGTTACGCTGGGTATGACTATGAACGAGGCTCTCGCCGCTGCCACTATCAATGCCGCTGCCAGTGTGAACATGGCCGCCACTCATGGCTCTATCGAGGTCGGCAAGGTCGCCGATCTGGTGATCCTCGATGCTCCACGGTAGGCCGATCTTATCGACGATGAATGATTGATGGCGGGTTAGAGCAGGCAAAACTGACTGCAATGCTGATGCAGGTGGGAGCATCTCATATACAGGATGGGCAGCTTGGAGGTGATTGAGAGAGTGATAAAGAATGGCCGCATGGTCTACAGCAAGAACGACTGCCGCTCGTCCAGTCAGTAGGAGTGACATTACTAAACTACTAGTCATGTTATTGGTGCTGGTTTCTCTAGTCCTTCCTCTCACACTCCATATTATATACAGGTTGTGGTGCTTTACTCAGATTGTATTATCACAATATACAATATTCCTACTACTGAACTTCATTAGATTTGATTTGGGGGGAAGATTTTATCTCAGTTCATCCGTATCACTTGGCCAGTACAGATAACAGCTTTAGCCACGGACACAGCCGTCTGTAAGGCAGTGTGTGCTGCCCTGTAGCAGTCTCTGACATCACCTCTGACATCATGGCACTCTGTTTGACTGCCCGGATGTTTCACTGTGGCTAGCAGGCTCTGGATAAAGTATCTAGCTATTAATCTACAACAGTGAGGTAATATGCCAGTATAACATTTAGAAGCTTTCCCTTCTGTGCCTTCCCTCTCCCTCCCCCCCCCCTCTCCCTCTCCCTCC
>ERZ1740065.1055-NODE-1055-length-16052-cov-11.983934_pt1 | contig 16052 bp, 12 predicted proteins | sample MGYA00581738_ERZ1740065 | MGnify/ENA primary metagenome ERZ1740065 (study PRJEB43018, sample SAMN04849749) | marine metagenome | isolation source: floating plastic debris | place: Pacific Ocean | collected 2008-09-01 | study: EMG produced TPA metagenomics...
TGGAGATGGAGAGGGAGAGGTAGGGGAGAGGGAGAGGTAGGGGAGATGGAGATGGAGAGGTAGGGGGTATGCAGTGAAAGAGATAGGGGATGGATGAGGGAGAGAGAGAGAGTTAGGAGAGGAGATGTAAGAGGAAGAAGAGCTCGAGAAGGTGAAGAATAGGGTGAGAGGGAGATTGATCGACTGGTCTCCCCTCCTTTCTGTTTCTTATCATTTCACTGACTCGTGTTGGAAAGGACATGTGTTCTCAATCAAACTGCGGACAAGCAGCTGCTTAGAGTAATACATGCTTTGTCTTATTCATAGAATGGTACTAGACACCTGAGTAGATGTAAGTGCAGTTTATATTTCCTTATGCTATATTTAGCTTATAGGAACTGGACAGAGTTCTGTCACCAACACCTAATTTTGATAGCGTTGTTTGCTGAGTCAACTGCTGTGACTACTCCATAACTAATACCACCATTCCATTAGATTTGCATATAGTTCTAGTATCTTACAACACAGTAGGTAAAATGCTGGCACATTACTATGACCAGTAACACGCGAGAGAGGTGTAGCGGAGTGACCGTGTTGTAGCGATACCCCTTAACCAGCCAGCAGCTCTACGCTCAGTGTCATATCCACGAGCTCTGCTCACTCATCTGTAAGAACAACGGTGACAGCGCTGCCGCACTGAGTGAACTGCGCAGTGCACATGAGTGCATCCTAGATATAAGCACAGAGTCCAGAGATAATGGCCATGAGGGACAACTCCTCACATTCATCCAGGGTAAGTAGAGATGGCTTAGTCTAGATTGCCTTTGATTGGTCGATATCAGCAGATCAAACTGGAATTCATACAGCGAAACTAAAGGTGGCCATGAGTATCATGTGTTCCTTGTCTGGGGAATGGAGTCTGGCTGAGACGTACATGAATGAGTCTAAGATTGGAATGGTGAGCCTTGGCAGCTCACCTGGCTCCTACTTCTCTCTGTACAGTCTCGCTCTACTCAGGTATGCTGCTCCTTCACGACATCGACTATTAGTACTGAACTGAATGGCAGTGGTTGGTTTAGGATGTCGCAACGGAAATACGCTGAAGCAACGGAGACTCTGCTCAAGTGCCTGCAGTACTTTGAAGTGTGGCTGGGTACCATGCATGACATGGTTGCTGATATTAGTCACTGCTTGGGAGTGGCACACAGCGCTGACCGAGATCCATCTACTCAGTTAGTGTTCCACTCTCTATCTCCATGTCTATGCTATGAATGGTGTCTGATTGTCAATGCAATGATTCCCAGTGATGAAGAACTGGCGGAGAAGTACTTGAGAAAGGCTCTGAGTATAAGGCACGAGAGAGAAGCCTCAAGTCTGGCTTGTGCAGAAACTCTGTACCAGCTGGCGTCACTGACACAGAGGAGCACCTGCAAGCTGAGGAAGAATGAAGCTGTGGAACGACTGCACAGCTGCCTGGACATCCGAGTACAACATCTTGGTGAGTACAACATCTTGGTGAATATCACTACTGCCAGCACCGGCTAGAGAAACTCTGTACACTGAGCCAGTGGCAGCCAATGTCATATCCTGTTCCCTATCTTGCAGGCATCGACCACGAGTTATCACAACAGGTCATCAATATGCTGAACAACTTGGAAGTTTCAATTCAGCTTGGCCAGTTTGATTTTGGGGATGCCAAAGCTGTGGATGACCGGTCATGTGACCTGCCATTCAGTAGTCTCAGTATGCATGATGATGACTTGAGCAAATTGAAACGACGGCAGATCTCGACTGGTGGAGGTACAAATGTCCGCAATGGCTTCATGCGCCCACAAACTTCGTATGAGCCGAGGAAGCTGAGGACAGTCAGTCGGCTGAGATCAGCTAAAGCTGAGAGACCAAAGACTGCTCCTACTCGCCTGCAGCTATCAGTGCCTGAGAGGATGGGGGAGCCTCTGAGTGGCAGAGTAGAGCTGCGCAGCACCAGACCTACTAACAGGGAGCTGCTATTTGCTGGTGGATCTAGAGAAAGTGCACGGAGCGTTTTAGAAACTCCGAGAAGCTACAATAGCTTTAGTGACCTTCAACTGCCAGTAGGAAAGCGCATCAGTGTCCTGGACAAGTACAACTTGAGAAAGAACACACCCGGGAAAACTGCAGCACTGGAAAATATATCAAACTCACCACAAACCTCAAACAAGTACCATAAGTGTGAGTATATCGGCCCTCACACCATCCACAAGAAGCTGGCTACAACCACAGTGGGACCAAACAGCACGTTGAGAAGCATCGTAGGCTACATAAAACCCACCGTTACGAGGTACCCCATCCATCAGACAGCATGGTATCACCAGCCAAACAACTACACATCAGAGAGACCCCACCTAAACGGCGCAGCTCACCACCTGAGAAGACAACTCCTTGTCCAGCGATCCAAAAGCAGTCCTTTAAAATCGAGATTCATGTCCAACCAGATTGATGATTTATTTTACCATAATGAGGCGAGCAATGTTGCATAGCGTGAAACACATCATTTTTATTTGTATTCAAGTTGTAGAGATGATCAGAGCTCATAATTAGACTTGTTGCCTATACAAAGAATTATATATTGAATCGACTGACATAAGAGTTCAATCTGAATGGTGCTGGTATAAATTACCATCTTTATCTTCCTTTGGCAGCCTCTTCTTCCAATAAATATTGGCAAATGCCATTACAAATAGTCCAATACTAATGAACACATCATCGCTAATGATCCTCATTTGAACCCAGAATGGTACTCCCCTCCTCATTACCCAGTAGTTTACATCTGCATAGACACAGATGACCAGGGCAAGATTGATACAGGTCATGGCCTGGCTTGCATCAGTGACAAACAGTCCACCATTTATATATATCATTGCACATGCTCCCATTATAGTGACTAGGAAGAATAGGGAGTAGGTTTTTAGGGGTATTCTGCTTATGAAGAGAGCTCTATCGTCGGGGCTGTTAACTAACATGAACATAGATGCCATTGTAAAAAGAGCGAGAATGCCCTCTCCAATTTTTTGGATTTGTCTACTCTTGGCTCTACTTGTCAAGAAGGCATAGATGACATAAACACCAGCAAGCCCAAAACATCGGCATATCAGACGATTCTGTAACAAAGAAAATGTTGAACTAAGAGGCTGCAAGAGTGGTAAATGTGAGTGACCTACATTGGTTTACAAAGGTGATAACACACATACCTGAAGCCATGGTTTGTAATTGAGGTCACCATTGGAATATATTTCATATGCAAGATATCCGAGCTGGCAAGCATGGATCAATGCACAGTACAGCCTTTTCCAGTCATATGCCATTCCAATTCCACATGCAGCCATAATGGCCAAATATCCATACAGAAGAGGAACATTGAAAGGGGGAATGCTAAAACAAAGATAGTGTGTAAGAAAATTCTACTTCTGAAAGAAATGATCGGAATAATATACGTACACCAATAAAAAAAAAACCACAACAGGAAGAGCCCAGAATCGGTTTTACTGTACGGGCCATGGTGAGCTGACCTACGTTTGGTAAAGAGATCAAAGTGGGCGTAGCGGAAGGTAGTAAGTAACTCGAGCACGAGTGCTAGCGCAGAAATCCAACTCACTTCTCATCACTCGGGGCCCTTTCAGCAAGAATCATTAAAAGCAGTAGCACAGAGAAAAATGGATAGCGGCCGAGGAGAAAGACTCCAGCGTTCTTTAGTCGACGTAGCCAGACCTCAGCAGCTGCCATCCTGCTCGTTGAATTTATTGTTCCTAGGTTGACCTTGACATGCGTTTGCACCACAGAACGAAGAAAACTCGAAAGATGGTGGATCAGCGAAAGCCGTATAAGGCTTATACGGCTTTGGGATCAGCCATGGACACCCGTAGCGTTGCTATAGCGTCCCATGGAATAACGCTACACATTTCCGGCATAAGGTGCATACACTAAGATTTGTCTTCTCTTGCTCAACCGGTCATTGAGATGGAAGCGAAGACCTGTATACACTCACTTAGTATATAAGTCCTTTGGATTGCTTCTCCGAATTGAAACAGTTTGAGAGTGTAAAGACCTCAGTTGCAGACAAATGCTTGGTAGAGTGGACTTAGAAATGGCTGCTTAAAGACTTGGTTTACTCTGACACAAAGTTTGTCATTCCACAAGGACTTCACGACATTCAAGTGTATTCAGGAGACACTAGTGATGGATTGCAGATGTGGATGGTGTTATACTTTATTCACAAAAATTCACTATGATTTTGAGCCTGAAACATAATCCAGTTAACTCATACGAAGGCACACCAGAAAAAGGTTTGTGATAACTGCACCACGATGGCTACGAGCAACAACCATCATCATTTCCTATAGATTGGTGGCATGTCTACACCTGTCATAAACCTGCATCTGTTTATTTCGGGATAGATTTACGGAAGCGGAGGGTGGACGACGACGCTTGCTCTCTGGCCACTGGCTTGGGTGATCGGTATTCAATCTTCATGTTCTTTATGGGGGCCCACTTGTGTCTCTTCCACCAATAAACAGCCGGTATCACGATCGACATGAACATCAAAAACTGCAAACACACAAGCACAATAACAGCACACGCTGTAGATAACGGATGACTGTTTACTGTGGACTCGGATTTACATGCCATTTAGCTCTCACAGAGACACCATAGCAGTAAAATCTCATAAGTTGAATTGACTATAGTAAACATATTTGGCTATCTTCATGAGCACATAAGGAGAAGACAACTCTAGCTTTGATTTTAGGTAAATGAACTGCCCTTCATGGCATGTTCGAGATAAAAATCTGTGAGCTGTTTGAGATTTTGTGATTATACTACAATAAAATCGACTACAATATGATTGTCAACTTCTGCACACAATCACCTTCAGGGGAAACCCCTTGTGCATGTGTGCAGCATCATGATATATCTATGGTGCTCATCAGTACACCTAGGGATTGTGGGAGGAAACATCTGCAGAATTGTATTTGACCCACATGCAATAGCAACCTAAAACCTGAATATCTAGCAGCTGAGGTTATAACGGCAATCCACTAACATGGTGCTGAGTGAGTGTCCTAGCAGAGAGATGAATCTATGGTTCAGATAAAATGAACTGAGGGACAGATACCTTGATACCCATCTCCTTACGAAGATCCATCTCAGGCTGTGCAACCCAGGCAAGGAACTCAGTCACGTCTTTGGCCAGCTGTGGTGTGGAGGCTGGAGTACCTGCAACAGATAACAAGGTGATCATGTAAACACAGTTCGTGCTGAGAGAGCAGTGTGACAGCAGCGTGACAGAGTGATGTGACAGCAGTGTGATGTGAAAGCAGTGTGACAGAGTGATGTGACAGCGTGATGTGACAGCAGTGATATTGAAGAACCGGATTTCATAGCAACAAAAATGCTCGTGTTTCCTTCAAAATCACCAAGAAATCAAAATGATAGCAATCTAACGATAGCGATCCCATAAATAGGAAGACAACTCCTATATAAGGAATAATGGGTATGATTTCTATGGCGAATTCTAAAGATAGCAATCATTTTTCACCGTTATTTTTGCCTGTTAGACTGTCGCTATCAAATCCAATTCTACAGTGCACAGTAATGTGACAGAGCGATGTGACAGAGTGGTACATACCGTCAGGGTAATCGTAGACACCAGGGTACAAGGCTTGCGCCATTCCAATAGCGCCACCAGCGAAGTAAGGGTTATAGTGCAGGCCTTCTTTCAAGTCGTAGCCCTCCGGAGGGTCACAGTAGCCAGTGAGGAGTGAGAACACATAGTCCTAGTCAACAGACAGCACTATGATGTACAACACTGTGATATCATTCACAGGTATTTACAGCACTCAAGTTCCCAGTAAGATTTCTCATGACTGACAGTTCCATGGAAGTTGCCGGTAGACAATATGAGGATGGACAGAATGCTCACCTCACCGCCGTGTCGGGCCAGCGTGATGTAACTGAGGTCGGGAGGCAGCGCGCCATTGTTGGCATATCGAGCCTCCTCATCGTTACGATAGGGAGAGGGCAGCCTGTCAAACAGCTTACCAGGCCTCTCGAACATCTCGCCAGTCTCATCCGGTCCATCCATCACCATAACCTGCATTGATAATGATGTATAGTGTATCGCTGTACTACACTCCAATCAGAACTTGTAGCTGGGGCAGGATTATACGCTACTAAGCAGTGAGTTGTCAATGAGTTCAAACGTTTTTGAGATAAATTCACTCAACAGTCAATCAAGACTTCAGCCTCTCACTCCACTATGAGCTATTGATACATATATATATATACAGCATCGTCATAGCGACCAGTCAGTGATTGGTAATATAACTGTTAATACTAAACTACCATTTGATTGTGTGTCATTTGCCATTTTGTCATTTGATTGCATGAACATGTTGCTTACATCTTCAGCTTCGGCCTTCGCCTCTTCCTCTGTCATGAATACGCCAACCATTTCGCGAAACGCGAGGTACTTGATACTGTGACAGGCTTTACAGACATTTTTATAAACAAGATAGCCACGTCTCAGACTGCAAGCAAAAGCGAATGATGAGACTGCCAGTAAATGGATTGATAGTGAAGTAACAGCAACCAATAAACTGTGCCTCACCTCTGAACATCATAAGAACCAAATATTCGCTTATGGAACCAGTCTTGATGAGGAGGGTGGAGTAGCAGTTCACCTGCCCTCAATGGCTGCTTCTCAAAATTGTACACCAGCATGCCTCCACCCATTCCGGCTGCGCCAAGTAGTGAGCATGCCTGCCAAAGATTTCATATAACCGAATGGATCTACTGCCAATTTGTTTCAAGCAATATTAGTGATATACAGATATAACGAACCAGCTTCTTGATCGGGGACCAAGACGTCTGCATCATGGAATAGGCCAATCGACTCTGTCGCAGTCCTGGAATACATTGTGGAGTATGAATACATAAATGAAACGCCCTATACCATACCAAGGAAGGAAAAACATCCAAGATAGTTATTCAAGCAAAATGCTAGGCTAACACCAATTGATGCATCCACACATCCGTTGCACTGATTTCATGTTGAGAAGTGATGTAACCAAGGAAAAACTACAACTAATATTCACACATTATCTCACAAAGAGCGTATATTAGTACGTATTGTGGTAAAACATGTGACAAAGAGGACATGTGTATGGTATCAGCCACTGAACTTACTGCAGTATGGCTAGTTTCCAGCTAAAACTACGAGAAGTCAAACACCACACTCGTTTACAGAGAACCCGGTACGGCCATATTGGTTCTTGCACAACTTTCACCAAAATCGTGATCTATACCCAAGTACTGAGATCTCGTTTTTATAGTTAGAGTTCCCAAAAACTTTTCCACTCCCACACATCGATCTAAAATCTTAAAAATACCTGAGTGACTGGTTGCCACGTAAATCTTACTGTTGGAGGGAATTTACCTGCACTCATGAATTGAATTCTTCAGAATAAGGTAATATGGCCAGCGATGCAAAGCCGGCTTCTCGGCATGCGCTGGGGCATTGACGTGAACATTAGCGTTATTTATGACGTACAGTTGTCATAAGCCGATATTACTATCAATGTCAAATAATAATCGCATGCGATCTACACTCATGTGCAGTAACCGCTACCAAGAGCATGCAACTCCCCAGAAACAGGATGACTCGGTCAAAGTGCGTGAGTGTTTTTCGCATTGCAATCGACTAGGTATGGGACATGCACATGTATGTACACACGTTGCGGTTTGCAGCTTGGTTTGCTTCACTTACATATTTGTTTCTTTTTTAGTAGGTTTATAATTAGCAAAGTAAAACAAGAAGCCATGAGTTCAATACCAAAATCCAGGAAAACGTTGTTACTTCAAACCACATCTGGAACTGACAACTTCAAAGTTGTTGAAACTGAAGTGCCTGCTGTGAATAAGCTTGACGTCGTTATTCATGTGAAGTTCTGCGGCTTGAATTTTGCAGAATGTAGTATGAAGCAGGTGAGCGTCACTTGGTCACGCTTGTGTTGTGTGCGTGTTGTGTCTGCGAAATATAAACCAAGGAAAAGCGTAGATATAGATTGCGCTTTCTTTCTGGTAGACCCTTTCCACCCCCCCTCCCCCGTAACATCAATTTGAGGGCATGATTGTGGATGATTTTTTTCATGCCTATGTGTAGAAAAATTAGCATTCCTGTTCCTGTATACAATAGATGGGAGGTTAAAAGATAGCAAATGTTTCGCATAAAAAATTGTGCAAGCTGATGATGTCAACGCAACCTCTCAAATTGATACTTTGTCATGGGGCAACGATGGTGGGAAATGATAGCATACATCAATTTAGGCTTATCTGAAACATAAGGGTGATTTCAGTTATATTCTCCTGTTTTCAATGACATGTTTTCTTGTGCTTCTTTTGCCCCTCATCTCATTTGCTGTAAGCATTGGATACAGCTATGGCTATGGCAATAAGACCTGTAATGAGCTCCTCATAGCGTCACTATACTGCATGTTCATGCTGCTCATGATGATGCATACGTGATTGTACCTTACCACTAGGGCCTGTATAACTCCATGCCACCTCTACCCGGTGTAATTGGCTATGAGTGTTCCGGCACTGTCCTTGCTGTCGGAGACGGTGTTACTACACTGCAGGTAAGAAGATACCAGCAATCCAAGATGAAGTTGATATCATTTATCTACACTGCGGTGCCCCATATGTTACGAGTATAACTGGTCCAGAGAGGCATAGATTGCTGTGCAAAGCTACAATATCATACTGCTACAGACTCTAAAGTCTGCCTCTATTTTATGGTCTTGTAATGATACATGTAGCTTACCGAATCATAGCTCTGCCACAGTTTTCATATCATATTCATGGTTGATCTGGTCATATTGGTGGAGAAATGGGCAGCCCAAGTTTGCCAATAGTTTCCAAGACCAGAACTGCCATTCTCGTGAAGACAACTCTGAGATCAATCCTTTTATTGTTTGGAAGCTACTTGCTGCACAGTCTACTCTACTAGTACTAGCAACTGAAACTTATTTGTAAACCAATCGCAATCAGCCAGTTCCTTATTACTGTCCAGCTGATCTCGCCTCAAAGTAGTTCTTCTCATTTATTTGAATGTATTTTGAGGTCAACAGAAATGTATTCTTCTCTAAGGAAAACTTCACTAACATCATTGGACAAAAACACTGGAACCTCAGATGCAAATGACTTTGAGAACCAGTACAGCTCAGGGTCTGCTATGTTGATCTCAGCCCAGCGACATCTAACTAAGAATGCCACAAGAGAACATTAGGAAATCCATAATTACAAAATTACTAGCCTCAGTTTCAGCAGCTGACAATACTGAAAGGTCCCAGGAAATACGGAAGACTTGACAAGCCTGATGTTGATATGGCAGTAATTTTCGTTGTGAAAGTATTTATTTTAGTCCACTAGAGAATAAATATTTTAGTCGACGTCAGAATACAGAAACAAAACGCTGAACCCATGAAAACATGCTGTAAACCCATAGCTGACTACAAGACTGGCTGCAACAGTTCAGTTACGCGCCAGAGATCCCAAATAGTAAACAGATTTAATAGGGCTGATTTATCAGTCTACTGTTTTTGGAGTTGTTTTGAATTGAATGGCAACTCTGGTCCTGAAAAGGTTTGGAGGACTTGGGCTGCCCATCTCCATCTATTCCGTAGTCTGAAAGGTGGTTTAGTCTGTGGTGTATCCCTGAGGCTACATAGTAGATACTGAAGATAAATTCCCGCTAGGGTTATTTCGTTCAGTATCAGCAGTCTATGAGTTCAGTGAATGTGTTAGCCACCAAGTAGTTGTACTTGTGATACTGAGACCCAGATCTGGATGCTGTTTGTAGCCTGGAGATCCGGTCATTGCAATGGGAAACATGGGCATCTGGCAGGAGGTACTCGTACTGCCGGAGAAACAGTGTTTTAAGATCCCGGACTCTTTGAGCCTGAAAGAGGCAGCCGCGCTACCAGTGAACTATGTGACATCATCGATCATGCTGTTTGATCAGGCCTGTCTCAAGGAGGGCCAGAGCGTACTCATACACATGGCTGCCGGTAACCTAACCCTTCCCCACCCACCTAGCAACATTGTCTTCATGTCTCAGTTATACACCTGTCAGCTATATCATTAGTGGGTGATGAGGATGTTCATGCGTTTCCATGGAGACGAGGAGCATGAGTTGTGTCTCTCACTGAGGTCATTATGTAGGCGGTGTCGGGACAGCTGTCGGCCAACTTTGTAAAACCATGCCTGACGTCACTGTGTTCGGCACAGCATCTAGTCATAAGCATGAGTACTGCAAGACGAATGGCATCACACACCCTGTCGACTATCGGAATAAGGACTATGTCACCGAGATCAAAGCCATATCACCCAAAGGTAGCCGTCCTCTCCTGCTGAATACATTAGTCTCTGTGCTTTTCAGCTACGAGATGGATGCTTTTCTATATTGTAATAGGTGTGGATATAGTCCTTGACCCACTTGGAGGTAGCGAGTCCACTCGATCCCATTCTCTCCTCAAGCCGCTTGGTAAACACATTCACTTTGGTGAGTGACGAGCCTTCCATTCACTGACACACATCAACCTGACTGCTGTCACTGCAGCCGTTCCCACTCTATGGCTGCTTTTCTCTCCATAGGCATGTCTACGCTGATCAGTGGAAGCTCTCGCAGCTTGCTCAACATTCTCTACCAGCTGTTCATGAATCCCAAGTACAGTGTGATGCAGCTGATGAGTCCAGGTACGATGGTGGGTGGTCTGCACGTCGGCGAGCTTGTCAAGGATCCAGACAACATGCAGATCATCAGACGACACATGAAGTATCTCGTCAAACTCGCAGAAGATAAGAAAATCCGGCCTGTCATTGACAGTGTGTGGTCATTCGAACAGGTAATTAATTACTAGGTGTAGAGTTGTCTTCTCCTGCCACTGTGACTCCATCAGCAGTAGGCGCTGTCCCATCTGCCATACAGTATCTCATTCTTATTGACTGCACTTCCTTCGAGATGGATGAGCGAGTGGGACCTTGTGGGCTAGTATGGGCATGCACAAGTAGATACAGGCATGGCTAAATAGTAGATATGGGGAGGAGTGGGTTGTTCATCCGTAGTTGTAGTATTTTATACGTTACAGAGTTTACTCTCTTGTGCTTATGTTGTTTGTGTCTGTAGTACTCAGAATCTCAGTAAGAGGCCGAATTTACACAGGATTATACGAACAGGCAGAAAATCTCAGGTGTAAACTAATAATGCATAGAAACAAGCAAAATTCTCAAAATGAAAGCCGAAAATGCAAACACAAATGTTTCCAAATGTGGAGTGAAATGAAGGCGGATCATTTCAGTCACCGTGTAAACACAAAAAAAAGAAATAGAAATGCTGGAAAAGAAAAATGAATTGGAAGTGATCTAAGCTGAACCGTGATCGGTTAGTCACGTAGCAGCAGCCTGTGGCTAAGCAAATGAGATCATGTGATTGGGCAATGTAGACTGAAAACACTCCCTATGAGTAGCCATCACATACTGAAAATGGAGCGTGCTGCTGTCATGGAAATGTAGCCTGTCTCTAGTGCATTTGTGTCTTGGTTTCATTTTTCAAATGATTTCTAAATGACCCATTCTCCAGTAGCCTAAAAACTGCCGTATTGCTGTACATTTGTAATATGAGTGAGACAATCATTTTAAACAGGTTGCTGATGCTATGAACGTTATCTATGAGAGAAAGAACATGGGTAAAGTGCTGTTGACGCCTGACCAGAGTCTAGCTCGTATGTCTGTCCGTCCATCTTCATAGAATCTGCAGTCACACACCGCAACAGTATGAGGACTCAAAGCTACGGCCACCTCCTATCCAATCACAACTCTTTATTATGTTTGATCCATTACTTGTGAGGCAATCAGCGATATTATCTGTGCATCTCTAACCACACACTGTGCATCTCTACCCACACACTGGTCATATCTAACCACACACTGTACGTCTCTACCTACATACACACATTATATATACGTGTACATGAGTAATATATTTAGCCCTGGTGTTGGCAGGAATAAATTTTGACTTCATTGATCATGGTCCATGTTTGATGGATGGAATATCACTCAGTTGAATCTGGTCTTAGGTCTTAGGACATGTCTCTGACTCTCTGTGTCTGTATGAGACAAGCTCTGACTCATTATCCTACCTTGAGACATTGACAGTAAGTGTTTTGCTGTCATCTCGTCATGTTACTGGTAGACAGCCAGAAGGCACTGCAGTAATAGCAGCTTATAGATCCTCTACTAACCAGAGTAAGTAGGCTTAGTGAATGGCTGGACCAGATAAAACAATGCGAATTATGTATGAGGTTTACTATCTTTACAAGCGCCTCACAGCTGCATAGAGCCTTAGACCGGGTTCTTGGTGTTATTATCACAGGTTACTGAGGCTACATTTTACCTGCTGTTGGATTGTTTTGATCATGTGCACTATGTTTGATCAGAATGAATGCCTATTCATGCGATGTATTTACCTGCAGCATTGTGTTGACAATTAATGGGTGTGTCCTGCGCTTGCTCCCACCTCATCAGCAAATGCTACACGTTCATTGACAGCGGTATTGGCAGACATGTGGCCTGCCAGTTGTCTTCTATGCTGAAGTTCTCTTGTTCTTCATCCACTGTGTGTTGACAGAGGAGGTATAAGTAGCTGGTATGCCCAGGAAAGACAGGCAACCCGCTGTGTTCAGGGCAGACCAGTACCGAGCCTATGGAGATTTGCAGGTATGTGCTCAACAATTTAGTGCCTCACACTTCCTCTCTGCACACGTCACGGACAGCAGTTGCAGTGAGATAGTGCGATAGAACATATAGCAAGACATTTCTCCCTAATCAGCAGCAACAGCACATAGTTCCGTAGTCTAGTTTTCGAACCTGAGTCATAATGCTGTGCATTCATCTATAGAAATTCCCTCACCAATTATCAATGCAGAATACACCAGGCGATTGATTCACAATGACACAATGCAGAAAGGCTGTATGCAATGTGATATGTCAAGCTCTATGTCGAATTCTAACGTCTCACTGCAGGAGTCTTCTACCTCTTCGTCAAGTGACAACCGCCGCCGTAAGAAATATCGAAGAAGTGGCTTCAAAGATGCTGAATACTTTGACTATGTAGTTCCCCAATCAGGCTATTATCGGCCTGCTCCAGATGGAGCCTATGCCGCCCCGGTGTCATACCCTAGCTGGGGGAAGAAAGCAGGCTATGCCGTTGGTGTAGAGTCCCAGTTTAATCAAGACGAAGGGTATGCACCTATTCTGACACGAGATTGTCCATCAGTAAGCATGTTCCTCAGTAGACTACTATATTTGCATATCCTGCTATGGCAGTCAGAGGAGGAATAGATCATGCTGTATGATCACATCTGCTGCAGCGGTAATATCCCTCCTCATCACAGCTATAATCGTGGCAGTCGTAGTGGGTAAGTTACCCTTTGCTATTGTTACTGTGTGGTGCTGCGTGGATGCGCCGTTAACAAGTGGCAACACTCCTACAACTCAGTTGATGCGGTTTGCAAATATCCACTTATACAATGTTTGCTTTTATTGCCATTGACTGTCAGTAGACTCGGTTTCAGTAACACTCCATAATCCTGCGTTCTTCGCAGTCAATCTTCCACTGCTTCACTGTGGAAATTTTGCTGGCCAGAGAATGAAACCCAGAAAACATTTCAATTTGCGAAAGATAGCAGTTCAACTTAAACCTCTATGAAAGTGATAACGATCCTTTTCTTATGTTGATTTCTACTGCAAAATCAAACCATTGCAAATGTCATCATAGAATTTATTTTCTGCTCATTTCACCCAATAACAGCAGCCCACTCTATGGTGCTGTCATAAGCCTGGTCTGGTTTCATATCAATATCATATATGGCTATTTATTGTGAGTTCTCAGACGTAACTGAAAGATTACTGTATACTGGAATTATTTTGCACTGAAAAATAGTTGGGAAAATACCAGGAAACTTCAACGGAAATTTTTTGCGAAAATCAATTACTAATATAACCATTGAAATTTTTTGAGATTCTAGTTTTTGAGATTTCAGCCATTTCTCAAAAGTACGCAAAGAAATTCCCTCACCAACAAACTCGCGTGTACATCATACTGATATTGAATCTAGGAACGTATGTAATATACCATTGTAAATCATTCAGGTATAGAAGAATATTAGCCAATAGTTGCGGTTTGAATCGCATTTCTTTCCTGCGTTGTCACTCAATCGCTCAACTATTTCCATAGAAGTTTCTAGTTGTCAGCATTTCATCTGCTACTCATATATCTTAAATACAAGTATTGGTGGTATAGTATGCCACCAATACTGGATATTGATACTGTGGAATGAGCCGGGCTGGTAGTTGATTTTACTATTGGATTGCTGATTGGATCTGAACAGTCTGTCAGCTGGTAGCTGCTGAGGAGTTATCTATGTAGTATTTGACCATATATATATCTATACCAGCAGAACTCCAAATTTCAGCAACTAGTATGTATTCCAAACTTTGAATAGCTGGCTTTTATCAGAGTTACCTTCCATTTAGCATGAACATTTCCACGCTGCAGTCACAGTGAAGCCAGGTTCCCATAAAGCATCGCAAACTCCCGACCAACTTAGGATGGTTGATAGCCAATTTCTGATTGGCTGATGATCTCAGCGTAGGACGATAGTAGAAATCTAACCAGTTAGGCTTGTTTAATGGATGGTGATGTAGTATAATGGATTGTACAATCATATAATGATAGCACATAACATGCTCCAGTGTTTTCTCTTATGCTGGTGGGTGCCCTTGTTGTGATTCTGTGTTCTCACACAGCTATGCTCTGAGCTGTTATGGTGTATGGACGCAACATAGATAGACACGTTTGTTGCCCACACCTTCCCGATTGTTGGCTACGGCTGACCTCCCTCTGCCTCAACTGGACAGACACTGACAACATTAGGATAAAATGGATGAAGATAGAAAATTTAATAGCCTGTGATCCCTGCGACATGGCAGCATAGTATTGGGTTATGTATACAACTATGTTGCTGCAAAACCGAGTTGACCATCTTTATATATTCTTCTATTGTAGTTGTCGTGACACAGAGAGCGCAAGACTCTGGTGGTGAGCCTGTGTTTTTAGTAGTCAGTTTTTAGTCACCAGTAACTTGTTGTACAGAAGGTGTTCGCTGTTGCAGCTGTAAAACTGACTGGGAAGCTGAGAATCACGAACCGAGACTATCTTCCTGGCTACAGCAACCCGCAGTCTGAGGACTACAACAGCTTCAGTAATGAGTTCTGCACTACAGTCAGTGTTTTACTTCACTCATGACCGCTGGTATTTGATACAGGTTGGATTTTCATCCTCGTTGGTTGTAGCTCAACGGTGTATTTGATGGTAGCGATCTCCTCCGCCAGCTCTCACCTTCCTGCAAGGTCACTGACATTAGGTAAAGCTGAATTCTCACCTATTAGTATATGGCTGTCAGTACCTGTATGTCAGTACATGACTGTCAGTACCTGTATGTCAGTACTCATCTGTCAGTACATGACTGCCAGTACCTGTCTGTTAGTACTTGACTGTCAGTATGTAATCCTCAGTGCAAGTCTAACAGTTAATATGCCTGACGCCGCTCTCATGCTGTTGTGATTGTCTTGCAGTGATGGCAGTATAGTTGTTTCTTATGAGGTCGATTTTGATGGAACTGGGCTGAGCAGCGGTGACACTTTAAACGCTGCGAAAGAAAGACTGACATCAGTATTCACTAACAGCTCACTGGGAGAGTTCAATGTGGACACGAGCAGTGTGGAATTCGATGGTTTGAACTGCCAGTTTGATCAACATTCCTTGTGTGGCATAGACCCATTCTATATCTTTACTCTGCAAATCTGTAGGTATTGTTGTACTGATACCAACAACTCCAACAACACCGGCTCCAACAACACCGACTCCAACAACACCGACTACGGCTGCACCGACTACGGCTGCACCGACTACGGCTGCA
>ERZ1740065.1056-NODE-1056-length-16046-cov-11.928335_pt1 | contig 16046 bp, 15 predicted proteins | sample MGYA00581738_ERZ1740065 | MGnify/ENA primary metagenome ERZ1740065 (study PRJEB43018, sample SAMN04849749) | marine metagenome | isolation source: floating plastic debris | place: Pacific Ocean | collected 2008-09-01 | study: EMG produced TPA metagenomics...
CGGTTTTTTGAGTTGGTGTTATTGTGTTTTGTTGGGTTGGAGGGTAGTGAGGATGGGATGGATGGTAGAGAGGATGTGTAGGAGGGTAGAGAGGAAGGGAAGGAGGGTAGAGAGGAAGGGAAGGAGGGTAGAAGGTGAGAGAGAACTAGTAAATAGCCAATAATTTTGCTGTATCAGGTACCTATTGGCAGTTGGACTTGAGACAGGGGAGATAAATCTCTGCGCTTGGAACCTCGGTTGCCAGTTACATGTGGTACAGAGCCTTGACACAAGGTAGGTCATAGACTTATCAATATCTACGATTCATTCCGTCCGTGAAAAGTTGGCAAAATACCGTCTGGATGTGGCAAATTGATACAGAATTCCCGGACTGACAAATTGACTGCATTTTCTCCTACAATTCCAGCTCAGCGCATCACCTGACTGTGAAACGCCTCCGGTTTCGCCCGTTTGTCGGCGCGGCTGGCCATTCAGACGGTGAGCGACGTCTGCAGCTCGCCAGCTGTGGCCAGGACCATTATGTTAAAGTCTTCACTCTACTCCCGGCGCAAGGAAATGAAACGGTGACAGCTTGATGAGCGTGTGCTGATTGTAAGTGTCCCAGGAGGCCATTATCTAGTCAAGGGAATGCCATCCTTCCAATCGTCTCCATTATGGTTGCCTGGCAATGGATTTTGATAAAATAGTCTTAAGTGAGCTGATAGTATCATCCATAACTATAGCGGTTTTGCACGCAGCAGTTTGCTACCACCCCATCTACGGTGTGGAGTAGCTGCAGACTTCACAACGGATTATGTACAGCCATCACTAGGGTAACCAGGTTTAGTATATTTATTCCACTGCTGCTGTGTAAGACTCAGTTGCATTCATTGAGGAAGTGAACATTCCTGTGGACTTACCGCTGCCACACTTGACAGCATTCAGTGCTGCACGAATGCTTCAGCTAATAATGGCAATAAATGTAGATGAGAGAACACAACCCTCTATGAAACTCACCCAAATATCATCATGAATAATCATCACATTCAATATCATTGTTATATCTATACATTTGATCACAGATAGAACTCGGTTAGAGCTCTATGGATGAGATTATGTATGTGTATTTGGAGTTGTCTGGACTTGTCATCGGACTGCTATATATGCCGGCAGTCACCAGGTCATCACGATCAGCTTTACATCATGTATTGCTGGTACCCCTCCTGTGTAGAGATATTTTATAGACAGTTAGAGGCTAGTGGGAATATCCAAGAACTCGGCTTCACATGCTGCTGATAGGGCACACATCATTTTAGTCTTGACCCCCCTGTATAGTCATTGGGAGTAGGATCAGCACATAGAAATCCTGCTGACTGGTGTCTCTATACTCACTGCTACTAAGCAGGATCTCTTATACTCTGGTATTCATACAGAACTATTTGTGAAAATCTTTGGGTGATGCAAGAAGATAATGCTTGCTGTATCATGGGAGGACGACTCCCCTTGTATGTAAGGTTATGCATGACTGGTAATCACCTATTGGGTGGGGCCTTGTTTTTGCAAGTTCTATTGAGCTGCTCCCAGTGGATGTTGTTTTAGGGTCAGTTCGTTTTTCTGTGTCCAGTGTATCGGTTACTAGTGAAAGTTTTTTTTATTTCAACTATGATAACTCTGGTTACAGAAAACAGAAGTACATTGTAGCCAACCAACAGAAGAAGCAAAGAACATAAGTTTCCATAGCATCTACTACTTTCTGAAGTAGCACAAACAAAAATAGAAGGATAGGTGCATGATTATAGAGACTGTAGCTGATAGACGCAGCATGTGGATTGGTGGCTTGGTTTAGATGTGTTAATTCAGACTGTCTGCCTAATGGGCTTTATCATACGATCCCTCTCCTTTGTAGTCCCCAACATATCCGCTATTGTCAGCCCTCTCCTCTCTACCATCTATGCCCTTGCCTTTACCGCTCTCGTCAAATCTCTCCTTGTGAGAGCCTGTGTACTGGCTAGTATCGGTCATCCTTCCCACTCCACCAGTCTTGCTGGTTCCCTGCAGTAACAGAGAACGTGTAATACACAGCTCCCAGATTATCATGTTACATGACACTGTGGCAACAATCGCAGCTAACCAAATACCATGGGTAACATTTCCAGTCAGTCTTCCAATATCAGTATCGCGTAAAGTGGCAGCATATCACCAGTTTACTTTGATTAGCTGTTTGCTCTGCGAGTTGTTTATTGTTCCCCTGATAATCCTATCCTAGTTAAGTTCTCGATACCACCGCTGCCGCTGCCCATGTTTGAGTTTGTTAATAGACTATGAGGTAATCAATAACAAATGCGACAGCGCTCGTTGTTCCTAACCATCGATCAATTCGTATTAGTTAACTGTTCGGTGAACCATAAGCTTTGAATATTTCATGAAAGTAAGAGTGAATAGTGCTGTTTATCCGCCCTGAAACCCAGCTAAGCCTGTAGGATATTTCAACAGCACAAACACTAGATATGATTTAATTACAGGAGTAGTGATGTCTGCTTACAGTTGTGCCTTTTGTGGAGGGACCATGCTTGCAAATCTTTTCTTTCATTTGCTGAACGGCCTTCTCAGTGCTGTCAAGTTTGGCATCCTTCTGATACTTTGGTGCTACTTCCTCCAGCAGCTTCATGAACTCAGCTTCAGTGATCTCACTGGAATTTGGAAAGATCTATGTGTAATGCATATGATACGGTGCAACATAATATTGGAGAGCATTGAGTTGAATAAAGTGAATAGCTCACGTTTTCCCTTTTGTCTTGACTTTGCTGAAAGCGATATCTGTGTCGGTGCTTGTCAGATTCTTGCCATAGAGTTTACAATCCTTAAAGATCTTAGTGCAGTTTTTGGTGGTCAAGGTACTCTTTCCTGTATTGCCTGCTCCAAAGTTGCAGAAAGCTGCAAACTGGTCTGCCAATGAATCGATACTGGTTGCCATCGTTTAGTCACCTGAAGTTCAAGGTATTTTATGATACTATTTGAAATATGCAGAATGCGAAAAGCTATTGGGAATGCTTACTTTGATCGCTGGTTTGTCAGGCTACTTTACGTGCACGCGGCTCCAGTATGACTGTCTGCCTTTGTGCTGAGTGCGTGCCCCCTTGTGGGTGGTGCTTAGAGACAAATAAATAAAGGTAACCCTCTATCTAAAAAAATAATAAATTCTTAATTACTCATATTTGATAGTGTGAGGTTGAAAAACTAAGATATTATCAGTAGTAATGATGGAAATATTAATTCCCGATCGGTCTCTTACGTGTAAGGGAAAAATATACGTTTGTATTTTGACGACCTAATGGCGCGTCGTATTTGTTGCCATACATGCGGTAAAAAGCCGAAGGAGAGATAGAGAGAAGAGCACTATCAGAAAAAAGAGAATCATTTCTATATCCCTGTGCAGTGAAGCAGTATAATAATCTTGTACACTCAAACTAGCCTATAATTGTAATTTTTCCTGGCCAAATTGGTTGGTTCGCATCGCACGTACCAGTTTATAAGATACATATTAGTGCAGTTATTTAGAGAGAGTGAAAGCACCCTCTGATTCCTACGGTAATGCAACTTTCAATATGACTTTATCCTAAAATTGTTATTATGGCGTTGGAGCGTAAATCGAGTGCAATATGTAAGGTGAGTTTGCACATCTTGAGCGTACCCGATTGCATTGCTAGGAAGTTCCCATTCCTAAAAGTAAATCTCATTTTCTGCAGGTTGTCATCTGGCATTTATTGAAATGCATTTTTGCATTCTACTCTGGTTCCTTCATGGCGGCTAGTGTGAGCTATGGAGCGTTTCAGTAAGTATCAGTTTCATTGCAGCTACAATATGCTAATTTATCTCACATTTTGATGAAAGTTGATTATACTGAATGCATGTGAGGACTTATTACCTATCAGTTCAACAATGATCAGGATTGTAGGTGTTCTATCAGATCAGAACGCATGTCTAAGTAACCACTATGGATTTCTATTCCGTCATATTAAGTACAGAGTGCCTGGAGAGTGCAGCATGACTCAAAGCATGACTCAAAGTTCGGGATGAAGATTTACATAATATGCACGTTTGATATCCTGATTATCAAAACTACAGTAAAACACTTAATTTAATTTACTTTCTCAAATCCTATACCTCCATGTGTTTAATTATTTCTGTTTCACGTCAAAGCGTCTGTTACAGGGCTACAGAATTTGATGCCCTTGCTCCATTCAACTTTCAACAGTGGATTGATCTAAGCGTATGCTGTGACTTTTCCGTGGAATCAAAAAGTAAGCGTTTGCATGTGCATATGATGCTCTCGGTGTCAAATATAAGATAGCGATGATGTGATGGTAGCCCGTGTTTTTTTTACAGTTAATTTAATAGCCCTGGTGACTGGCTACTGCAGCGTTCTTCCAGTGCTAATATTCTCTGTCAGGCGAGCCCATTGGCTGTTTCTACTCCTTCTCACAATTCTACATATCACAGTTTCATGTATAGGTGAGTGTTAACCTTTTTCTAGGCTATAGTCTTTCTAGTAGTTGCATGGATCCATGCTCTGACCTTGATCTACATGTATTTGCAGCTCTCCAGAGTTTTCCACTTCTGTATTCCTATTGGATATGTGTCGGTAAGTCATACCTACACTTACGCTTTGTATATCTACCTATCTTTGAAAATGTGAGTTAACCCATGTGTCAATATGTTGTAGGCTTGCTGGCGTTTGTCTGCTTAGCATCTGCAGATATTGTTGTATTTTTCGTGGATGAAAGCACTTCAAATCAAGCCGACAAAAACTGAAAAGATTTCAGCACTGCAAGACCAACTATATTTTGTGCATCATGAAAACATGCACCAACTACGTAATCTACCAACATCATCATGTTGTTATTTTATTAAATATTTATCCGTGTAAAGTTATTCAAACTTTATTTCTATCTGTATATATTTATATAATATTGTTATTATATTATATTGTATTATTTCTACCTGTATATATTTATATAATATTGTTATTACATTATATTGTATTATTTCTACCTGTATATATTTATAGATTTATATTGTGTTTGTATTTTATTTATTAATATTGAGAATTGACTAGTACACTTGCCGACAGTTTCCTTGTCTGTGAGGAGGCATGAAAAATAGCTCAGGTCCGCATTGCTGGCTGCCACAGGTCTATGAGGACATTCTGAGATGTTTCGTACAGCAACAACAGCTAATTTCTAACGCGGTTATTTTTCCACCCTTTCCACAGTCTGCATCTATTGCTGCGGCCCCCTATGAGATTTACACACCAATGTAAATATGTAGTGTAGAAATGCAGATGATCTCTTTCTGACGTTGTCAAATGATTGTCATTCACTTCTAGTCACCATGACGACAACTGTACAGTGGGAGACTGGGTCAGAAATTAGAGTCAGTCATCTTCAAACATAGCAAGCTGTTGCCGTAGCAATGCTCATCTCAGACTGGTTGGAGATCCTTATTTGACAAATAAATAGCTGATGTATCTTATCTTATGATACAAATACATGTTTATTGAAACTGTTCTAATTTATCACAAAACGATATGAATATCTATGTCTATGCGTGCAGTGAAGCTGAGAGGTGATTACACAGCCACTGGCTCCTCAGGGTCTCTCAATGGTAACTCAGCAGGTGGCTCCGGAGCAGATAGTATGGCAGCCTCGCCATTGCTTGCGTCAGCCGCCACCAGTGACCCCGGTTCTTCACTGGGTGGGGCTGGAGTGTTGCCTATCTCATCATACCACTGCTTCTGTGGTTCAGGTCTAAAATAACACCAAGTGAGACAGTTTTCTTTCCTTCAACTTGTGTGTACATAGAGATAGCTTGAGATTAGCTCACTCAGTGACTGTGGATGAGGGTGGGGGCTCGCTAGCGGCAGGTTTCTTCCAGACCAAGCTCTCACCAACTTGTAGGGCAGGACCCAGCTTTTGAGCAAGTTGAATGATCTGAGGGAATGCACTAAGTCATAAGATATTGCTACCAACCAATCAGACTCGCAATAGTCACTCTTACATCAGAATCCATCTCGGAGTCATTCTTCTCTTTCATCTCTTTCATTCGATGTTCGAAAGTTGTGAAATGCCTTGAAGCAGCATTCCTGTTGCCATTTTTGTAAAGGAATGTGGCGTAATTCAACGGTATCATCAGATTCTTCCTGAACATGGACAACTTACTGAGTACGAAAAAATCGACGGAATTAGGAATGAATCATGTAGCTCTAATAAATACTACTAACGTGTCCGACAGTCTGACAGCCTCTTCGTAAGCGTTCTGGGCATTCTCGGTGTCATCAAGATGGGTCAGCGCAACTGGAAAAAACCTCATATCGATTCGCTCTTGTAGTACAGCTAAGAGCTGAAACTAGCTTGAAATACATACCTGCTAGGTACATGAACAGATCTGCATTTTTGCTGTTGAAGTTTATCGCAGCACTGAAGAATTGGAAGGCAGACGCATACTGCTGCATGTGTAGATGTGCGAGGCCAAGGTTGGACAAAATCTTCCAATCAAATGGGGCCAGGAAGTTGGCTCTCTTCAGGCATGCTATTGCCTAAAATTATAGCGAATGAAACGGTGCAAGTTGGCCAAGATAAGTATTCTACACAGGCGAGTAAATGATAGTGATTAGTGTACTGTATACATAAAAATAAATGCGAGACCAATAAATGCGAAAAGGCCTGTTGAGAAATAAATGCGATGAGTAAAAATTGCGATCTTGCAACTTCTGCAATGAGTTGCACACATTCTGAAGAATAAATGCAATGTATAATAATTGCAACAAAGTGAATTTTTCGAAAATTGCATTTAATGCTCAATAGCAATTATTTTTATGTATACAGTACCTCATACAGTGTATGGTCTTGGATATAGAGATAGATGGATAGCTAAACATTTGAGTACAGTGGATTAGATAACAGAGAAAATTGAAGCAGCTAAACTGATGTATAGCGGTCTGATGAATTTCAGTATGAACCTACCGCCACAAACTTCTTTTTACCAAAGAAGCACATGCCGATGTTGTTCCACAAAGGTGCGCTCTCAGGCGTCTGTTGGGCAGCAACTCTGTATTTAGTTAACGCCACGTCGTACTCTCCAAACTTCTGCATGAGACTTCCGGCAGCCATTATGGACTTCAGGTGCTGATTGTTGTGTGTCATTGCATTGCCAAGGTGTTCAAAGGCTTTTTGGTACAAACCCATCTGCGAAACAGGAGACATATATATGCCACCTCAGGTCAATTCTCAAACTCGAGAATGTTCTCTTCCCATCAGTATTATACACACCTCAATATACAGCATTCCTAACGCTGCGAGCAGGTCTGGATTTTCAGGTGCAAACCTATCCAGAAACAGCAGTAGTTGAGTTGTGAGTTTTACTCATTTCAAGGTGAGAGAGAGGTCACACAAGTTCTTACTCTACAGCTTGTTTGTATATCTCTGCTGCTCGCCTCACATCATTATCCATCATGTAGCACTTGCCAAGCATGACAAATGAGAGCTCATGCTTCTGATAGGTTATGGCCAAATTCAAGCACTCCTTTGCCTTGTCCATCTCTTTGAGATACATGTAGCAGACTCCTTGGTTGTGGTGAACCTCCTGTAAGAGCAGCACACGTTCTTATACCTCACTGCATATATTAGACATTCTATATTGTACCATCTGTATATACTGTATACGATATATATACTGTAGAAGTAAAAATAAATGCGAGAAAAATAAATGTGAAATGGCCTGTTGAGAAATAAAAGCGATGAGTAAAAATTGCGATCTTGCAACTACTGCAATGAGCTGCAAACCTTCTGAAAAATAAATTTGATTTGTAATAAATGCAGAAAAATGAGTTTTTCGACAATTACACTTACAGAGTATGCTATGAGCACGACATTGATACTAATGACATGTTAGTGAGCCTGATTATCAATAGCTGTACAGTGAAGATGACGACACCATGGGATGATCTGCAGGCGCACTGAGCAACGCGAGGACTATGGTCAGGTATAACATCAAGGATGATCGAGGTCAAGGACGTGATGGGCAAATAGATAGGAGTTGAATATGAACGAACTAACTTAGGACAGAACTGAAGTAGAGTGACTCTTACCCAGTCATCATTTCGCATTGAAGCAGCTTCACTATAAACATCTATAGCAGCTTTGTGTCTGCCCAACATGAATCTACAGATAGAATACATTTGATATTAAGAGTGTGAGCATAATTCTGTTGGTGTTCGCTCTAAAAATATCTCGATTAGACTCCCTTACAGCGAGCGAGCCACCTGCTTCATGTTATCCATAGAGTTTGGATTGATGATGCTGCAGGTCTGAAACAGGTCGAGTGACTCCTGTATGCGTCCCTCTTGCCGGCATATTAGAGCTGCAATAGTATCTGTATAGTATGTGCCTCTTTCAATGAGCTTGATAATCATGAACATGATCTGAAATCTACCTTTGGCATACAGAGCGTATTCACACATGCCTCCACTATCCATGATCTGTTCTTCAATGACTGACTTGCACCTTTCGAAATCCTTGTTCACATAATGCAAGTGAATCAACCAGTTTCGTCGTTCTATTATTGGGATTTCAGGCACTGTATAATATTAATGCACATATACATTTCTTATAAAAAATGTCTCTGATCATTGGCAGATTCATGGCAACTATAGTACAAAATAAAAGGAATTTCAACAGTGCAGCTGTCTCAAAGCGAATCGATGTTACTCATCTGGGCTAATTTCGTATGAAAATGGCAAGAAAAACCCGACTGCAAAATGTAACCTAGGAAAAGTGAGTGGTGACCATAAGTGTAGATGGCTCATTCATATGAGCAATCATGAACGCCTGAGTGAAGGTTGAAAACTTAAACGTCAAACCTTTTTTCGCTCGCACTGGTTTTGGTGGGGGTGGAAGCGAAGGCACAGCCACAGCTTCTACTGGTTGAGGCGGAGGTTCTTTGACAGACTCTAGTGTAGACATCTGAAATGAGGAGATAGTGTTCACATTTTCGTCTCCTTTTTATGGCCCCAGAACAACATTATCGAGTGATTCAACACGCAGTAATTTGGAAGATTTCATACGTTTTTCACAGCATCACCCTCCTCTTGAGGAGAAGGTGCAGGCGCATTGTTGGTCGAATCGACTGGCAGAGCTACTTTCTTCTCCTCCATTTCTATGGTAAATCACAAATACAGCTGGCTCGCAGTGAAGTTCTGACGTATGGCCCGCAGTGAAGTTTTGACGTGCGACTATTGGGTGAAGTTGCATCTGTCGGTATGCCGCTTATGACAAGACAACTCCAAACGATGAACCACCGAGAACGTGATGCTGTATTCCACTTGATGCGATCTGCTGCAGGTTGCTGATCAGGGCACGTGATCATACAATATAATATTAACCTCTAGCATGTTTATCTATACAATCAGTGCAGCCATGAAATTCCACAACAATCAGTCTGTTTTATTTACTCTATAAAACAAAGTCTAGATTACACTATGCAAACTAATGATAATAAAATTTTTCAAAATAATATTTACAATTATCATCATAGTCAACAAACGGAAGGTTGCTAGTGATTTATAACTAGTCAAGGATCAGGAAGAAGAATCAATAGTCTTTCACACAATGTAAGAGTAGATAGATGGCAAAAAAATTACTAAAATGATCTTATAATCAAACAGGGTGATCAGAGCAGACAGCAGTTGCCGCTCTTCTTTTTACTCTTCTCAAGGGCAGCTCTTGTTGCGGCCTCGAATACTTCACGGACACCATCCTTTGTCTTTGCAGAGCATTCTAGATATTCCTTGGCCCCTATAAGATATAAAATCATTCAACTTACTACCAATGCACTCTCATAGAAAAAGGGGGGAGGAGGTTTTGATGTGTTATGAACCGAACCAATTCTGCTGCACATCTCGCGCCCCTGCTCAGGTCTCACAGGTTCCTGCTTCATCTTCATGAGCTCTCTCTTAGTGTTCTCATCGTTTCGCAGGTCTCTCTTGTTGCCAACAAGGATGATCGGGACTTTGGGACAAAAGTGTTTGACCTGGGTAAGAAGGGTCTAGTCATTTCAATCATCACTCAACGGATTCCCGGTCTCTATTTCATTGCATGTTCTGCTGCAGACCTCAGGAGTCCACTTGTCAGGGATATTCTCCAACGAATCAGGAGAGTCAATGGAGAAACACATGAGTATGACATCAGTGTCAGGGTAAGACAGTGGTCGGAGGCGGTCATAGTCCTCCTGTCCAGCAGTGTCCCACAGTGCCAGCTCCACCTTGATGAGTCAACAATAAGGCATTCATACAGTGGTAAGTCATAAATCACCCATAGGCCAGCAATACAGAGCTCCCATTATTCCCTCAGAATTGAGACCAATGTTGAAGAACCCTGTGCGTGTCCATTTTTTGAGAGCTTGGATGCGGGGACCAAAATTTTTATGGTACCTGTGCATTAGACACTACGCGATTTATTTTGACTCGCCATACCTCACCTACGTCTTAATTCTGAGGGAATATCATCACATCTATACTTCAGCCAGAAAACAATCATCTCCAAATGTAAAACGATGAAGTAGAGAGTTATTTGAGTTTATTGGGATTGAATAATGATAAATAGTAACAAAATGATGGGATTGACAGGAGTCACACAGGGTCAAAGCGTCAGCAAGGAACGGTGTGGAAGGCCGCAAACCAACGGGCCAACGAGATTCGACATCACCTCTGCCGTCAGGAATCAAGATGGCTGCTGATGGGCAGCGAGGCCAGCGTGCAGTGAGAGATATCGCCACTATTGGCTAGCACCAATCTATTTACAATGATGGAGAGAACATGTGCTACCCTGACAATAAGAACCAGTGACTGGAAAGCCTGCTACCGTTTGATGGGGGAGTGAGAAAGGGCCACGCTGTGTGTGTCCCTCAGTACTCTCGGGCTCGTAGAATAATAGAAGACAATAACCTGTATGTGTTTAAAGCCTATAGTTCAACGCTAGAGATTAAGTAAGGTGCGTTTTTGGATTGCCCTCAGTTTGGAGAGCAACATCTAATGGCTATTCCGATCACCGCACACACACCCTCCTCGCGTGTTTCAGTTATGCCTAACATTTCACGTAAAAAAAGTATTTTGCGACTACAAAATGCCAGCTAAAGATTAGAGTAAGGTGCATTTTCTTCGTTTGCCGCCTTTGACTTGGAGGGCGGCCCTCGTGGCAGTTTCAAACACCTCACGCACGCCGTCCTTGGTCCTCGCGGAGCACTCCAGGTAACTGAATGCATCTGACAAACAGATGAGAACGTGTGAGCACACATGATCTGCACGGACACCGGCTGCGAAGTCAAAGTAACATACTGATATTATCCGCCATCGCATGACCCTGTTCTGGCTTGACAGGCTCCTGCTTCATCTTCTGAAGCTCTCTGATTGTGGCCTGATCATTTCTCAGATCTTTCTTGTTTCCGACTAGAATAATTGGCACATTTGGACAGAAGTGTCGCACTTCCGGTGTCCACTTTTCGGGAATATTTTCGAGAGAATCGGGTGAGTCTATGGAGAAGCACATGAGGATGACGTGAGTATCTGGATAGGAGAGTGGACGGAGCCTGTCGTAATCTTCTTGGCCGGCTGTATCCCACAATGCCAGCTCCACCTGCAATCAAAGCAAGGGAGACAATTACTATCTCTCTCTTTCTTGTCGACAGCGCAGGCTCAACGAGAGCAGCTATAGAATGAAAGCTAGCATTAATTGGGTCACTCATTTCAACGGTACTGAAATACGGAAATGTCAGCCCTGAAGCATAGGCACATTCACACACGTACACCAATCAATCGGGCACGCACACAACTCGGTTCCTCATGCAATGCAGATGCAGCTACAATGAATTGAACCGCATGCAGCCGACTGTATTTCTTGCCTCGCACATGGACACAATGACTTTCAGTCAGTCGTATGAACTTCTCAAGTATGAATCAGCACCAATGAACAATGAGGCAATACACCCACGAGTGGGAAAGTGGCTGGTGCCGGGTCTCCTCATTCAGCAAGCTCATTAGCCCACAGTCATTCTACAGTCATCAAGTAGGGGAATAGAATGCACTAAGCAAATCTGTACTTCACGAACATGCAAAACAAAAGCTACACAACTCCACAGTCACAAATCTAACAATCGACCCAAGGCCTGCAACAACTTACCAGAGCATGAAGGTTGTCTACGCTAGGGTGTTGTCCGAGTGGATCTATTCCTTCTTTCCCGTTAAGACTTAGGCGTTAGAAAATCGTGGTGAAAAATAATTGATTTCAACACCTCAGTAGCAACGAGTTTCCTGCCGTATACATTCGCACCCACTCATTCACAGACAGAAGATCACCGTGTTGTGAAGATAATGATAGAGAGTGATAGTGTTGCTGACAAACAGATATACTACCACGAAAGGCAGGAGGAACTCACCTGTTTACCATCGACCTCGATATCAGCTACATAGTTCTCGAAGACGGTGGGCACATAGACTTCAGGAAATTGATCTTTGGAGAAAACGATCAACAAGCACGTCTTGCCGCAAGCTCCATCACCCACGATCACCAATTTTTTCCTGATGTTTGCCATGCTGTAACCGTAACCTAAAAATCCACCAGAGTGATTATGTATTTGCCAATATATAGGTCAGCATCAGCGCAAAAATGCGTGCCCTAACGAAAAAGTGGTGTCTGATATTGCTCAGTAATTGAATCATAGTTTTGCTTACAGCGTGCGGACTAATTTAGAGCGTAGAGCTAGGGGTCAGCTCTGATAGAAGAATTATCTTACGTGACCTCACAATTCTCTGCACAGAAACACTTTAAACAGACGAAATGTAATGAATATTCCATAACTAATACGATAGCTATAAAATTCATGGCAGGAACACAAGGGATGTCGTAGCTCACAGCGAATCGTGCACTGACTATGAGCAGCTTTCTATTCAACGTTTCACTACAGCTACTACCAGCAATCAAAATAGAGGAAAGAATATAATACAGTGTATCCTATTTGTCATGACAAAGATGCCTTACCCTAGCAGATCCTAGTAGGCTAGTAGTAGTTAAAGACTTCACACTATAGTCAAAGTAGGCCGCAACTACACACAAATATGGCCGCTGAAGGAAAATAATCACGTGATCAATTAGGGATTCATATTAGGAGTTATCTTTCCCTTCCTAAATAACAAGGAAGAATAGAACTCACTCAATCGTCATTGCTAGTAATGCTGAATTTGAAGACAACTGTATGACTGTTACATCGCATTAGCCTAGTCCAGGGTAGCTCTAAAATTATGTCAGTAGTTAATTAGTTTCTACACATCATCTACAAAGTAATGATTCACAGAACATTATTGTCATAAAATATGATCTATATTTCTCCAAGAGCGGTCCCATATGCAGTAGACTTACTGACTGGTAGTAGAGCCTTGATAAATGCGTATTATGATTATGATAAGGTGGTGTAAGATAAGATAATAGAAAGAGATAAGAAGGCAGGTCCAGTATCATGTCACCATCACCACCGATGTCATGTGTCAAGTAATCACATAAACTGGCACTTACCACGTGTAGCCATCACAGATTCTCTCCTTGAGTGTGTAGATGTAGAAGTAGCTGTATTGTCACTATCCGTGGCAGTCAGAGCGTAGAGGGTTTCGACGTTGTATTGCCTACGCTGAGGTACTGATGTTGTCACCAAAGATTCTCCCTGTATATATGTATACAGGGACACATGACAGCTATTTTTATCGACCAATCATATTCGCACGCTTAAAATAGCCCTATCCGAAGTAATGGCGGCGGATAGTACTTACGATGAGAAATCAGAGCCGCGAGAAAAGTCTGGAAAAAAGTTGTACATAGAGCGCCATCTATTGTTCGTAACAAGTACGGAGGCCGCCATCATGGCAAATTGACTGATTCGAGGATAGTCCACTGTGCTTAAAACATACTGTGAAATCTGAAAAATGTCAGTTGAGTATCATCAAACCAATGATTCAATCACAAATAACTGCTTAATGACGTCAGGTGCATGATTGCTTGTGAGATTGCTGTGTCGTGTTGACTGATTGATAATGGTGCTCTGCTCGTGAATTCGTGCATGCTTTGATAACGATACACGAAGTAGTCACATGGCATTGTCACTAACCATGCTGGTTTGAATCTACCTTTATTAATTATCGTTGCCAATTATAGAGTTATAAGGAGAGACAGAGTCCTGTCATGGCCAATCCATTTTTTATGGGCCCTGGTGGGCCCATATACATGGTAGGTGGCCTACCACAGACATTGCCTGTTGGTCAACAGCCGTTTGCCAGACCACAGCAACCAGCTGCACCTCCTCCCAAGCAGGCTCCACAGTTGTCAGAAGAAAAGTTGCAGGAAAAAGGTTCGTCTACCTCAACTGCATATGCAGCTTCATTGCATGTGTGATTGGGTGTGCATTGTGTCCAAACTATTTCTGTGGCGCTGTTTACTTTTAGCCAGAAAATGGCAGCAGTTGCAGATGAAGAGGTACAGCGAGAAAAGGAAGTTTGGTTTCGTTGATGCCGAAAAGGTAGACATGCCACCGGAACATATTAGGAAGATCGTCAGGGATCATGGTGACATGACGAGTAGAAAGTTCAGACATGACAAAAGAGTCTACCTTGGGTAAGTGATTGCTCATTCCTTTCTCTCTGTCTCGCTATGTATCTGCTGTAATACCTTCCCGTCTGACTAATGCTCCTGTTTGCAGAGCGCTGAAGTACATGCCTCATGCCGTACTGAAACTCCTTGAGAACATGCCGATGCCTTGGGAGCAGATACGAGATGTCAGCGCGCTCTACCACATTGCGGGAGCCATCACGTTTGTCAACGAGATACCGTGGGTCATAGAGCCAGTGTACCTGGCCCAGTGGGGCACAATGTGGATCATGATGAGACGCGAGAAGCGAGACAGACGTCATTTTAAGAGGATGAGATTCCCGCCGTTTGACGATGAGGAGCCTCCCCTAGACTACGCTGACAACATACTCGACGTCGAGCCGTTGGAGGCCATACAGATGGACCTGGATCCTGAGGAGGATGGACCTGTCGCCGAATGGTTCTATGATCACAAGCCACTCAGTGAAACCAAGTATGTCTCCATTTCGCGCAACTTAACTATTCCTTCCCTGCTTGTAATCTATTAGTGTTTATTCATTTATTTCACTTGTGTTTAAAGGATGGTGAACGGCACGTCATACAGACGGTGGTGGATACCGCTTCCAGTCATGTCTACGCTGTTCAGACTTGGCAACCAGCTGCTGACAGACCTGCTGGATGAGAACTACTTCTACTTGTTTGACCTTAAGTCTTTCTTCACTGCCAAGGCGCTGAATGTGGCCATACCCGGCGGGCCCAAGTTTGAGCCTCTGGTAAAGGATAAGGACATTGGGTGAGTCATTGCTTGCCTAGTATGACAACTTGTGCTACAGTTATGGTTGGGGAGGGGTGAGCACTGCCCCTAGCGTAACTGGTTCTGTTGTTATAGCGACGACGACTGGAATGAGTTCAATGACATCAACAAGATCATCATCAGGCAGCCAGTGAGGACCGAGTACAGGATTGCCTTTCCCTACCTGTACAACAGCCTGCCATTCCAAGTGAGGCTCACCTGGTACCACACCCCTAACGTCGTCTTCATCAAGACTGAGGATCCCGATCTACCTGCTTTCTACTTTGACCCTCTCATCAACCCCATATCGCACAGACACGCCACCAAGGTGAACCAGCAGCGGGAATTGTCCTCTCCTGATATCCAATGGCAGACTTGTATTACCATGTAAGTGCTGTTGTAGGGAGTTGAAATCCTACCCGAGGATGATGAGGAGTTTGAGCTGCCCGAGTATGTAGAGCCACTGATGAAGGAAACACCACTGTACACAGACAACACAGCCAATGGTATCGCCCTGCTCTGGGCCCCGCGGCCGTACAACCTGAGATCGGGTCGCACTAGGTCAGTCCTCTCCCCCTCTCCCCCTCTCCCCC
>ERZ1740065.1057-NODE-1057-length-16027-cov-3.470260_pt1 | contig 16027 bp, 13 predicted proteins | sample MGYA00581738_ERZ1740065 | MGnify/ENA primary metagenome ERZ1740065 (study PRJEB43018, sample SAMN04849749) | marine metagenome | isolation source: floating plastic debris | place: Pacific Ocean | collected 2008-09-01 | study: EMG produced TPA metagenomics...
CACTTTGTCTTTGCCAACTTTTTCCATGGTTTTCGCATCAACAAAGGCCTTTTTGATGCGAATACTGGAAAGGCGGTAGACGCTGAAGTTTTCACCTTCTCGCATCATTTCGTAAAACTTCCTTTCATCAGAAAACCTATCAAACGAGGTCCCATTAAAAATCACTTGGGTGATTTCCTTATCGTTGGGCAGCCCTTGTGGAATACCTTCTTCGTCTTTGATTTCAAATTCATTTTTCCCAAGATTGAAATTACAATGGTCATAAGCCATCTCTTCTCCCGAAGCCAAATGGATAGAAACTTGGTTCTCCCAAGATTCACTGAGGTAGAAGGCATTTTGTGCTCTAAAATTTCTCGACTTTTGCGAGTTATAGAAGATTTTTCGATTGTTGGTGTCAAAACCATCCAGAATAAAGTCTGTTTGCAGCATGGGACGGTTCTCCAAAACAATGGCATGCGCCGAAAGAGTAGGAGCCATGAATAGGAGGAGACCTCCTAAAATGCAACTTTTTATTTTCCAGTTCGATGTAATTTCGTTCATGATGACGGATTTAAATTAACAAAATTGACCTTACATTTAAGGTACTGAAAAACTTGCTGTAAATCAACGAATGAGAAGGATTTAACCTTAATTTATCAAATTGAAACCTCGTGCTTTAACAGTGGTTTTGCCGATTTTTCAGAACCATGATGCGTACCCTTTTTTAATACCTTTCTATACTTGCTTATTCGTTTTGGTCTCGTATTTTTAACAGATACTGATACTAAGACTTGGACCATATGCTAAAAAAATGGTTAGTAAAAACGGCATCTATCCTATTTCCGAATAAGGTGGTTGCCTTTGCATATCAGCAGTTGACTAGTCCACAAGTCCGCAAACTGAGACCTCATGAATTGCTGGTGTTGGACCAATCCCAAAAGGAAACGTTCGAATTTCAAGATTTTGATATTCAGTTGTACGCATGGAAGGGAGGTCCAAAAAGTGTTCTGCTCATTCATGGCTGGGAGGGACAAGCTGGAAACTTTGCAGATTTGATACAAGAACTACGCCAACACGAGTATACCGTACATGCCTTTGATGCGCCTTCTCATGGATTCAGCAGTACTGGAAAAACCAGCCTTTTTGAATTTACGGAACTGGTAGGTGTACTCATCAAAAAATACAAGGCAACAAAACTGGTAAGCCATTCCTTCGGAGGTGTTGCTACCACCTATGCCTTGTTTAAGAACCTTGACATTATCATTGACCAATATGTTTTGCTAACGGTTCCCAATCGCTTCTTGGAACGGATTGATGATGTAGCACAGCAAGTGGGGATAACAGAAAAAGTGAAAAATAAGCTAATCACAAGGTTAGAATCTGAAATCGGATTAGATGTTGCGGGATTAAATGTTAGTGATTTTGTCGAGCACGTTCAGGTAAAAAGAGCACTTATCATCCATGATACCAATGACAGGGTTATTCCAATTGAACGTGCCAAAAAAGTAAACGAATATTGGAAAAATGCTGATTTCCTCGAAATAGAAGGAACCGGTCATTTTAGAATACTCCGCACAAAAAAAGTATTAGACCAGGCCATTACTTTTTTGAACGCTTAATACCGCCAGCTTTTCAGGTCAGCCCCGTTTGGCGCAACATTTTGCACCTTTTCACCATATTTTTTGATGAACATACGGTGATAGCGCAGTCGGCTGATGTGGTTTCCGTTTTCGTGGTCGCCGTTCCAACAGTGTTCGGCGCGATCTCCGTAGTCCACTTCACCATTATAATAAGGTGCCGTAGTTTCGGATAGGATTTCCTCAGCAAGGTATACCGCGTTGTTGAGGTAATAATTGTCCATATCCCCGCAATACAGATGGATTTTGTTTTCCCAGTCTGCTCCATGTTTGGCCCAATCCCGCTTTAGGATATAAGCGAGGTCATAGTTTTCCTTCCAATACGCCGCTACGTCTTTGTCAACTTCCCCGGTAAGGCGATTCCAGATACGTTTGGGATAGCCCTCTTCATCAATGGGCGAATAGGTAGCTTCCCAAATATCCCATTGTTGCCCAGACCGCCCTTTGGTGCCCAATACCAATTCGCGATAATTCATGTCTTTTAAGGTAGCGTCTACATTCCCCAAATAATCGCGATGGCCGGCAACTAAGGTTTTTCTGAAGGTGCCTTCTTCATAATAGGCATTGTCATCTTCGTAAATGTTCACCAAACAATAGGCTCTAAAATCAATAGGGTCAGGACAGGCGGCAAAACACATCCCATATTCCTTCGGATACTTGACTTGAACCGCTAGGGCTTCCCATCCACCAGTACTTCCGCCATAAACAAATCGAGACCAGCCTTCGCCAATTCCCCTAAATTGCTTTTCGATATGGGGAATGACGTCACCGTAAGGACCTTGCGCTTCGCTATTGACCGCATAGGAATCGTCGTAGTAGGGGGTGGGGTGTTGAATTTTTATGGCAAGTACTCTTGGGAAATCAGGTCCCGTCCAGGTTTTATAAAAATCATAAGCTTCCTGTTGTACCATGATATTGTATCCGTCCACATCAAATCGCTCGCTATATTCGGGTTTTAAATTGGGGTCTGGAGGAGTGGTACGAAATCCGCCAAAATCACTCGGAAAATGCCCATGCATGATAGCAAGTGGGTATTTTACTTCAGGATGCGATTCCCATCCTTCAGGTAGCAACACATGAGCCCCCAAATACATATCCTTTCCCCAAAAATCACTCAGCAACTTACTTTTGATTTTGATGTGCTTCACATATTTGGTGTCCTCAGGTTCTGGGATAGGTGGTATTTTTTGGTCTAACGCTATGGATAGCGACGGGAATCCATTTTCTTCAATGGTGATTTTTTGTGGCGTGGAATATAGGTTGCCCGGAGCGCGATTCCATTGTTGTCCTTCACCTCTATCCATGGGGAGTTTAACGACATGCCCATCTGCTCGATTAAACGTTTCGTATTTGTGAAATAGCACCTGAACGAAGTACTCTCCCGACGGAAAACCATTAAACTCAACAATAGGATATCCGCAAGCCTGCATATCAAATAGAAGGGATTCTCCAGGTTTCCAATCGTTTACATCCATCCCGAAACCCTGACAGGTTTTGGAATCATCCCGCAACTGAAAACGTGGTTCCGTTTCTATTTGTTCTGAAATCAAAATAATAAGTCTTCCATCCAAGGCTACTTCATAATGTTCCGCTGGAAAAGCGAGCTGAATGTTCCCTGAATCCTTAGGAGTGGTGCAGGAAAAGAAGCAACAGCTAAAAATCAAAATAAGAGGAACGAAGATTCTGGTAAACATGGAATTCGATGGTTTCATTGTGTTATGGGTATTTATGAGGGCGTTTCTGTTCTAAAAACAGCAATAAACGGCCTGTCTCTAAAGATAATGGATTACTGGAATCCGAAAAGGGAAAAAACTGAAAGAGATTATCCTACTTCCTTCCGAAGTACTTCCAAAGGTGGGCTTTGCAAGACGCTTCTACTGTTCAACAATCCAATAAGAAGTACAAGCATCAAGATACCGGGCAACACCACTAAAAAGGGTATCAACGAAGGCACAAAGCTTACCTCAAAGACGAATTTAGCCAACAAAAAACTACCGAGAAGTGACAGCATGATTCCGATGCCGCCCCCCAAAAGTCCCAAATAGCAATATTCGAGCGCTGTGATACGAAGAATCTGTTTGTTTTTGGCCCCTAAGGTCCGTAAAAGAACGTTTTCCTTTATCCTTTGATATTTACTGGTGCGTACCGAACCGATAAGTACAATGATTCCCGTAAGAATGCTAAAGAATGCCATAAAGTTGATGACCCAAGCAATTTTTCCGAGGATTTCTTCTATAACCGTAAAGATTTGCCGTAAGTCAATGATGGAAACGGTCGGAATCTTTTGAACTAACAAGCGATGCAGTGAAGCTGATTTGTCGGCATCAGGTGCCTTGGTGGTCAAAACATGAAATTGTGGCGCTTCTTCCAAAACGCCTGAAGGAAAAAGAATCGAAAAATTAATCTGCATTCGCGCCCAATCCACTTCTCGTAAGTGTGCTACTCGGGTTTCGGTCAATACTCCTTGAATATTGAATACCAATGTGTCTCCCACTTTAACTTGGGCATCTTCTGCTACATTGGCAGACATGGATATCGGAACAAGGCTATTTTCCTCTGCCTCTTGCGGCCATGAACCGTCAACGGTTCGTTCAGAAGCCACCAAAGAATCCCGATACGTAACGCGAAACTCATGGAACAATACCCAACGATTTAGTGTCGTAGTAGTATCCAAGATAAGTTCTCGTACAGGACGGTCCTTTATCTTGTGCATACGCATTGTTACGATAGGAATATTATTTAAGACGGCTAACCCTGACGCTTCAATGCTCTCCGCAGCTGCAGCTTTTTCCTCCGTTTGCACATCCATTAAGATGAGGTTTGGGGTGTTTTCGGATGCTTCCAAAGAAACTTGAGCCAAAAGAATATCTCGGGTAAAATATAATGTACTAATCAAAAAGGTACCCAAACCAATGGCCAGAATCAGCATCCTTGTTTGATTGTTGGGCCGATATAAATTCAAAAGGCTTTGTCGTGTAGTGAATCCCCATGAGGTAGGGAAATAGCGCTTTATGGTTCGCATAAAAAGGTTTGCCACCCCGCCTAAAAGCGCAAATACAACCAATACCCCCAGCACAAAAAACAAGGCGTACTGTATACTTCCAATCAACCAAAAGGAGAAAGAAAAAACGAATAAAAGAATGCCTAGTGATACGAAAATCTGTGCGGTTCGCGATTTTTTGAATCCGTTTTCCTCAACACGCAAGGCACGCAAAGGTGAAACAAACCAAGTATTCAATAAAGGCATCAAGGCGAACAAAACGGACAGTAGTATACCCAAGACCAAACCGGAAAGCAGCGCAGTTGGTACTAGTGAAATCTGAACTTCAAATGGTAAAAGTCCTTGCAACAACAATGGAAAGGATTGTTGAAGCAATAAACCTCCTAGAACGCCAAAAATACCACCCAATAACCCCATGCCGGCCATTTGTAGCAGGTAGATTAAAAAGGTTTGCCTCCGCGTGGCGCCAATACATTTTAAAATCGCTACCGAACGCAATTTTTCTTGCACGTATATATGTATGGAGCTGGCAACCCCCATGCAACCCAATAACAGGGCTATGAAGGCGATGAGGTTAAGAAACTTTCCGAAGTTGTCATAACTTCTACCGAGGCGTTCCGCGGTGCTGATATGAGTATCCAAGTCCGCATTCTCCACATCTAGTTGCGGGTCAACTTGCTTGTCTAATGCCACTAAATCTTGCTCAGGTTTGGCGACAAAATAAAAATCATATCCCACCCGACTACCCACTTGAACCAATCCGGTCGCATCTACTGCATCGTATGGGATTATGACAGGCGGAGCAATGGAAGTTCCAATGCTAGACGTTCCAGGTGCTGAAATCAAAGCGCCCAGAATTGCGAATACAGAATTTCCCAGTTTGACGGAATCTCCTGGTTTCAGGGCATATTGAAGCATAAGGGTAGCATCTACCAAGGCTCCTTCTTTGTTTTGATATTGCTCAGCTGCCGATTCAGGTTGGGTTTCCAATTCCCCATAAAAGGGATATGCCCCTTCAATCCCTCGAACCCCTACTAATTTTGAATCTCCGCTTTTAGGGAAAAGCGCCATCGAAGGAAAACCGATAGCACGTCCGTCCGCGCCCCCAAGCGAATCGATAATGGACATGACCTTCTCATTGGGTGGTTGGTCACTATCAATTACAAAATCGGCACCCATCAAGGCCTTCGATTGAATGGCGATGTTCTCCTTCAAATTTTTACTGAAAGATTGGATGGATACCACCGCAGATATACCTAAAATGATGGAAGCCATAAACAGCAGTAAACGACTAAAACTCGCCTTGCTATCACGCCAAGCCATTTTAAAAAGCCATTTCCACCCGGCATGGGATTTTATACTTTGGGAATGTTTCACGATTCTATCAAAACTTCGTTGGAAACTATTTTTCCACCCCGTAACTGCAACAGGTGGTCGCACTTTTTGGCCAGCTCCAAATCATGGGAAACGATGACCAAAGTGGTACCAGCTTCCTGGTTGAGCTCAAACAACAATTGCACCACGCGATCACCCGTATCTTGATCTAGATTTCCTGTGGGTTCATCTGCGAACAAGATAGAGGGGCTATTTGAGAAGGCACGGGCCTATGCATCTCGCTGTTGCTCTCCTCCGGAAAGTTGTGAGGGATATTGATGCCAACGATCTCCTAAACCTACCTTTCCCAAAAGTTCTTTTCCCGTATTGGTCGCGTTTTTTATCCCCTGAAGTTCTAGCGGAACCACCACATTTTCAAGGGCCGTTAGGGTAGGCAACATTTGTAAATTCTGGAAAATGAAACCTTCGTTTTCGTTTCGTATCTACGCCCGTTCATCTTCATTTAGCGCACCCAGTTCTGAACCACATAAGGTTACGGACCCAGTATCAGAACGGTCCAATCCGGCACATAACCCCAACAATGTTGTTTTTCCACTCCCGGAAGGGCCAATGATAGCGAAGGTGTCTCCTGTATTGATGCTAAAACTGATATCGTCCAACACGGTTAATGATTTCGAACCGCTGACATAGGTCTTCCCAAGATGCTCAACGTTTAATATCTTTGACATAGCACAGTTGCTTCTTTTTAATTGGACAGGAAAATAGGTAAATGATTTTGTTCTAAGGCTTTTTACACCATGCATCACCTCTTAAAGTTTCGTTATTTTTTTCTTTTCATCTGCTTGATTTCTTGTCGTGAGGGTTCCAAAACCACCTCAGAAGTTACCAAAGAGCAAGATGTGATGGAGAACCCTGTTGAAGAAGTTACCTCAGAAAAAATAATCCTATTCTTCGGCGATAGTCTTACCGCCGGCTATGGTTTGGAACTTGAAGAGGCATTTCCCGCGCTGGTACAAAAGCGTTTGGATTCGTTAGACTTTAAGTATACCGTAATCAACTCTGGACTTAGTGGCGAGACTACCTCGGGAGGTCGGAATCGTTTGAATTGGGTATTGAAACAAAAGGTGGATGTTTTTGTTTTGGAATTGGGCGCCAATGATGGACTTCGCGGCATTCCGTTGGTGGAAACCCGTAAAAACTTACAGGCCATAATCAATCTCGTTAAAGAAAAAAACAAGGATACTCAAATTGTATTGGCTGGGATGCAAATTCCACCCAATATGGGTCCAGAATACACCACTGAGTTTCGCAAGATTTTTCCAGAATTAGCCACTGAAAATGAGATTGCGCTGATTCCTTTTTTACTGGAAGGTGTAGCAGGTATTCCCAACTTAAATTTAGAAGATGGCATTCATCCAAACACCGAGGGCCATCAAATCGTTTTGGAAAATGTTTGGGCTGTTTTGGAAACGGTGGTAGACTAGTCAATTTTATTGGATTATATCAACCTGTAAAAGCACTTACTCCCGTGCATGACCCTTGTACACAAATAATAGACCCTTTTCGTCAAGAGCCAAAACCGCTTTCTTCCCAATTTTGTTTTCGTTAATCAATTAATAATAAAGCACAATGAAGACAAAACGTATGATTTTAATTGCGGCATTCATATTTAGCGGTTTTACCATGGCCAAAGCCCAAAAAACAGATGCGATTATAACCAAAACCCAGATTATCAATGCTTCTGCGGATGAAGTTTGGGAAAGGTTACGAAAATTGGATAAAGTTGAAGAGTTAACACCGGACTTTATTGGAGATTCTTGGGTGACAGGACCCATTGGCGTGGGGGCGAAGCGAAGTTGCTCTGCTCCCGGGCAAACTAGAAAAACAGCGGACAATCCTGCCTTTACAGAAACGATTTTGGCTTACGATGATGACAAACGTTTTTACTCCTACGCCGTTTCGGGGGTACCAGCAAAAAACATGGTGAATTCTTTCAAGGTGGTTGACCTTGGCTATCAAAAATGTATGGTAGTGTGGAGTTCAAGTGGTTGGACCTTCGTGGAAAATCCTCAAATGAACAAAGAACAATTTATCGGTTTTTTGGATACCGTATCCAATCAGATGATGGCTCGACTCTACGAATTGCATAATGCGAAGTCTTAATCATCTGCCAAAGTAATCAAGAGCACCTCGATGTAAAGGTGCTCTTGACTTTAATATCTTTAAAGCATGAATCGAAAGATTTTCACAATACTTTTTTATTCGTTTTGTCTATTCGTTACAGACAGCTTGGCACAACAACTGGTGGTGGATAGTAAAATCTTGAACACGAAAACCGAAATTGAAATTTTCCAGCTGGGTGATTTGGACGGAATTGAATCCGTAATTTATTTTACTGATGGGGAAAAACTATTACAAGCTGGAATAAAGAAAAGATTAGCTGCCCTTTTTAAGGCAGGGAAGATTCCTCCGGCGTATGTAGTGTTCGTGAGCGCAGTGGATTTGAATGACGGCGTTGACAGACGCAACACCTACTTTTTTTGCAATCCCGATTACTTGGATTTCTTTGAAAATGAGCTGCTGCCGCAAGCGGAGAGAACGATTGGAAAAGCATTTACCCCAAACGAAAGAGGCTTGGTTGGAATATCTTTTGGCGGGTTGAATGCCGCTTGGTTTTCGGCAAAATCCAATTCCTTTATAAAATATGCGCTCCTCTCTCCGGTCACATATCCTTGTAAAAAGGTAATCGAGGAAATTACTTTTTCAAAAAACGAGGACCTGAAATTATTTATATCCACAGGAAAAAATGATGCAGAACATTACGTCAGGGCGTTGGTGAATATTTATGAAACAAAGGGTTATGAGATTCAGTCCATCAGTACCCAGGGAGGACATGATTTCGATAATTGGGCCAGTCAGTTGGAACTTATTTTTAATTTTCTGTTCGGTTAAGGATGATTTTGTCATATGATTCATATCAATTAAAAGAGGCGAAGGTTTTTGAAAAGGTAGTGTTCCGGCCACCTTACAAACCCGCAGTTACTTTTGAAAAAGAAGCTTGTTTCATTTACTCCATAGTGGGAGAGGGAATGCTTTATGGCGGGCTAGAACAGGGAGCGGTAACTTCCAAAGAAAGTATTTTGATGAAGTGCGGTTCGTTCGTTAACCATTGGAAAAGCGCAGGAGAAAATGAATTTTGTGAAATCATTGCAATACATGTCCATCCCGGGATTTTAGACTTCATTTATGAGAACAATCTCCCTGATTTTTTGAAGAACGAAAATGTTGCGAGTACCCAAGTATTTACAAAGATTCCGCAAAGGACCGTTATTGATGAATACATTAAAGGGCTTTTGTTCTACTTTGAAAACCCAGATTTAATCAATGACGATTTGATTGTTCTGAAACTCAAAGAACTGATTTTGCTATTGTACAACATTGATTACCCTGGTATTCGTGATTTGCTCAAAAGTCTTTTCGACCCAGTGGTATTGCATTTTAAGACCGTCATCCAGTCTCAATTGTATCAAGAGTTGGAAATAAAAGATTACGCTGACTTGACCAATATGAGCATTTCCACCTTTAAGCGCAGGTTTAAGAATGTGTTTGAAGATACCCCTGCGCACTACATAATCAACAAACGGTTAGAGAAGGCCGCCGAATTACTTCGGTTCACCGATAAGCGTGTAACCGATGTTTGTTTTGAATGCGGCTTTGGCAGTTTGAGTACTTTTTCCAAATCCTTCTCAAAAAAATACCAAGTTGCTCCTTCGGAATACAAAAGAAAGCTTTCAGCTGATTGATTCCCTTAGCCTTTCACGGTGTACCCCCGAGTTCAAGGAGCATTTCTTTTGCACTTTTACCTACGGTTCCATCGGCACCCAAGGTTATGGTTTTATTCAGGAATTCTTTCGCTTTCTGTTCCTCCCCTAAATTAAGGTGGCCCATGGCTAAGTTTTTCCATGCCTTTGGGGAAGAAGGGAAAAGTTCGGTAACAAAAGACAGTACGCCAACGCCAACTTGAATGCCTTCTTTGGTTCCGCTCTTTGCAAGAAGCAAACCAGCTTTGCTGATTTCCGTTTCGAAATCGAAAAAAGCATACTTAGGGTCTTTTATCATTTTCGGAACCTCTCTAGTTAATTCTTCCAGATTTCCGTTAACAAAGCCGTCAGTGATATACCGCATGGGGTTGGGTATAAAGCTGTCGTCAGCAAAAGTTAAAGCGGCGTCAAGTACTGGGTCTTGATTCGTCGCGTACTCCTCAAAACTTATATCCACTGGTAGGGAAGGGGCAAGCCATTCTGCATTTTGCCAGGCAGGTTTGTCTTGCCACCAGGCATACGACAAATACAAAGCTATTTTACTGTTGGGCATGTTTGTAATACGGATATCCCCATAAAAGTTCACATTTTCTGCGGTAGGTTCTCCTACAAAAATCACATTGGTGTAGTTGTCCAATTCGTTAACGAGATTTTGGCAGGCGGAAAAAGTGCGTCGGCCAAGTATCACGAAAAAGTTCCCCACCTGATTGATGCTTTTGTTTTCCATATTTTTTGTGATGAATGTTCTGTTTTTAAAGTTGTTTCCACCGCCATTCAAACGAACATCCAAAACCAATTTTTCAACCGAATTGTTTTCGATAAAATCGAAAAGTCGCCCATAAAACGAGGCCATTTTTTCTGAGGGGTCGTCCTCTATTTGACTTAGTCTGACGTAAACCGTTTTCGATTCTGATAAGTACTCAAAAAAGTACATCTTTTCGAGGTGTTTCAGATAAAGTGGGGTGGTATTTGTCTGTCTAGCCTCTAACCAGTTTTCATTTTCAAATACATATCCATAATGGTTGGGAATCCTTTCATTTTCGGGTGAGACTGTAAAGAGAGTTTCAAAAGTTTTTACATCTTTTTCCAGCGTAAACGTAACGGAGCGTTCGAGTTAGTCGGTAATGCCTTGTGCGTGAAGTACCTCGGGGATGGTCAAGAAGTTTATGCCATGTGCTTTAAAAAATTGGGAATTTTCGGCACTGACCACCGGATAAACTTTTTGTAAGGCTTCAGCAATAGGAATACCATTAACTTTCAAAACCTTGGCACCTAGCGTTTTCGGGTATGCTTTATGAACACCTTGCACGTAAATTCCATCAGAGAATTGGTAGAGGTTAAAAGGTAGGGAATGAAACGCATAAGACGCTTGGTCAAAAGCAACTCCCATATGGCCATACTGGAATAGCGCTATGATGCGCCGCATCCCAACAATGATTTCGTGAGGGGCTAGTTTTGGGATGTCTTTATAAAGCGCTTCAACTTCAATATCAAAAATTTCCTTTGTGGTTTTCACGAACAGGAAAGGATAGTCCGTATGAATGGTTTTTTGTAGAAACCGAAGGTCCTCTTGCCATTGTTCGCTGGTTAAGGTCTGCTGCGCACGTATGGGCGAAAAACATAGAAAGAGTAATAGTATAATTGCTTTTTTCATGATTTGTAGTTTAGTCGTTTGTACTCGCAAAGCTGTAAGCCATGATGTTTGGAATCTGTCGGTGGACTTTACTTTTTGAGTTGGCCTTCATGATTTACGCTAAAATCCAATCCTGGAATTCGGGAGGGAAGCGAGACAAAATTTCATCAAGGTCAGTCTTCAATTTTAAAGGTATCCCGCTCGCAGGGTCATTAAATGGACTATGCTAGCATGGAATTACAAGTCAAAAAAAAGTGCTAAAACAGTACTATTCAAAAAAGAGTGACTGGTAGGTATACTTGGTGATGAACTGGTATGTTTTGGGACGAATCCGTAAAAATTTGGGCTAAACGCGTAAGGCCGATTTGATGGATTTGTAGTAGGTATTTGATAGCGGAATGTCGGTTTCAGTGGGGTGGAAGTAAATTTTTGCGTTTTGTGAATTCCCTTTTATGCTTTTGATGTTGGATGTATTGACGAGATACGACCGATGGCAGCGCATTAAAAAAGGCGCTTGTTCGTGAATGACCGTTAGCGTATTTCGAAAGGTTTCATGTTCTACTCCGTTTTCAGTTGTAAAGAATATTTCCACATAGTTTTCAGAAGATTTCACAAACAAGATTTGGTTCTGGGGTAAGACGACTTGCTCACCCTTATTCAATCCAGAAAAAGAAATTTTTGACACCGATTCAGGGTCTACAATGGTCCCAAATCGATTTCTAAAAAACAGATAAAAAGGAAGTATGGCTAGCATGATGGGCACCAACGATTTCCCAAAAAACCAAAGCCCATGGTTGAGGTATTCTTGGAATCCGTAGTCTGGTTGAAGGAAAAGTTCGTTGAGAAAAACCTGATTGTAAAAGTGGATGGGCACAAAACCCAACAGCACAAGAGTTATAAAGGCTATCGCCTCATGGGTGACCGTCCAACTTTTTTTCGTGGAACGGTACCAAATGTTTTCCAAACGCCCGGTAAGCAAATAAAAAACCGAAAACAACAACCCAACACCACCGCACACCCAATACTTGTAATCCGATTGGAATCTGTCTGTGTCAAATGGGCCTAAAAAAATCAAAATAAGCGAGAGTAAGGCGCCCAAAAGAAGCGCAATCTTTACTTGGTCTTTCAGATTGGCTGTAAACGGAATGGATTTTTTCAAGAAATCAAGCATGCATCCCTATTTCAATGCAACCATTAGACAGCGCTTTAGACATTTGTTTTCGTTCCACACGAAACATGAATATAACGCTTTATGTAAAAAAGTGCTGTGGTTTGGATTACAAACCTTCTGATATCATTTTCCGTCAAGGTCAACTTTACGGAGGGTTTGCAAGAACAATTCCCGGTATGAATTACTTATCGGAATTTCTTGGTGGTTTTTAAGAATCAAGGCTTGAGAAGAATAAGATGCTACAAATAAGGGATTTACAATGTAAGAACGATGGGTTCGAAGCAGACCGTATTTTTTGAGTTCTTGTTCGGCGGTTTTCATACGTTGAAAGCACATATGGTTTTTTCCTTGTGTGAAGTATTTCACATATTCCCCATGTGCTTCGAGGTAGATGAGGTCCTGTGGTAAAATGCGAACCGTTTTTCCTTCACTTCGTATTACGATGGGCTGTTCTATTTTTTTGGCAGAAACCGCCATCAAATCCTTGTATTCGTCCCGCGCTGCAAGTCCCCACTCATATATGGAATAGCTATAGCCGAAAAAAATAAAAGCAGCAGAGGTAAAGAAAAGATAAAATCCAACCCGGTCCGGATGATGGAATACAGTCCACTCTGGTAGTTTGTATTGCAAGATGAACAAGACAATCAAGTATCGCAATACGGTAAATACAATGGTAATGCCCCAAAAGATTAATCGCGGAAACTTCTTTTGTCTACCCAGCCATAGATATCCAATCAAGACCATGCCAACCACTTGGCAAGTCAGGAGCAAAGCCATGTAAAAAGCGGGAAAAGTTCGGAAAAACTCAGTGTAGTAGTTCCAAGAGGCCAGTAGTAGCAGCGTACCCCAAAAGAGCACTTTTTTCAAAATGCTATCCAAGCGAAACCATTTCATTGAAAATCCAGCCAATTTCATTGAAAATAGAATTTTGGCGACACTAAGGGCACAAAATCTGCTGTTCTTTGATGCATATAAAAGTAATCCTTTAATCAAAGATTTACCGTTTAAACAACTTGATTATGAAAAGAATAGCCGTTTTAACTTGCATTGGTTTGATGAGTTTGGCCACGATGGCACAGTCTACAACCTTTAAAGGAAGTATCGTTCTAGAAGATGAAGTACCAGACGTTGTTTTGAGTGCCCAAAAGTCCAACTTTGGCGATAAAAAAGTCGTGCGTTGGAAAAAACAAACCTCCACTGGAAGAAAAGGGAACAGTTTTACCCGTTACGTTTCCGTGATGAAAGAGGGGAAGCGACCGTTGAGCAATGCTCGGTATTCGCCAGAAGGTGAAATACTGTACTATGCAGAGTATTATGGTTCTAAAACCATTCCTACGCTATTGGCACGCGATTTGAACAGTAACTTTTCGAGTTATAGAATCACTGGAGGTACTCACATTAAATTATACAAGACCAAAAAAGAATACTACCGGGTTCGCTTAAAAAAAGGAAGTATGGTTACCTACGTTTACTATGACAAAAATGGGAATCAGGTAGACCGAAACCAATTGCCCTCTGATGCGGATTTTCAATAATTTTTTGGATATCCTCAACACACGATTAAACGCTTTAGGAATTTACAAGTCAAAATGTTGAACCAATTATCCAACGATTTCGCTTTGTGATGTATTTAACCCATAGTGAAATACGTTATCATATTGAATGATGTCTCTACAAAACCTTCCATATGCTAAGTTTGGTCTTTCTGAAAGCGAAGCCATAGCGCATGCCGTCTCGAAACTTACCTTCGGCGCAACCGAAGATTTAATCCAGAAGGTACAGGCGGAAGGTTTGGAACAGTGGTTGGAAAGTCAATTGTCTGAACCAACTTCACAACATTTTGAAAATGAAGTAGCGAAGCGTTTTCCGATAACTAAACTCTCGGTAAAGGAGATTGCGGAAACCTATCCCAGTCCAGCAATTTCGTTGATTCTGATGGGAATCAAATTCCGAAAGGACAAACAATTCAAAAAGGAATTGGAGGAAAAACTGGAGGTCAATGATATGCTGGCGGCTATCAATATTTCTGTGGCCCAAGTGGATAGACGTGCGCTTTATGAACTGGAAGGGGGGGCATTCCTGAAGAAGTATTTCGATAAATTGGAGTTTGGAAACTTCATGGAACTTATGTACCAGTTACGTGCCCAAAAACTCTATCGAGCGGTGTATAGTCCATATCAAATTCAAGAAACGCTTGCCGATTTTTGGTTCAATCACCTGAATGTCTCCACCACGCGGGTGAACGACACTGCACCCTATGTGCTATCGTACGATAGGGATGTGATTCGAGCAAATGTTTTGGGGCATTTTACTAAAATGTTGAAAGCTAGCGCACACCATCCGGCGATGTTGATTTATCTGGATAACAATCATTCCAATGCCGCAGAGAATGCCCAAACCTTGGACAAGCGTAAGCCGCCGTCCAAAAAGCTATTGGAATCGGAATTCCGACAGTTTTTGCAAATGCCCGGTATCAACGAAAACTACGCTCGTGAACTTCTGGAACTGCATACGTTAGGTGTGGATGGCGGATATACCCAAAACGATGTTGAGGAATTATCTAGAATCCTAAGTGGTTGGAAGGTGAATCCTTTATTGATATAGTTCCATTGGTTGCTTACTTTTTTCATCAAACAGGGCATCAAAAAGAACAAGAAGTCCTTTTTAAAAGATGCTTTCTTTTTTGACAGTACCCTTCACGATGCCGGTACCAAATCCTTTTTGGGAAGACGCTTTATGCAAAGAGGCGGATACCAACAGGGCGTTGAAGCAATAGAAACCTTGGCGGCCCATCCGGCTACGGCAAACTTTATCAGCACAAAATTGGTGAAGCGTTTTGTGAGCGACGATGCGCCAAAATCCTTGGTGGATATCGTGGCAAAAGCGTATACCGATAGTGCGGGCCATATCCCTTCCATGATGCTGGCGATGCTGCATACCGAAGATTTTTGGAACCCAAAACATCGTTTGTCCAAAGTAAAAACCCCTTTCGAATATGTTGCTTCTGCGTTCAGGAGTAGCGAAGCGCAGATGGACTCGGAACAACAAGCTTTGCGATGGATTGTCCGAATGGGTGAACCCATATATGGGTATCAGGTGGCCACGGGCTTTCCCTTCTACCAAACCTTCTGGACGAGCGGCACGGGCCTTATTAATAGATTGAAGTTTGCCAACGCCCTTACCGAGAATAAAATTGCTGGGATACGTGTACCCGATGAATTCCGTACGAATAGCTGGAAACAAGAACTGAGTAGCCCAAAGTTTCAAAAACAATAACCATGTGTGAAACGGAAAAAAATACCCACTGGAGTCGTCGAAGTTTTGTAAAAACAAGCGGACTTTCCCTTTTCGCCACAACCTTGGGAGGCATACCGAGTTTTGTGGCCCAAGCGGCCACGGCCGTATTGGAGCCCAGACCCTTTCAACGAAAAAAAGTATTGGTATGTGTCT
>ERZ1740065.1058-NODE-1058-length-16024-cov-12.477863_pt1 | contig 16024 bp, 14 predicted proteins | sample MGYA00581738_ERZ1740065 | MGnify/ENA primary metagenome ERZ1740065 (study PRJEB43018, sample SAMN04849749) | marine metagenome | isolation source: floating plastic debris | place: Pacific Ocean | collected 2008-09-01 | study: EMG produced TPA metagenomics...
GTGCATTGCAGACATGGGGTGTTGTTTGTGTTGTGCATTGCAGACATGGGGTGTTGTTTGTGTTGTGCATTGCAGACATGGGGTGTTGTTTGTGTTGTGCATTGCAGACATGGGGTGTTACTCATAGGTGTGTATACAATCTCGCATCTTTGCAATGGGGTGCTTTTATGTTGTGAAGATATCAAGCTTCAATTTTGCATACATTTGATATGGGGTGTTGTCCTTGTAGTGCATATTTACAATGGGGTGTTTTTCTGTTGTGCAGTAAAATTTTTTCAAACAAGACAGAAACCGACAAAACCCCTCGACTTTTTCTAAAAATTCTCTTAGCGCTAGACAATTCCCAATTCCCAATTTACAACAGATACTACACCTTTTATCCCAATACCCTATTTATAACTATTATAAACATCACTCGTTAACCCATGCGTTCATTCTCCGCTATCTATAAGCTTGTACAGCGCGTGCTAATTGCTTTCACGTCGTATTAATCATTTGCGATACTTACGAGTCTAGTTCGCGTCCGGAGGGTAGGGGAGCGTTGCTAGCGCTCCCCTACCCCAAGTAATAGTGTTCAAGTTCGCCATTTATCAAAAACATTGCTGAATGGTACCACTTTTTTCATTTTTATTGCGAAAGCATTCAAACCCGCGTGGTTAAGCCGTAAATAGTGGCGAACTTTTTACTTTTTCAGTTTTTTTTTCAAAAAGCTATAACCCTTATGGTTAAGCCGTAAATAGTGGCGAACCAACCCTTTTTCAAAACGTCTATTTTTCGCTTATTGAGAATGAGGTATTTTTGGCATTTTTGAGGTTTTTGGGGAGTAAAAATTTTTGTAATACGTGTAGTATAAAATCGAATAATTTAGAGGCTAGAGAATGGGGACTAAGGAATGGGGAATAAGGAATTGGGCTAATAGAGCGTACACAGCAATAACCCCACACTCAGGGCGAGTATGGGGTCGGACGGGGGTTAAAAGCTATAGGTGTTAGCTATTTTTAATTTTTTCGTATTTCAGTGTGGTGATGTCGCCTAAAAATTGAACTCTAGACATGGGGTCAGTAACGCTATTCGCTAAAGTAGTTCGATAATCAATTTCATAGTTTAGTTTAGCTATTTGAACCGCAGCTAGAAAGTGTTTTAAATAAATGTTAGATTCTAGGTTTTCTACGATTCTATCCCAGTGCAAACTGTGCTTAATATTCCACTTTTCATCATCAGGATTGTAATCACTAATTAATTCTACAAATCTGTTTCTAACATCTTCTAAACTTTTTAGTTCACGATTACCCCATATTAATAATTCAAATCCTAATCCTACTGGATTAAACTGATTGTATTTAGCGTAGTCTAATTCTTCACGATACTCTATTTTTTCTAAGGTTCCATCACTAGTAATAATTGGAAACTCTTTTTCTATTTTCTGAATAGCTAATTTATTAGACCAATTGCTACTAGGTAATAAAGATTTAGAAATATTCTTACACTCCTCGTAAAACTTCATAATAATTTTCATTTGCCGAAAATCTTTAGGTAAAAATTGGGAAGCGCTAATTAATTTCATAACTTTAACTTCGTATCGAGAAAAACCCATAGGGTGACAGATTCCATCAACAGCTATTTGTTCGGCTAATTCGTCAGGCATCCTTAATTCTGTTTTTCCTCTATTAGCCACATTCTCAGCATCTTTAAGTATTCTCATAGCATCTACGCTACCTTGAGAAAGCTTTAAAATCGATTTATCAGCATATATTAAATGTCGTTTATATTTTCCTCCACTACATTCTTTAAACCAGTTTTCTAACTCGCTTGTAGCGCGGTAGGAACGACATTTTAGTTTTTGTCCCCATTCGCCTAATTTGAGATAATTGCCCGCGTTAGTGTTGTAATGTTTCTCGTAGTGATAGTCTTTTTTATCACCTTCATCTTTTAAATCATAAGCGTACATTTGAGTTAACCAATCACTTTTGCCTATGAATTTTTCAAGATGATTGATATACACTTCGTTGAAATCACTTTCAGTTTTGAAATTTAATTCAACGTTATTAGAGATAGCTGGTTGGTAGTTTTCCAAATAATCTGGATACTTTTCTAATACTTCATGAAAAGTCATATCTAATGGTACAGTTTTGTTGTTAATTGCTGTACCATCAGTAATCGGATTAAAGCCGTTACAAGCGTTTGTCATTCTCCAAGCAGCACCTCTAGCACAGCTTGTAATCCAATTAGCAGCTATGGGGTTATTTACCTTCATTACCAAGCTAGCAAGAATACCGTAAGTACTATTCAAAACTAATTTGAATATTTCTTGTACTGGTAATCCTTCTTTTTTCATTTTGCCGCGCAAATCGGCAACTGTTTTGTAATATTTACCTATAGGGAATACCAAGTAAGCGTTATTTCCCGATAATCTGGTAATAGTAGCTTTTTGTAACTCTTCGGTTAAAGTTTCTTCGATAATATTCAGTTGACATTCAGCCTTTTTATTTATCAATTCATCAACTGAATGGCACGCCATAGATGGTGAAAAATAAATAATCGCGTCTACTTTTAAATTAAGAAATTCTTGGTAATATTCATCTGGTAAATCTGATAAAGCTGTTAAAGTAGCCTCGGTAAACTTTCCACCGTTAATTTCTTTAGTTGCAATTTTACTTAATGCAGTAGGTTCGCTAGGTTTTTCAGCATCAATAAGATTTAAAGATTCAGCTTCTAAATCAATTTCATCTGGCATCGCATACCGCTTATGGTCTGTCAAAATACATTTATAATTATCAAACTGACTATCGCTTAAAACTAAAGTATTAGTAGCTTTATCCAGCATTCCTGACGCTTGTATCTGCCACGCATCTTTAGGAATATTGTGCTTTTTAATTAACTCTACAACGCGCTTTAAGGTAGGTTTATCGTATTTAAAGGTTAGGTGTACTGGTTGACCTAAATAAAGGTTCATCGACGTTAAAGCGGTTGCATAGCAGCTTTTTAAATCTAGGTCAAACAAGTTACCAGAAATAATAGGATATTTTGCTGTACGACTAAACAGCAATCCGCCAACAACAGTACTAGGAACAATACCGAATTGATTACCATCTATTTGGGCTAAAGTCTCGCTTCTACCTAAATCAATAAGTTTTAGCAACTCTTTACTGTCGAATTCTGAATCTTCACCATTGCTAACATCGAAATGTTTTTCTATAAGAGCTAATAGAATATTTTCGATATTTTTACCACAAGTCTCTGATAATGTTAGCTTTTGAATTTCTAGCAATTCGCATACTTGAGAAAGCATTCCGTTTAATGCTTGGTTTAAACCCCAAGTTACTAAGCAATCCATCATGGCGTATTCATTATGGATATCTGGATATTTTTCTTCTACAATATCCATATTCTCTTTACACCATTGCTCGGTTACATCATCACCATATTTAGATTTTATTTGTTCAGAAACTTTGATTTTAGTTTTTGACTTGGCAATCAAATTTTTAATTGTTTGATTTTCGGTTATTGTTGATAATTCTTCTAAATATTTTTCAACACCAAAGGTTTTAGATTGTCCGTCTAGACTTCCTTTACGTGGTGGAAAACAGAATCTATTGTCAAATATAGATATGTCAAAATCAGTAGGAATACCATCGATTAAGCGTGTTATTCGCACTTTACCCATGATTTTAATAGTACGGAATTGCGTTATTTTTGCGCGTTCGTACCAAATAACTTGACAGTCTTTACCAAATATTCGGAACAAATCAGCGTATGCAAAAAAGAATTGAAAGTTAACTTTTACTGATTTAAACTTAACAAACAGTTTCTTCTTTTTCTTAGAATATTCAATAATACAACTTTCAATGTTCAAGCCTAATTTTGTGAATTCATGTTGAACTATTTGTTCTTTTATGAATTTTGCATAGGAAGATTTATTAAAAGTTTTATACCCTTTTTTCTTCCATAATTTATTTAGTTTTTCTTCTAACTGATGACGGTTAATTTTACCAATCGTGTATCCTTCATTCTCTAATAATAAAGATATGAGGTCAAAACCTTCTGTTAATTCATCTCTAGAAAAACAGTGAATAGCATCTAATTCGGAACAATAAACCGGAATACCTGTAGTAGTCATACCTGTTAAACGCTGATTAAACTCTGTATCTGCATACAGAGTTAAGATGTCTACAAGTTCTTTTTTATCCGATTTTTCTTCTATTTGTTGTAATATATCCGATTTATTTTGTGTTACACTGTCCGTAGTCGTTTCGACTTTATTTTTAATTTTAGAATTACTTTCTAATTGCGTAGTATCGCTCTTTAAGCTATCGCGCTTTAAACTTATCATTTAGGTATACAAATTATTTGGTATGGGTCGGCAGTGCTTGTAACACTCCGACCTTTTTTAATTGGAATTAGCTAACTATTTTTAGTGTGGAAAGTTTGACACTTTTGATGTTGCGTTTTTTATTTCTGCGCTCTAACTCAAATTCAAACTTCAGCCCTACTAAAGATTCAATATCGATATTTTCCAAGTCGGCATTTTCAATATTTTTTTCATCCAATAGTCCGGACTTGATAAGAATTGTGGTTAATTTGTTGTAAGTAGCCTCGCCGTTCTCAGGGTAGTAAGTTTTCTCGCTGTTAACGTTTAACCCACACCATTCGTGAATATTGGTAGTTTTTCCTTTAATTGCGGTTGGTACTTCCCACACCCACTCTATTTGTTCGGTTTCAACTATTTCACCTGTTTGTTGGTTTACTATGTCAGATTCCACTACGTCTACACTCACAAGAGTAGCCACAACTAAATTATCTTCGGTGGTAGCAATACGGTTAGCGCGAGAAATTCTTTTAGAAAGTGCCATTGTCATTTATCCTTGATTGAATTAGGTAATTTTTGCTAGTTCATTGTGGGGGGGTGTTTGGTTCCCCCTCACATTTACTAATATACATCCTAGTAGTATGTATTGTCTAGAGATGTATATTAATAGTATGTTATTACTTTTACTGTTTTTGATAATACATCCTTATAGTACACATCTCTGAGGTATGCTATCATCAAATCAGGTAAAGAGATATGACATAACAGATATGGAAACTAAATTTAAAGATATTAGGGAGAAAAACGGGTACACTCAAACCCAGATGGCTAACAAACTTGGTATGACTTTGGGGAATTATCAAAAGTATGAGTATGGAAATAGAACGAGTGTTCCTTATAAAGTGATTGCCGATTTTTGTAAAATTTCTAATTGCACTCCAAACGACATTTTTGTATTAGAACCCGTCGCCGCTTAACTCACTCCCAACAATCAGCAAATTTATTCATCCTCAGTAAACCCAACTACTGAGGACATTTTTATGTAAATTTTTTGGTAACAAGCTGCTTGTTTGTCGGTTAACCAGCGCTTGTTAGAGATGTTTTTGAGGAATTGTCTATCCCAAGATGTTAGGGGATTATTCCCGTTGTGATCACAGTAACTAAACATCCTACTTATATGTTGCTCTCGAATCTGACTAGAGACAGTTACCGAGGGGTCGCGCAACCATCTAATCCATTTTCCGCAATCCCCACACATCAACCGGCCGTAGTGTTTAGTCGGTTCGTCATCACCTTTTTGCTCTATTAGGTTTGTAGAATCACAACGGGGACACGGTTGTAGTTGTGTTGAGTTAGCTGTTATTGTCTTTTGCATAGGTTGTGAACCAAGTTTTATAACTTGGTTTTTTCGTTTTTTCAGACTATAAACATCTAAACATGAAAACCTCGATAAAAACCGAGGTCTGAAGTGATGTAAAGTTTTGTAAAGGTATTAATTTTTACCAGTGTATTTAACTTCCCCGTTATTCCATATCATAGTTTTTAAAAGTGCTGTACCATCATTGTTTCTACTCTCGTATACATCTTCTAAACTTTCTAATAGATACCTTATCGCGCTATTATAATTACGTCCCAAAAAACTTACTTTACTATCATGAATTGTATTTATTTTTTCTAATATTTCATACCAAGGACTAGAACCGATATTTTTTAAATATCTTGGTATTGTATTTTGATGATGTTTTAACTTTCTTACAGGGATACTATTATTTTCTACGTATTCAACATATTTTTTCGCATTACTAAAAAACCGTTTCATTTCATTGGGCGATACTTCATAATAATCTTTGTTTATAGTATGTTCAAAAATAGCGTTTTTCTCCCATTCAACTATTGATAAAAATAAATATTCAGCCGTTGTCGGACAAGCAACTAATTTTTTTCTGAGTTTAGAAAATGTGTAATTGATTAATTTATACATACTCAAGTATCTTTCACAACTAGCGTCTAAAATTCTATGTATCTTTTTTTCTGTAGCACTAAGATTCTCCTCATAAAAACTCATATCCCAATTAAAGGATTTATATAAAAAAAGTAAAGCTGTATTGTATGAATCATCTCTTAATCCTTGCCAAAAATCTTTTAAATCTTGTGTGTAAGCTAAATCTTTTAGACTCTCAGAGGGCATTTTTTCTATAGCTTTAGCCATTTTTACATTTTTCTTGTTTTGTTCAGTTTGGTACAATATAAAATTCTTGTCTTCAGTGTGTATTGTTAAGCTTGGTGGTAAAAAGCTTACTGGTTTCATATCCATAATTAGGTGTTTATATGTTGAAAATGACAATTAAGAAATCCACAAGTAGCAATGGTAAGGGAAAATGTACAATTGAATTTACTGGTAGTGCCAACATCATAAATCAGGTTTATAATCATTTTTCAGAATTACAATCAAGAATAAATAAAGAGCAAATACCACAATGGCTAACGGACAAAATAGAGATGATGATTACGAATGGGATTACCAACAATGGAAAGGAAACAAACTACAAGAATTAAAGTATCACCGTGCAATTTGTATGATGATATGTGGAGCTAATTTAGGTGATGTGGCTAAAGAGTTAGGAACCACAAAAAGAACAGTACAACGCTATTTTAACTCGCCTGAATTCAACGATAACTTAACCCGTGCTATACAGATTACTTTCAAAAATGCCTTATCTCGTGCTTCCCTTTTTGCTGATAGAGCGGTGCAAATTCTAATAGAAATAGCCGAGGATATTAACCAACCAACTAAATATAGATTGCAAGCAATTAGCCAGATTACAGATATTTGTTTTAAAGCTGAATTGCAACAACCCACAAGAGAAAGGCAACCTGATGTTGATGATAGAATGTACCATCAAACAAAACTCTTGTCTTCGTACAATACCGTAAAAAGTTTGGGTAGAGAGATTGAAAATTCTTCTATAAGTGACAGATTAAATGAAGAAAATCAAAAAGGAATTTGGTCTGAGTTGTACCCAGATGAACCTTACCCATCAGAAAAAACTATGAGAAAACATTTTGATAGATGGGAATTAGGACTTGATGAAGAAGACAAAGAAGACGAAGAAGACAATTAAGACGCTTAATCATAAATTTTCGGCGACCGAAGATTTACGACTCTTTACCTCTCCCCATAACAGGGAGAGTTTTTATTTTTACTTGATAGCTTCAATATCGACTACCTCTATATCCCTATCGTATGAGGGAGCAGCATCACGATTTTCTAATAATATGTCGGCAATATAAGAATGTTTTTTCTGGTTATTAGGTTTGAATAATTCAGCACAAATTTGAGCGTAAATCTGTCTGGTTAAATGTCCTTTGAAAACATTTCTACCTTTTGAATCATCCCACGTTTTAATCTTGCTATCTTCACTAAACTCTACTAAATTTTCAAGTTTGGTCATTGTTTCAGAGATATAACGAGAACATCTATTATGAGATTTTTTAGCCGCATCTTGTAAACCTTCATAAGTACGTTCAGTTGGTAAAGTCCGCTTATCTCCTTTTTCAAGCCATTCAATAGCATTAGTAATTTGTTGAGTTATACCACCGATAACAGGTATTTTTATAGATGGCAATTCTTCCTTAGTGTGTCGTTTCAACTGACCTTCAAACATTAAGTGTGAATCATCAACATACTCAAACACCCCACTACTCATTACCTCAGATTGTCTACGTCCGGTAAGTAACATAATTGCAATACATACTTCCTTCCATCTAGCGTGACTATCAGGGAGATTGGTTACAGTATCTTTCGCCCAATCTACGAATCGAGATACTCTGATATTTCTTACTTCTGATTCTCCAGTTTGGCGTTTTTCTTTATATAAATCGTATTTAAGTTTTGAAACATCTTTAAACGCACCCCTAACAGCATCGTTAAATTCTTCAAAAGTATCCATGAAAGAAGTATCGTTAACTGTTCCGAATTTATCTTTTTCACCTTGACATATTTCTTCTAAATACTTCATTATTTCCACTCTGATAGCTTGCAATCCACCGGGTGACGCTTTACCATTAGGACTTTTAGAATCGGCATAAGCTTCAATCGTCACACGGGTTCTAGCAACCAGAATTACAAACTCAGGAAGATAATATTTACCAGATTTTTCAAGCCTGATTCGGTATTCTTTCAACCCTACTAAATCATCTTGTTTTTCTGTGGATTTGTAGAGTGTTTGAGCGATAAACCTTTTTTCCTGTTCCGAGTCGGTATAGTCGTTATCAGTGTCTAATTGGGGTGTTGTGGTTTCTTCGGTTGTCTCTGTAGTTTGGGGTATTGTATCTTTGGTGGTTTCTGTTATTTGGGATGTTGTAGCTAATTGTTCGAGTTGAGAGATGTAATCTATCAATTCTTGCTTGCGACCTTTAGAAATAGGAATTTCCTTACCATCCCTCACAAGTGGGTCGTTTAAATTATTCTCTCTTTTAATTCTCGCTGCTTCCTTTCTCAAAGTGGGAACGTCTTTATGGTCGGTTGCGATTTGTTCGATTGAGCGTGTCATAATTGCGTTTAGTGTTTTATTTACGTTACACCCCAAGTATAACACCCCATATCAAAATATTGTGTAGTTTATGCATCACTATTTGTTATGGGGTGTATGAATATGGGGTGTATTTTACTTATGAATCAGTAAGCTAAAAGTAAGGTAAAGCTGTGGTACAGAAGATTACAGTTAAATGCATCAGTATTTAATGTATCCTGGCGTGTCAGTATATCTCTAGATAAAAATAATCCCCAATGCTAGCAAGCGACAATGGGGTGTAATTGATTGTTGTAGTGTATTTGCGAGCGGTGCTGTTTAATCCAGTGTGCGTAGCATCGGTTATAGTCTGTTAATTTTTATATCTAACTTATTGACGATATAAGGGAATTATTATATTTTTACTACATACAGCGAGATGTTGTTACATTTGCTACGCTCAAATCGACACCACTCGTCAGAACCTTGAAAACCCTATAACTTCGTTGACTGGTGTCGATACCTTACCCAGTAAGGTTTTCAAGCGACAAAATTAAGTCATTTCTATAAATATTTTCTACTTTTTTAGACTGGTGTCGATTGGGGTACTTCAAACCCGCTCTGTGTAAAGGTTCCAAATACGAACTCTTTACGCACCACTCACCCCTAACGGGGATGGAAACAGTAGGAATCTCTTCCTGTTTTTTTTCTTCTACATTGTACTTTACGCACCACTCACCCCTAACGGGGATGGAAACTTTACTTTGCCTATTTTGAACTTGAACTGTAAAGCGCCCTTTACGCACCACTCACCCCTAACGGGGATGGAAACGCTACTTCTATCAGTTGGCATATAATTTGAAGGGGTTCTTTACGTACCACTCACCCCTAACGGGTGAACGGGTTTTATATTCCCCGCAAGGGGATTAAACAAATAAAAATAAAAATAAAAATAAACCCAAGTTAATAACAAACTTGGGTTTATTCTGCTATGAATTTTTTAATTAATTCTCACGGATACCCCTAACCTGCAACGCTTGAGAATTAGCGTGTATACAGTTTTCTACGAGAGTTGTCATTAGTTCCCACTCGGTTAACCCACGGCTAGCCGCGATTTCAGCTAGCGCGGGATAATCCGACTCAGAAATAATGTATTGTCTCTCAGAACGAGGCGTTTTTAGTCAAGATTTAATCCCAGTGATATTTACATCCTGTGGATTATCTAGCACTGTTACGAGTTCCGAGTTACCAAGATAGTTAAGTGTAAAATGCCTGATAGCTTCTACCTTGAAACCACCACCTGTAAGGAATACCCGTTCCCCCTTACGGATTAATTGCTTGATATCTCGCAGTAGTTCCCGTACCCCTATAATTTCTCTAGCCCAAGATTCCAAACCTGATTGCAACCTATCACCCAAGTCTCGTTCGGTATCGCCCAAAATAATATTCGCGCTGTATTGGTCATCTACTATATGGGATGTTTCCAAAGCTTCTTTTAATCTTGAGAAGTGGTAAATGTTTCCACCTGTATCACCTTTAGCGCTTTCTTTTGCGAAAAACTCAGTAATACTCATCACACCAGCACCCGAAACAGAATTCTGATTGCTAGCGCGGGGAACTCCGTTTAGGTTTGAGTATGGTGTGTGGGTTAAAGTTCCACCGCCCAAGTCTAGAACATGGAACCGCGCATCCTTACAACCATTAGTCTTTAAAACTTTTTTAGCCGCGCAAGCAGCGCCGTAACCTTCTGGGTATAGGGAATACTCACTCACGTTAATTTTGAATTGCCGTTCATCAAAAGTAAAGGTGATATCTTTGATTGCTTTCTCGATTTCCTTTTTACGGTGAGAGCTTAGGGAGAGTAGAGAAAGTTTGATAGTAATCTCAACTGTTCCCGTTTTAATTTTTTTCATCCACTTAAACAAGAAACTTGGGTGAGTAGTGAGAGCGCCAATAATCCAAGTAGGTAGAAGTTTGATTTTATTATCGTCCGCGTATCCCTCGTGTAGCTTTCCACCACTCAAACTTAAAGCACTGTCACCAACCGCATAACCTTTCTCCCCAATAGCGAACACTCCAAGGTATCCCGTGGGTAAGTCGTAACCTTTGGGGAACTCGCGAGCAACTGATTGATAACTGCCTGAGATTTTATCAAGGTAGTATTTGGTGTGAGAGCTACCACCGTCAATAAATAATTCGGGTAATCTTGGTTTGCGAGTTGTCTTAGTCTTGGTGGTTTTTGGTGTAACTGTTTCTTTAACTTCTGTGTTGGTTGTGGTTGCGGTTCCGTTCATTGTTTGTGTCATGATTTTTAGTTAGAAAAAGTGAATGTATACATTTAAGTGGTGGTGTCGATGACTACCTTAAAAATTCTAAGTAACTAGCCAAGATATTTATTAATAGTTTTAAATCGACTTTAAAGCGGTGTGGATGCTGTGGTTTTTGTGTGTGGCAGTCGCCACATTAATAGGTTGCAAATATTTGTAGTGCCACAGGTACTTTTGAATTAAAAGCTGTAATTAAGTCATAGTAAGCGATGTGGCAATGTGGAAATAGCTGTGGAATTGTGGTGGAATTACCCTTTAGGGGGTAACTGTGTTTTTTGTGGATAAGCTCTATGTTTTACAATCAAACTGTTAGTAAATAACTTTTGAATCTGCAAAACTTTTATTACAGTCTTTACATTTCTTCCGACCTTTACCATTACCACCTAAATTAGCACTGTGACAATGAGGACATTTAGCTACTGAATTTTCAGTGAATGTATACACTGGGGTATTTTTAGTTTCTGTTACCGATTCTATTTTTTCTTGAACTTCATCAAAAATGAATGCAGGTATCTCCACAAAGAAAGGTTTTTGATTTGGGATAGCGATAAAAGCAAATCGGTGATATCCATAGTCAGAGATTGTCAATCCTAATTCATCATTCTTACGCTGGTAAAAATCTCGGATAGTTGCATACTGTTTAAGATATTCTTCCCGTTGTTCGGGTTCATTCTTCCAGCGGTTCTCAATGAAAAGCTTTGCATTCCCCCCTATGTGACATTGCGCTGTTGAATTCCAATCACTCCAAGTCATTTTAGAAACTACGTTAGCTGCTGAAGATTGACCGATAATAATAATCCCTACATCTTGGTGCGATGCCTGTTTGACCGCGTAGAGTAACGGCGACTTTACTTTGGCACTTCCCAATTCTTCGACTACACTATCAAGCTCGTCAAAGATAAATAGGTCGAAGATATCTGTAGAAAGTTTTTTAGCCTGACGTTGTTTGATTTCATCGTTAAGAGTTGAAAAACCTTTCAAACATTCCTCAGCGTTTTTACCCTCGACTCGATACTTCCAGTTATCTTTTTTAGAACCGTGTTGTGGGTTGAAAAGTCTAACCTTAACTTCCTTGGAACTATACGCTGTAATGGCATCTGCGATAAATTGAGCGGTCGGAGATTTACCAGCTTGCGAACCTCCAGTAACACGCCACCGTTCATATCCAGCAACCGTAGCTTTGAATAAATTGTGCGGTTTACAAATACGAGAGATGTCTGCTAATGGGTCGGATTTGGGTTTCTCTTTTAAAGTTACGGTTGCAACCATCAAACCTTTGGAACCGGAATACTTGAAGGTCACAGGCTTAAGCACTCTACAAAATTGTTGTAATTCTTCCGACCGCTCGTTAAGTTCCGACTCTACTATTTGACGCGGGTTGCGGTCTATCTGGAAATAAATTTTTGATTCGTAACCATCGGTTTCCATAAAGGAACGGTCGAGGTAATACCCGGTTCCGTCCTTCCAGAAATAATCGATAATCATGTTACCGATTTCAAGTTCGCGGGAATTAGCCAAAGTCCATTTAAGAGGTTTACGATTTTGGTTAATCTCGGTTTTTAGATTAGCAATCTCTAAGTTTTTCTCATCAATTTGGTTGATAAGGTCAGTAACATTTTCTCGAAGATTATTTAAGTTATCAATCTGTTGAGCGAGTGCTGTTTTGAAATAATCTTTTTGACCTCCATAATAGGATTCGTTATCATCAAGAGCTTTAAGAACTTTCGACCGTGGAACGTAATTCTTAGGATTACGACGTTCTTCTAATTCTTCCTCAAACTGTTTTAGCGTGGTTCGCTCTACTGTATTGAGTAGGTTACGATATTGAACTTTACGAGTTGCTATCTCTCCGCTAATAGCAAAATAAATGTCTGTAAGCTCAGTAGTTGAAAATTCAATCTCTTGTAAATCAATTAAAAGTTTTCTGGAAGTCGCCAAACTTTCACTTAACTTATTCCAAAATTCTTGTAATCGAGAATGTAAAACTGTGTACTTTTGATTCGCTAACTTTGACTCGACCGAACGTGCTAACCCGTTGTAAGATTCGTCAATTTTATAATTCAGGTCGGATGAAAATGCTTTGATTATTTCTGCGTAAAGGTCTATCCGGTCGGTATTTTCTTTAGCTAGCTGTGCATCAAGCTCGCGATGTTTTAGTGCTGTTTCTCGCTGTAAATTCTCAAAAGCAATCTTTAGGTTTTTGACAATTACATCTTTCTCAGTTACCAGTTGTTCTAATTCATTTACCTTAGTTTCGTGTTCGGATAACTTAGAGGTTTGACTGGCTAACCTAGTTTTTAAATCGCTGTTGTTGCGGTCTAATTCTTTAATCTCGTTAGTAAATTTGTTGGTAATTCGTTCTTCCTCACCTAAAACTTTTGTACCCATTAAGTTGCTAGCAGCAACCGAGCCAACAGACAAACCCAAACTTAATAAACCGAAATTCAAACTGAAATTTTTAGTGTTCTGTTTATCGGAAGTGACGAAAGTAACTATTGATGCACCTGTTAACAATAAGCCTGCAATGGTGGCTATAAATGTTGAACCTTTGACGTTGATATTAGATTTCATGGTATTAATTATTTAGTGTTTGATTGGATGTTTTAGGAGTGTAGATACACCCCTAAGCATCTATTTTCTTAGTTGTAGTTATCGTCGAACAAGAATGATTCTAGTTTTTCACGCTGTCTAGAATTTTCGTTATCTACTTGCTCAATCTCAATTTGAAGCTTTTCAAGTTGCCGCTGTTGCTTTTCTAAGCGTAAATCCCATTCAGTACGAATACCATCAGTCAAGGAAATAACACCTTGAGTTTTAATTACTTGCTGTTCAAGCAACTCCTCGGTTTCTTCAAGCTTCGATTGCTCAATTGAGAACTTAGTAGCAGCTATTTCATGTTTAATTACCTTAGTTCCGACATTGATTTTAGTCGTATCAAGGTCTACTAAATCCCCTACTAATTCCCAATCAGCTTTGTTATTTCTAACCTGTTTACGTTTTTGATTTTTACGGTTGAATTCAAAATCTAAATGGTTGTTTTGACGTTCAACCATGAGATTTAATCTATTAGCTTCTTTTGCGTCTAATTCGGGAATAGATGAGTCAATCTCATAATCAGGAATACTCAGTTTTTGACCGATATCATCAACCTGTAAACCATAATTAGCCGCTAAATCTTGAGCTTGTTGTGTAGCTTGTAAACTATCTCCTGTAACTAATCCCGAACCACCATTAAAAGCGCGTCTTACTTGTTTTCCAGCATTCGTTACAGTCTGTACCCCATCTGCAACCGAGCCTACAACATCAGTAACAGCTTTAGTCGCTTGTTGTAGATTTTCTAATGCTGATTTGTCCGGTGTTTCAGATTTACGAGGTCTACCCCGCTTCTTTTTGTCAGTAGCCTTAACGCGCTCGCTTCCAGTTAATCCGCCCAATTTATCTTTAGCCATTATTGAAATTATCCTATTAGTAACGTCTGTAATTTGAACGATTCGAGCCAAGTAAAGAAACAACTGTTAAACATCCTGCAACGATAGTCACATCGCGTTTATGTAATTTGAAATCAACATCTACTTTTTCAGGCATTCCGAAGAAAATACCGATTGTTGCAAGTAATAAAATAACTGTTCGATTCATTTAAAAATTCTCCCGATAGTGTTCCAAAATATAATAGAAGTAACCATACAAAAACGTAGAAAGTAATTAACGTAAGGTCTAACTTTTTTGTTTTTCCATAACACCCTCCAGTGAATTATTTTGTGAGCCGTAACCGACAAAGCAACCGTATCTCTAATTGGTATTTCCGATTTCATATTTCGATATGTCATGTGGTGGCAGTGCCGACTAGATAACCAAGGAAATAAAATACAATGTTTGCGGGTTAAACTCTGACATTTTTTAGATTTAGCTTTCCACTCCGAACTATTAATCCAGTTAGTATATTCCGGTGAATGTCCCATTAATTTTTAGCCCCTAACTCAAGTAATTTACTTCCGTTAGTCCTAATCAAAAAAGCCAACATTTGGGAATAATCTCTTAATCCAAACTGCTTACAAATAGCGTCCGCATCTTGTTGAAATTCTGGCTGTAAAGTTATCCGAATCTGTTTTCTAGTCACGATACTTACCTTAAATAAACTGCAATTACAAAAATACGTTAGAGTACAAAACCTTTGAGGGGTAAGCAATCCGGCTGATTGACAATGCGCTTGCTAGCCTCGTTTGTACTCAGTGCGTCCTTTCGTGTCTCACATTTATAATATAACACGATAGAACCTAAAATAACCTAATAGAACATTTGACTAACTTATATAAAAATCAGATAATAATCTGTAACCTTATATAACCCTTAAGAACCTTAAAGAATGCAAGAAAATACAGAAGACACCAAAAAAGTATCGGTAAATTTTCCCGTCGATATATACGAAAAATTAAAAGAAATAGCCCCAAGTAAGGATAGAAACTTTGGGCAACAAGTAGTTTGGTACTGTAGACAAGGATTAGAAAAAGAAAATAAAAATGATTGATATAACTTTTTATTTATTTGTTGCAGGAAAATCTAATCCTATTTATTCCAAAAAATTAGAAAAGTTCGACCCCGAATGCTATCAAATCGGTCACGAAATATTTTTAGCTGGTTTTTTAGGAGTACCCGGCGATTTCAGTGATAGAGATGCAAAAATTTCTAGAATAATCCATCAGGTGGATAATAAGGGTAACTGTACGAGTACAGATATATACGCGATTGTTTGATTGTTTTTAAATAGCCCTTTCCCCGCCCTAACCCCCATCCGACCCCATGCCATCCTCCGGTGTGGGGTTTTGTGGGTCGTACCCTATTCCCTATCCCCTATCCCCTATCCCCTATTCCCTATTCCCTAT
>ERZ1740065.1059-NODE-1059-length-16022-cov-10.064070_pt1 | contig 16022 bp, 13 predicted proteins | sample MGYA00581738_ERZ1740065 | MGnify/ENA primary metagenome ERZ1740065 (study PRJEB43018, sample SAMN04849749) | marine metagenome | isolation source: floating plastic debris | place: Pacific Ocean | collected 2008-09-01 | study: EMG produced TPA metagenomics...
GGTTCGTCAACTCGCGAGTCCACGCTTTATCTTAGTAAAGGGCCCAAAAGACATGAACCATGACAAACACATCGATGCAGGATAGAGCGCTTCGGATTGCGGTAATCGGTGATGTTCATGATCAGTGGGATGAAGCAGATATTGCGGCGCTCCATAGCTTAGAAGTTGATCTGGCCCTATTTGTCGGTGATTTTGGCAACGAAGCCGTGGCGGTAGTGCGGTCGATTGCCAGGTTGAATTTGCCGAAAGCAGCTATTTTGGGCAATCACGATGCCTGGTATACGGCGACGCCGTGGGGTCGCCAAAAATGCCCTTACGATCGCGCCAAGGAAGACTGGGTGCAATTGCAGATGGAGCTGCTGGGCGACGCTGATGTGGGCTATGGCAAACGCGATTTTCCGCAGTTGGGCCTAACGGTCATTGGCGGTCGGCCCTTTAGCTGGGGCGGTTCCGAGTGGAAGTATGAATCGTTTTATCGAGATCGCTACGGCGTACATAATTTTGCCGAGTCGCTGGCTCGTATCAAGCAGGCAGTGGATGACGCGGCCTTTGACACGCTGATCTTCATGGGGCACTGCGGCCCCACAGGATTAGGCGATACGCCAGAATCACCCTGTGGCCGGGACTGGAAGCCACTTGGCGGCGATTTTGGCGATCCTGATTTGGCGGCGGCGATCGCTTACGCCCAGCAGCAGGGAAAATCCGTGCCCTTAGTCACCTTTGGCCACATGCACCATGCACTACGACACCGGCAAGACCGACAACGACAGCGGTTTAGCCAAGATACACAAGGCACAGCCTATCTCAATGCCGCCTGTGTGCCGCGCATTGTACGCACAGGAGCCCGTTGTGCCCGCAACTTTTCGATTGTTTCTTTGAAATGCAGCCAAGTGCAGCGCACTCTACTCACTTGGGTCGATCAGCACCACGAGATCGTCTCTGAGGAAGATCTATCTGTTGATGCGGCCCCCTCAAAATCGCTGCAGCCTCTGACCTGAGTTGCCTAAACGCCCTCAGGGAGCCGCGCTTAAACAACTCCTCAGACCTGTCAACGACAATAGAGGTTTGGCAGTCCAAGCCCCTACGATCAAGGATGCTTGCTTTTCAAGCAACTCCCTAAGCTCAACCCTTGATGGATTGCATCTATTCCCAACCAGCCCGATCCATCAGCTGAACAGCTTCAATGGCATTTTGGCCATAGGATTCGACATTGACGGTATCTTCTTTAAAGCTGCCCAGGCTAGCTAACACGGGGTCAAGCTCAGTCCCTTCGACCACCGGATACTCGTTATTGCCTTCAGCAAAGAAGGACTGCGCGCGTGGGGTTGAGAGATATTCTAAAAAGGCGATCGCCCCGTCTGGATTGGGGGCGGTGGTCAACACACCAGCGCCGCTGATGTTGACATGGGTGCCCCGACCGTCCTGGTTGGGATGAAAGACCCCAATGCGATCAAACACTTCTTGATCAGCCGGATCATCAGATTTACCCATCCGCACCAGGTAATAGCTGTTGGCGATCGCAATGTCGCCCAACCCAGCCGCAACTGCTCTGATTTGAGCTGTGTCATTGCCTTCAGGAGTGCGCGCAAAGTTTTCTACGAAGTCTTCTGCCCAGGCTTCCGTTTCAGCTTCGCCATTCACCTCAATCATGCCTGCTACCAGGGATTGATTGTAGATGTTGCCGGATGTGCGAATCAAAATCCGACCACTCCATTGAGGATCGGTGAGGGCTTCATAGGTCGAAAGGTCAGAGGGGTTGACGCGATCGCGGTTATACATAATCACGCGAGCCCGCTTGGAGAAGCCAAACCACAGCCCCTCAGCATCTCGCAAGTTCTCAGGAATCCGCTCCTCAAGAATGGCCGAACTCACCGGCGTAAAGATACCGGCATCTGCGGCTCGCCAGAGACGGCCAGCATCAACGGTCATGAAGACATCCGCAGGGCTATTGCTGCCTTCGTTCAAAATCCGTTCGAGCAGTTCGTCAGCACTGCCCTCAATGAGATTGACACGAATACCGGTCTCTTCGGTAAAGCCTTCGTACAGGGCATCGTCTGTGTTGTAGTGTCGAGACGAATAAAGGTTGATCTCGCCGGTTTGTGCCCAGCTCAGTCGAGGGTGTCGCAGCTGAGTTGCAGTCAGAGCCACCGTAGCTCCACCAGCCACTAAAAATGAGCGTCGGGTCAACTTGTGCATTACCACTTTCCGTCCTTAATTGAGAATGAGTGTGATTAAAATCGCTGGCAGCCATCCTATCACTATTGATACTTGGTCTCAACTAAAATCCGAAAACCAGCTTTCTGAAATTTTCGGTCGTGAAATCACTCCCCAAAACCAGGGCTTTTCCCTTTTGCCCTGACTAGGTAATGCCAATATTGATTGCCCGATCAACTGCAGTAGAGCTGATTGCTAATCATCAGATCGGCTAATGCCGAGGTCGTTCAGCAAAACATCGAACCTTCTGCCCGGAAAGAACCGAGCAAACATGGGGCTAGTCACCGTCAGGAAGGATAGGGAGTCGTTTTCAATAAAGGCAAAATATTGAGGTTAAAACGAAACAACAATATAACTCTAGCGACTGCTCTAAAGCTAAAAAATAGCAATAAGTATGGCTAGGGCTAGCCATCAAGCGGTGCTGAGTGACGGACGGAGGTGCCGATCTAGCGCGATCTCCGAGGGATAACCCGATTTTTCGCGCTCCTCAAAAAATCGGTCTGAAGGGTACGCCGCTCAAAAACAGTTATTCCTAAACTTTTGTGGGCCGCTATATTAGATAAATAAATGTAGTGGTAGATGCAACAAAGAAGATAGGTAATGGTAACTAGCCCCGCCCAACTTGGCGTTTCGGCTAGGGCATCGGCTAGGAGTGCTCTAGAGCTTCGGGGTGTTTTTGAGACGGTCAACGAGTCTAGCTGTCCTGGAAAGTTGAATTTCCACATGCACACCCTTCATTCCGATGGGCAACTCGCTCCAGAAGCACTGATAGAACAGGCGATTCAGCTGGGTCTTAACGAATTTGCAATCACTGACCACCACACGGTCAGCGGTTATCGCAAAGCCAAACAGCATTTAGAAGATTGGCAGTGGAAACATCCCGCTCCCATTCAACCCCCGCATCGGCGCACCCGAGCCCGGCGTTTGCCGCGATTATGGATTGGGGTGGAAATCACCTCGCTGCTGCTGGAGACAGAGGTGCATATTTTGGGCTATGCCTTTAAGCCCAATCACGAAGCGATGCAGCCTTACCTCAATCGCCACTCGCCGCAGGGGGAAGGGCGACAGGCAGCAGCGGTGATCGACGCGATTCAGACGGCCGGAGGGATGGCGGTGTTGGCTCACCCCTGCCGCTATCGGCGATCGGCTGAAGAGTTGGTGGCCCAAGCCGCCGAATATGGTATTGACGGCATCGAAGTCTACTATGCCTACGACAACCCTAAAGAATGGCGGGCCTGTCCGAAAAAAACGCCCTCAATGGAGCAATTGGCTCAGCAGTTTGGCCTGCTCAGCACCTGCGGCACTGACACCCACGGCAAAACCTTAACTCGTCGTATTTAGTCAAAAGCGGCGATTGCAGCCAATAGAGTTACTCACAAATAGCCTTCTTAATCTCAGGGGTTGGGTAGTGTCAAATTCTGACAAAAATTGGCAGTCCTAGGGACATTAACTTAAGCGCAGAACCCTCAGCAGATCTAGGCAGGATTTTTGTGGGCAGATTCAAGACGGTGGCTTATCCAACAGACTCAAGTAGTGGCTAGCAACTCAGACGGGGATTGCCGGGAAGGGCGCGATCGCGGTTTGTAGCAACGCCTGCAAAATAGCGACCCAAAGTTCGGTAACTTACCACAGTCATTTTAGGGAGTTACCTGCGCCCCCCTGCAGCTGTTGCCCCACCGATATTGTTTACGACTCAGCGCCGGTGACGGCGTCTGCTCTTTTTGCATGGATGATGCCCCTCAACCTTCCCTGAGCCCCACGGCTACCAGCGAAGTCGCTGCCCCAGCCGTCGTTGCCGAAGCAGAGCATGAGCTGATTTATGGTCTCGAAGATCGCCCACCCTTTCGAGAGGCAGTTTTTGCGGCGATTCAACACGTGCTGGCCTGTTTTGTCGGCATTATCACGCCATCTTTATCGGCATTATCACGCCATCTTTAATCGTGGCGGGCGCGCTGGGGTTAGAGGCTGCCGATGCAGCATTTGTGGTCAGCATGTCACTGTTTGTTTCAGGCATTGCCACCTTTATTCAAGCTCGCCGCATTGGCCCGGTGGGGTCAGGGTTGCTGAGTATTCAAGGCACCAGCTTTGCCTTTATTGGCCCGATTCTGGGAGCCGGTACGGGAGCGATCGCCGCCGGGAGTGCCCCGACAGAAGCATTAGGACTAATTTTTGGCCTGTGCTTTTTCGGTTCGTTTGTCGAGATTTTTTGCAGTCGATTTTTACATTTGGCGGGACAGATTATTACGCCCTTAGTCACCGGCATTGTGGTTACGCTAATTGGCCTGACTCTAATCAATGTCGGCATGACCAGCATCGGGGGTGGCTTTGCCGCGCGTAACGCAGGCACCTTTGGTAGCTTGGCGAATCTGGGCGTGGCAGCCCTCGTGCTACTGACGATTCTGGCACTCAACAGTACCAATAGCCCGTTGCTGCGCATGTCTTCCATCGTGATTGGCCTGGTGGTGGGCTATCTGGTGGCCTGGCCGTTGGGCATGGTGTCCTTCGACAATCTCGCCGGGTTACCGTTGTTCATGCCACCGATACCGTTTCGCTATGGGTTTGGCTTTGACCTGGCAGCGTTTATTCCCTTTGCGTTTTTGTATCTGATTACGGCGATCGAGTCGATTGGGGATCTGACGGCAACCTCGCTGCTGACCGGTCAACCGATCACTGGTCCCCGCTATATGAAACGGATTAAGGGCGGGGTTTTAGGCGATGGCATTAACTCCCTCATCGCCGCTTGCTTCAACACGTTTCCCAACACCACGTTTAGTCAAAACAACGGGGTGATCCAGCTAACAGGCATTGGCAGTCGCTATATCGGCTATTTCATTGCGGTGATTTTTGTGCTGATGGGGCTGTGCCCAGTGGTGGGCGGCGTCTTTCAGGCGATGCCGCAGCCGGTACTAGGCGGGGCGACGCTGATCATGTTTGGCACGGTGGCAGCGGCAGGCATCAAAATTTTGTCCTGCGTCAATTTCACCAAGCGAGCATCGCTCATCACAGCGGTTTCGCTGGGGATTGGCCTCGGGGTAACCTACGTGCCGGATATTTTGGAGCAGTTGCCGCCGCTGATGAGAAACATTTTCTCGTCGGGCATTTCGGCAGGCGGGCTGACGGCCCTGATTTTGAATATGGTTTTGCCGGGTCGTCGTGATTAGACTAAAACCACAATTAGCACCTCACCGCCTGCGGCACCTCTCCTTATCAAGGCTGCCGTTTATACACCGCTCGAAATTAGTTGGAACTGGGCAATCCCCCGCTATCGCCACACCCTTAAAAGGGAGCTATGCCAAAACTTGAACTGCACTGCCCACCTTTTTAAGGGAGGCTGGGGGGTTCTAAACCCTGACAACTGCTTGCAAAAGAACTTGTGTATGAGCAGTACCCTGACTAAGGAGGGGTTTATCCACCTCTCAATGAGGGTTTTACAGGATCCTTCGGTTCCGCCCCTAAGCCCTCTGGGCAGGCTTCGCCAAGCATCAGGCGAAACTAAACGAGGTTTGGAGGCCGCCAGAAGCGGTGAAATAGTCTCTCTCGCCGCTTCTGGTCATGACCTCTATGAGATATGAGGAGGCGGCATACCCCAACCAAATGTAGAAAGTATTGCTGTCAAAGCTGTAAAACTCGGTTGTTATGTACAAGTTGAAGGCCATTATCGTCGGAGCAGGGATTGGAGGGTTAACCACCGCCATCGCCATGCAACAGGCCGGCTACGAAGTCGAAATCTATGACAAAACGCGCGAGCTGCGTCCGGCAGGGGCGGGCATTTCGCTCTGGTCTAACGGGGTAAAGGTGTTGAACCGACTGGGGTTGGGCGATCGCTTGGCAGCGATCGGCGGCACGATGAACCGCATGGAATATCGCAGCGACCAAGATGAACCGCTAAGCGATATCGACCTGCGGCCATTGATCAACATGGTGGGGCAGCGCCCCTATCCGGTCTCGCGCACGGAACTGCAGGGGCTGTTGCTGGAAGCGGCGGGGCCAGAGCACTTGCAGTTACAGATGCGCTGCGTCGACGTCGAAGCAACGGCCAATCACGTCACGGCAGTGTTTGAAAACGGCCATCGCGCCACGGGAGACGTGCTTGTGGGGGCAGATGGCATTCACTCGGTGGTGCGCCGCTATGTGCTGGGTCACGACATTAAGCCTCGCTATGCCGACTATGTCAACTGGAACGGCATCGTCGATGCCCAGCCCGGTCTTTGTGAGGCGGACAACTGGGTGATCTATGTCGGGCAAGGTCGCCGCGCCTCGATGATGCCCATTGGCGGCGATCGCTTCTACTTCTTTTTTGGTTCACCGATGCCCAAGGGCACCATAGTAGAACCAGGCGATCGCCAAGCGGAATTAGCGACCACCTTCGCCGGTTGGCCCCAGTCGGTGCAAGCGCTAATTCAGGCGCTCGACCCGCTCAAAACCAATCGCCTCGAAATTCATGACATTGATCCGCCCGCTCGATTAGCGCGGGGGCGAGCCGTATTGCTTGGCGACTCGGGCCATGCGACAACGCCCACACTCGGACAAGGCGGCTGCCAAGCGGTCGAAGATGCGGAAGTGCTGACCCGCTATCTGATCACGACAAATATCAGTGTGGCCGACGCGTTGCAGCGTTACGAAGCGGAACGCAAAGACCGCACCGCTTCTCTGGTGCTGAAAGCTCGCAAACGCACCGATACGATCTACGGCAAAGATCTCAACCTCACGAATGAATGGTACGCCCAACTTAAACAAGAAGACCCGGAAGCGGTGACCGGTGCTCTCGCCAAGGTGATTTTGGGCGGCCCTATGCGATAAAGGGGAGAACGGTTTTCCCAAGCGGCCTTCCACCTAGATGAGGCAGGCGACCCGGTGCCACTCACCCCAAAATCACTTCTAACGCGCAGAAACTCATGACTGGCAAACTCACAACCCACGTTCTCGATACGGCCAATGGTGGCCCCGCTGCGGGTATGACGATTCATCTGTGGGCGATCGCACCGGACTCGGGGAATCGAACTCACCTCAAATCAGTGATTACCAATGCTGACGGTCGGGTTGACAGTCCCCTATTAGCGGATGCTGACTTCCAGGTCGGCCTCTACGAATTGGTGTTTGAGGTCGGCCCCTATTTTCAGCAGCGCGATCCAACCCTGTCTCACCCCCCGTTTTTAGACCAGGTGCCGCTGCGCTTTGGTATCGCCGCTGCCGACGCTCACTATCACGTGCCGCTGCTGGCTTCGCCCTGGTCCTACAGCACCTATCGAGGCAGCTAACATGCCCGCCCATACCCTCGCTGCGCTCAATCAAATGGGGCAGTCAGCCTTTACCAATGCCCTCGGGGAGATTTTTGAACAGACGCCCGCGATCGCTCACCAGACCTGGTCACAGCGGCCTTTTGCCTCCGTTGAGGCCCTGCATCAGGCCATGATAACCATCATGCAAACTCTCCCCTCCGATCAGCAATTAGCGCTGATTCGCGCCCATCCTGACTTGGGCACCAAAGCCAAAATGGCGCAATCGTCTGTGCAAGAGCAGGCCAGCGTCGGTCTCGATCAACTCGCTCCGGCAGAATATGAAACGTTTCAGCAGCTCAATCAGGCCTATCGCGACAAATTTCAGTTTCCATTTATTGTGGCCGTCAAAGAACATACCCAATCGTCGATTTTGGCCGCTTTTCGTCAGCGATTGTCCCATGATGCCGCCACTGAGCAACAAACTGCCCTGGCAGAAATTGCCAAAATTGCAGGCTTCCGACTCCACGATTTGATTACAGCGTGAGCGATCGGACAGTTTTGGCAAACCTATCGCCAAATCGAGCGAACTCATCACCAGGGCTCGACCGGGTGGGTCTCTCATCTGTCATTGTTATGCTGGGATCGGGTACGGAGTCCGACTTGGGTTGCCGACAAAAGCTCAAGGCATAGAGCAAGAAAACCCAATGTTGCGATCGCACTGCTGACAATAGTTATGGCTGAAGGGTGCGATCGGTCACCACTAACCCGTGCCTATACGACTCGAAAATCGACACCGTTAGCATCATGATCGAACAAGATAAACGCAATTTAATCGATCGCTATCTACACGCTTACAACACTTTCGACATTGAAGGAATGCTCGCCACTCTACATTCCGACGTTGAGTTCAGGAATGTCTCAGGTGATGAGGTCAATGCCACAGCCTCTGGGATTGGCGAATTCTCCGAAATGGCCCAGCAGTCAAAGGCGCTGTTTTCCTCACGGCAGCAGACGGTGAAGGCGTTTGAGGCTATCGGCGATGATGGCGCATCGATACAATTGGCGTACGAAGGCGTGCTGGCTGCGGATCTGCCGAATGGGATGAAGGCAGGCGAAGTGCTGCAACTGACTGGAAGGACAGAATTCGAGTTCAAAGACGGCAGCATCTCGCGAATTGTGGACTACAGCTAGCACCGTTGATATGAGTCAGATCATTGGGAAGCTTTGTCGCCCTGTCGCTGGCATAGCCTTCATCTAGATTGAAAACCTTGGCTTGGTGACACGCAACGCCTGCTCTCAAGAATGGGCAAGCTGTCAAACAGAGGTGTAGTCACTGTGGCTGCATCCCCTTCGTACAAGCGGACTGCTCCAAACAATGACGGCAGGGAAAAGGATTGGCAAGTGCTCATCAGAAACTGACATCTAATTGAATCAAGATGCAAAACCGTATTCGCGCCTTTCTGAGCTACTTGCTATCGTTCCGACGCCCCGCAGGGCGTTGGCAATTCGAAGACTATCCGGTATGCGTCCGCCGCCAACAATCGAACGGCACCGGGGGCGATTACCCTGCCTATCGCGCCCAGATTATTAACTGGTGGACTCTCCCAGGATTGGGCGACACTCCAGCCGCTGCCAAAGACTATCTGCGAGAGAGCTTTGAACTTTACCAACAAAGCCATGAAACCATTCCCCGACCGGGTTGCCGCGTTCCTCTTCAATTCGCGGAATCATCAGTGGTGGACTCCGACCCAGAAATCTATCGTCAATTCATCGTGGATGTGCTGGGATTTGACCTGGAAGATCCGGTTTTTATTTCTGATCAATCCAGCCTGCTCGACTTTGAGGGGGTGAATGGCGGTATCGATCTGTTCGAACGTACCCGAGAGGTATTTGGTGTTGATGTATCTGACATCACCAACGGCAACTTAGCCTCAATTTTTACGCGCATCCAAAATGCTCCATAATTCAGCACTGGATGCCACGCGACTGCAGTTATTCAGCTCGTCTGTTGCGAACGAAAACCTAAAAATATCGGCAAAGTGGCAACACAATCACCGCTGCAGGATTCAAAAGTCCGTACGGTATTCCAGCCGCATTTCAGTATCCGTGAGGTTGGATGAGCCTCTTAGCTCCAGTTCATCGGTGAACCGGTACTGTAGCCCGACCTGAGGTGGGTTGCCGCTGTTGAGAATTTCCAGCACGTTAATGCCGATGCTGTTGCCGATCGCAAATGATGCCTCGACGCCGATGCCCACCCCAGCAGTACTTTCCGTCGAGGTATCGGTCGTCGGAAACACGCTGAAAGAACGTAGACCCACCGCCTCGACGAGGTTGTTGCCAAAACCAGCGAGACTCCCTGCGCCCAAAAAACCGGCCAACTGGGTCAGGGTTGAGCCCGCGAGTCCACCTGCGACACTCCGACCTAGCAGCCCTACTAATTCTTCCTGGCGGCGAGCGGGGGTGCTGGTTAAGGCCAGGCTGTTGCTCAACTCACTGGCATAGCCGATCGCGATCGCCTCGACGTTGATAAATTCCACATCGCCGACCGATTGGATGTCACTGTCGCTAATTTCTGAAGTGGCAAAGCCCCCGACCGAAGGAGGAACTCGCGTCACATCCGTTTCTTGTACTCGGGCCTTCAACACGACATCCACATAGGGGTCTAGGCCATCTTCGGGGGTAAAGGTAGCCGTGTTAGGTGCATTAGCATCGAGCCGAAATTGAGTCGAAAAAAGGTTGATCCAGCCACTGCGTAGGGCAATCACCCCATCGGGCTCAAGCGCTGATAGAGAGCCATTAATCGTCAGCCCGCCATCGGCAGCAATGTTGTAAAAAGGCGATCCGGCGACCACAACTTGATCACTCAAGGTCACCCGGAAATCCTGTAGCGTGACGTTGTCGATCCAGCCTGCTGGTGGGTCAGTCGGCTGCGGGGCCAGGGGATCAAGGCCCAGATATTGTGCTCGGTAGGGATTAATCTCTTCGACCGCTTCTAGGGTCGGCAGGTTAAGGGCACCCGCCTGGCGCAACAGCTCATTGGCTTTGACCTGCCCAGCGCTAATATCCAGGTGGCCACCGACTGTGGGTTCTAGCACCGCCCCGATGATACCGATCTGCCCATCGACCTTCGCTTGAAAAATACCGCTGTAATTCACGGGCAGTTCGTCCAGCGAAATCAGTAGGCCCGCAGCGACAGCATCCTCTAGTTGGGTCTGTTGTTTGACCGCCAAAATAGATTGCCCTGACCGCAACAGCGGTAACTGCCCAGTGACATTCAGGGTGCCGTCACCGAGATTGGCCTGCAACTGCTGAATCCCCACCCGTTCCAGATTGAACTGCGCCTCACCGGCCAAGTTGGTCAGGTCATTGCCGAGCCGGGGGCTACTAATCACACCATCGCGCAAACTGACCTCGCCAGCGACAGCCGGATCAGTTAGGGTGCCGCCAAGCTGTACCACGACCTCGCCGTTGCCGCTTTCCCACCGGAGCTGATCATCGGTCAGAACGTTGACGAAATCAAAGGTGTCGCTGGGCACCACCGCTTTGACGGCTAATTGATCCGTAGAGGGTTGCACGGTCATAAACGGCAGCGCATAGGGAATGTTGCCTGTCAGGGTAATGGGGGCTTCATTGGGGGCGATCGCCACCGCGCCATCCAGTTCTAACGTGGCGTTGCGGTAGTTAAAGTCGGCACCCACCCGTTCTAGAGGCTGCTGGTTAATCCGAGTATTGGCCACTAACGCCTCACCCTCAACCCGAGGATTGGCCAAACTGCCACTCAATTGGGTCACCACATCGAGATCTCCCTCAACGCTGACGGGGAGGGGATAAATCGCCTCCGCCAAGGCAACCGGCAGGTTATCTACCAGCAGTTCCCCCTGCAACCTTTCTAGATTGCCGCTCCCAGAGAGATTGACCACCGTTTCGCCAGCATTGATGGCGACGGGCTCAAGGGTGACGGTGGCTCGTGCCACGTTGCCGCTAACCAAGAACTGGTTAGCAGGCGCGTAAGGCCCCCATTGCCAGCTATCGCCCTGAAGGTTGAAATCGGCAGTGGCATCGGCCAGGGCGGGAGATCGCCCCGCCACAGCAATCTTGCCGGTAAAGCCCCCTGATAACGTCTCCAATGGGGGTAGGGCTAAGGTGACCACGTCAGTCGTGTTATCAGGCTGGGTGGCGGCAAAAGCCATGAAAGCGTCGAGTTGCTCTAAAAAGGACGCCATGGGTAAGCCGACCGACAGGGTGTCCAGGTCGGCGGCACTGCCCGTCGGTGTGGTACGTCTAACTCCCAGGCCCAAAGCTCTGAAGTCAATGGCTTGGGCCATCGCGACCAGGTCTTCGACACGCCCCTCAGCAATGGTGAGTTCGCCTTCATATTGGATTTCCGGCTGCAGTGCGGCTTTCCCCGTGAGCAAAAAGCGACTGTTGTCGAGGAGAACCTCGCTTTGCTCTAGCGTCGCAGTGTCATTGGCATAGCGAAAAGCAGCGGTGATTCGTTCAGCGGCCACGGGGGCCAAACCCGGTTCGCTGACAGTCAGGGTACCGCTCGCCAGTGGGTTACTGAAATCGGCCAAATCGACCTCCACCTGGGCATCCACCAGGCCCGTGACCGGGCCGAAGCCATAATTTGCCGCTGGCTGCAGAGTCAGCTCAGCCAATGGCAACTGCTGAATATCGACGTGGAGTTGTCGCCCTGCACCATAACCAGCAGCCAGAAACGCTTGATTGCGTACCTCAAAAGAGACGGGCCAGGGGTCGGCATTCACCACGAGGGCAATGCGATCGCCCGCTCCTTGCAAGTCGATCTGTCCCCCGTTAGCCAGGGAGAGTTCCACCGGTCCCGCTAAAGGCTCAAAGGCAAACTGATTAAGGGCCAAGTCCTCTAGACGCGCATTGCCAGACACTTGGGGATTTTCAAGGATGCCGGTAATCTGCCCAGTGAAGCTGGTGAGTCCGGCGATTTGGGCGTAGTCCTGCACCGTTGCCGGGGCCAGGCTGTTGAGGGGACGCAGGTCAAAGTCTTGCAGCGCAACATTCAGGGCGATATGGCTTTCGCAAAATCCACGCCAAGGGTGCCGTCGGCCTGAATGTTTGGCGCAGTAAAGTTGGCGATCGCTAAGCGATCGCCCTGCCAGGCAAAGGTCGTCACCCAGTCGCCGGGAGGCAGTAAGGGCTCGCTGTCTGGTGTCAGTTGCACTCGGGCATCGGCGACCGTCGCGTCGCCCCCCGCCTGAATTTTCGCCAGATCAAAATCGTAGAGATTCCCCTCGGCTGTGAGGTTAGCGCTGAGTGCCCCCTGCGCTTGGTTTGTGAACTGTTCGATGGGCACCTGAGACGTGGTGGCCGTGGCTTGCCAATTCCCGGTTTCTAGCTCGGCGATCGCGGTGGCAGTAACGGTGCCATCAGACACCTGCAGCCGCGTGTTGTCGGCCACGACGCGATTGTCAGCCAGGGTCACCTCTCCGCCACCGGGAAAGGAGGAGTCCGATAATTGCCATTGGGCAAAGGCGGTCTGGCTCTGAAGTGTGCCCTCTGCTGCCACATCGGCGGTGAACGAGCCGATGACAGTGTCCGCTGGCAGCGCCACGCCATAGCGTTCGGTAAACGGATCGACGGGCACGTCCACTTGGGCCGTGAACTGAAAGCGGGGATCAGTTAAATCGGTCAAATCGGCTTGCCCCTGAGCCAAAACGACCCCGCCATCTGCGGGCACGACGCGTAGTTCCTGTAAGGTGAACTGCTCTGGATTAAGGGCAAAGTCAGCAGCCACGGTGGCGATTTCCACTTGATCAACCCGCACGGGTTGACGATTGCTGAGCCGCCCCCGCACCTGAGGATCGAGCAGTTTCCCAGTTACTTGGGCATCAAGCTGAAAGCTGCCATCGGCTGCAATGGGCAAATCAAGGGCCGCCAGGGATTGCACATCGGCGATCGCGATCGCGGGAATCTGAGCTTGCAGGTCATACCCTGCTTGCAAATCCACCTCACCGGCGGCCATCAAGGTCAGGTTCTGCAACTGTAGCCCCGTCTCTTCTAACGTGACTCGCTGCCCCTGAAAGCGTAGCTGGCTGCGAATGTTGCGAACGGGCTCCGGCAACTCACTCACCTGCAACTCCCCGTCCCGGAAGCGCGCCGTTCCTTGCAAATTAACGGCGGTCAAATCCATCTCATAGTCTTCGGTCAGGACCACAGCGGCGGTCAGGTTCGTGTTGAGCAGGCCCGAACTGACGCCCATCAAGGAGGGTAGGAGGAGATTGACCCCAGTGGTGGGGAGGTCTTGCAGTCGCACATTCGTTTGGATCGCGCGGTTCTCTAGATCCCCTTCCCCTTTGATCTCAAAGCTGCCAGTCTCCACATCGCCGATCAGGTTAAAAGCAACCTGCTGGGAGCTTTCTCCTTGAAAGTTCGCCGTTACATCCACATTTTCAATCTGCACCGGTGTTCGCGGGACAACCGCATCCGGGTCTTGAATCAGGGTGGAGGCGGTGAGGCGGGCATCTTGCACCACAACGGACTGCAGCTCTAGGGTGAACGGCGGATCTTCCGCTGCGGGATCGGGCAGTTCTAGCTCGATCCACTGGCCATTTTCAGCTTGCACCAGGTTCACATCAGGTCGTACCAGCACAACGTGGGGTTTGATCTGGCGCTGGAAAATCAGCGATCGCAAGTCGACATCAACGCCAATTTCATCCACCGTGACGGAAGTGGCGTCAGTCTCGGTGGAGGGCAGCGTCGTTTTGCCCAGGCGGATACCCCAAAAAGAGAGGCCTTCGACCTCGCCAATGTCAACGGGACGCCCAATGGATTTGGCAATTTCAGTTTCGACTCGCGGCAATACCTGGGTATTGATCAGGCGATCGGCCCAAACCACCGCAGCGACGCCCCCAGCCACTATCATGATCCCAACCCCAGCAGCCACTTTTAGTAGGACGGAAGACGCATAGCGAGTCGTTGCATGACTCACATCAGAAGAGTCTGGCGGGGGAGTAGGCGAATTTGCCATAGAGTTGGGTGAATTAAATAATGAATGGTGAGAGCAAACGCCAAAAGACAGAATGAGCGACGCGAGAGCCGACTGGCCACCTTATGATCAGCTCATCATCTCAGCGCATCCATCCTGCTTGTCGAGCCCATCTTAAAGTCTGGGCTGGAGAGTAATCAATGCGATCGCTGATAAAAAAATCCCTATTTGAGATGACGCTTCAAAGGGGTGGCCAAATCTGCTATCTATCGGCGTCGCAATTTTGCTCTACCAGGTGTTGTGATAGGCCTGAAGCAGAGGTCGATTGAGGTTTGCCAATGCGACGGGGAGATTGAGTAGCGCAGAAGCCGTCGGGAAAATCCCGTCTACGGTGAATGCCCCCAGTCACAGCGACATTATGTGGGCTCTCAGCCCCCTACTCCCTAGCCCGATCAGGATTATCTGTAGCGCTCGTCGGGCAACATAATATCGCCCAGCACTAAACACCCCCCATGAAACCAGCAGGCCCTTGGTTCAAAGCCTTCATCATTGCCATTCCCCCATTTGTGGTGCATGCCGCCGTGGCGTTATCACAGACCTTTTACCCCAGCTCCTTCGAAGCCGGGGAAGTCATCGGTCGTGTATTGTTTAGCTACCTAATGGCAGCCATCTTAACTGGCGTCGTGGGCAAGTTCTGGCTGAAGCGGAGTTCTTGGCTGAAAACCATCCTGATTTATGCCGTGATTTTAGGGGCGCTACTGGGGTTGCAACTATCGAGTGACACTTAAGCACGGCTCGTACGGAATCTGGCGTTGCTGAATTACGGCATGAATTTGCCCCCCAGCCCCCAATTCTGGGGGAGCCGGATTTCTCAAAGTCCCCCAGAATTGGGGGATTTAGGGGGCAAGATCGCTAACAACTCAGACAGATTCATATTTCGATTCAGCAACGCCCGGAATCTTTTATAACCGACCAGAGGCTTGACCAAATTACACCGTGACCTTGCTTAGTTGAGACAATGCATTGGGTAGCCAGTAACGCATCAAAGCCCCGCAGAGTGGCGTTGACAGTGACGCCTTTACACATAGATCTGCCGGAGACTTTACAACACCCAACAACATTGTTTACTTATGTCTATCTATTGAGAGGGTGTCAACATGGACGCTAATTTTTGGCTGCAGAAATGGACAAAAAACCAGATTGCTTTCCACAGAAGTGAAGCTAACCCGGCATTGGTCAAATATTTTGATTCACTGTCTTTAGTGAAAAACAGCCGCATCTTTCTACCGTTATGCGGCAAGACCCTGGATATCGCTTGGTTATTGGCTCAGGGCTATCGGGTTGCTGGCGCAGAATTAGTCGAAATGGCCATTGAGCAATTATTTGCGGAGCTAGGGGTAGAGCCCAAGATAGCAGCCATGGGTGAAGTCAAGCATGACAGCGCAACCAATATCGATATTTTTGTCGGTGATATTTTTGAGGTCTCTGGCAAGATGCTGGGTTCTATTGATGCTGTTTATGACCGAGCAGCTTTGGTAGCGTTGCCTGCAGAATTCGGAAGTCGGATTTAAAGGGCCCATCAGTGAGTGATTTCAGTTGTCTAGAATGACTTGATTAAATTGCAGCGG
>ERZ1740065.1060-NODE-1060-length-16016-cov-11.808533_pt1 | contig 16016 bp, 8 predicted proteins | sample MGYA00581738_ERZ1740065 | MGnify/ENA primary metagenome ERZ1740065 (study PRJEB43018, sample SAMN04849749) | marine metagenome | isolation source: floating plastic debris | place: Pacific Ocean | collected 2008-09-01 | study: EMG produced TPA metagenomics...
TCTCTCCTTTTCTCCCCCTCCCCCCCCCCCCTCTCACCTCCCCCCCCCTCCCCCTCTCCTCCTCTCCCTCTCCCCCCCCCTCCCCCCTTCTCCCTCTCCCTCTCTCCCTCTCGCTCCCTCTCGCTCCCTCTCCCTCACTCATTCATTCCCTCTCATTCATCTCACTCTCAGCAGCCAAGCCTATCTGTGAATCTGTTTAATGACCTTTGTTTATGAGCCAATTACCAAAACTGCATCCTCGGTCTGATGCTGCCGGAGACAGCAGTGGAGATAAGCGAATGCTCTGAGATATTAACAAACTCTTGTAGGAAGGCCAATGCCACTATGGGCTGAAGTCCAGCAAAGTTGTATTCCTGTCGGACAACCGGCTGTTTACGACTGGCTTCTCCAAGAATGGCGACAGGCAGCTGGCTCTATGGCGAGCGGTAAGGCAGCATCCATCGGCTTCACCCGACAGTCCCATCGCCATAGCAATGATCAGCTTCTCCCACCGTTGTGATGTATCGATATCAGCGGTGGCGGCGTTAGAAATGTGGTAGGATGCGCTGCAGACGAGAAGTCACGCCAGCGATCTGAATACGCTGCAATATCAGTCTATACCGGCTGTCTGACGTCTGCGTTTAGTCTGGCTATGGGTGCAGTTAGTAGGTCATTAGCCATAATTGAAATTGATGGCTGATTGTTTGGCACTGTAACAGAAGCAGCTGCCACATCCTCTTATATCACAATGAATTACAGCAGCACGTCACTAACCATTGCTAAATGGCTACACATCCAAGTTATCGTACTACTGCGGCATGCTACTACCGTATTCTACCGATTTGTCTCCCAGGCCGTTTATGATTTTCTTCCTTGCTAAGCTGTTGAAAAACCAAAGGCCCAAATCTGATGTTAGTCTCATTTGGGTTTTCTTTCTTGTTCGATTGTTGTCAACTCACCAGCGTATAATTGTCTGATTGCTCTTATGATCCCGTTATCTATATAAGGGTTATTTGATGGGAGGTTCGGTTAGTGAAGTGAGCGGCGGCGTCAAATCAGTAAAGCGCCGCAGGTCTACAACTGGAATGATCGTAACGGCTGGATTCTCCTGTCTATTCATGTAGGAGGATTTGTCTGCCCCTTTGTACCAGGATAATATAGACTACTCCAGCGGTACGCTACTTCCTTTCTATGATGCTGACCTCCATATTGTCTACCTGGTTGGCAAGGTAATGGGAGTTGTCTTCTCTTATCCCACAACGCTAGTTAATAGTTCCATTACCAGCCTGCGATGTCGATTGTGTCATGTTTCAGGGCGATGGAAATGTCAGGTACTTTGAGGTCAATTCGGACTCGGTGACTTTCCTCAGCCAGTACCCCTCCTCCGACCCGCAGCGCGGTATGGGTTTCATGCCAAAAAGGGGTCTGGATGTCACAAAGTGTGAAATAGCCAGGTTCTATAAGCTGCACACCAACAAACAGATCATTGAACCGCTGTCGATGATTGTGCCTCGAAGAGTGAGTTTGCAGACAATCGCTTATGACACCAGTGGGACAACCAGAGACCGATGACTCTCGGTGATTGTTTTGTAGTCCGAAGAGTTCCAGCAGGATATCTACCCGCCGATGGCGTCTCTCAATCCCGCGCTGTCTGCCGATGAATGGGCATCAGGAATCGACCGTCCACCACTCACCATGCCTGTGCAGGTGAGAGAGATAGCATTCATATCGCTCGTGACTGCTGCAGTGTGCATTGCCTACTAGCATGTCATAGACTGATTTCCCCTTGAGCTGCCTCTGTTTCCGTTATCCGTATGTCAAGTGTGATTTTCTGCAAGTTTGGCTTTGTTTTGTCTGTGTGCAGCCCCGAAAGAAACCCAAGAGTGATCTGCAGGCAATTTACGTAAGTTTTCAATGTACCTGCTGTCTTCTCTACCTCTGCTAGCAATCAAATGCTGAAAAACAACACAGGGCCTACTGTAGGATAGCGAAGCTCTCACGTTGACGGTGAATAGTGATGTTGAATTGACAGATGCAGCTGGCATACAATCGTCAGTGCAATGTTGCTAGTTTTTATGACCCCGTGCTGTCCATAGTATTTTAAACATTTCACAATCCCAGTTTGTGATACCCTGGTTATGCCCTACTTAGTGAAAGCGCCCTAGTTTGGAATTTATAATTTTATTTTTAGTGGTTTTGTAATTCAACTGGAATGCTGTAGCATGTGAGACTTGGCTATGAGGCCGGTTGTGCCGTATGCTATGAGGCCGGTTGTGCCGTATGCTGTGAGGCCGGTTATGCTGTATGCAATGTTCAATTTCAGCTCCTATATATGCTATTGATAATGACTTAGAGCAGTGACCTTGGACCAGTGACCTTGACCTTACAGCAGTGATATTTGCCCTGTTACAGGAGATGATAGATGGTAGGAGCAGCAAGGTGGAGCCAATCAGAATGGGCAGTCTGAGACAACAGGCCAGGTCCTCCCAGAGGACACAAGTTGTAAGTTATCTCACTACGACTGCATGGCATAGAGCGTAGACGTTTATTCTAGATGCTACACAATGTTTGAGTGTTTCCTCGCCGGGACAGTCTTTCCTTGATGTGGGAACGAGGGCATATCAATGATTGAAATTGCTTGTCTGTGTTGGATTTCGTCAGCATTCAATTGCCTTTGGTGTGATGAGTCAGGGCAGCTCGTCACAGGCCAGGTCTACTTTAAATCTTCTTGGATTTAAGACTCCTCTGTAATCTTTTACTTATACTCTTTACTGTTGGGTTCAGTGGATTATTAACGGTCAATAAGGCCTTTACATAGACCTCTGCATCTTTATGTGTGTTCCTATTGAACTGAAATTTGTTTCTAATACTAACACCTACTAATACACGCCATCACAGCATGCTTGCTGGTGCTTAATTGTTCATGGCAAGTGTGCTTGTTGTGTACGAACAGGTAAAACCAGTGCAAAATACTGCCGTACTGCCTCCCCCTCAGAACGCGCCTGCTTCACTTCAGAATATTTACAAGCTGAGCACAGATCCTGGTAAAGTTACTGCCCAGCATTTGCTGGAGTCGCAGGTAAAATCGCCCACCCATCATCATGTGCCCGTGCTCACCCCATTTCCTGTTTCCTTCCGCCTGACATTCTACATGTGCATGTCCAGTCGTTGATTCATTGTTTGAAACGTGGACAAAGCTTCATCTCCCTCTCTATATGTATCAGTTTTATCCCTGCTGTTTTAGACTCCCGTACGAGTGATAAATATGCAGAGTAGCGACAGCCACGAACCTTCTCCTCCGCCAAACAACTTGCTACCCTCACAAATAAAGTCAGAACAGCAGGCTAAGGTGTCAATGCGGCCTCAATCTTCCACAGCCCGAGTGTCTGCTCAAGTGAGGTAAATCACCAACCATATCTCCCTGTATCATATACTGTGTGCGGTGAGGATGAATGGCATGAGGCATCTTGTCACACCCCAGGCCTCACACATTTGTCGAGCCAGCGAGTTTTACACGGACGTCGCCAGTCAAAGATCACTCAGACAGCCCAAAGATGCGCCATTCGGCCCACATATCCCACCAGCCCACCAGGGAGCAGCAGCAGCCGTTCATGTCTTTCCATGAGCATCAGCAGCCGACACAGCCGCCCCCCAGCATGTGTCAACGCCAGCCACCGAAGGAAGACTCTCTGGATTTGGACAACCGTCAGCAGGTACAGCAGCGATAAGACAACCGCGATCTGCTGTCAGTTACTCATGTGTGATATATACGATTGATAAACCCGCAGATGAAATGGAGGAACAACAGTGTGTGGCAGAGAGCCGCTGCCCCTGTCAGCACTACTCCAGAGCCTGACTCCAGCCACCAGAAGCTCATTGCCCACCAGTCATCTCCCAGTAGGCACAGACAGGTAAGGATGTTCCTCCCTGCTACTCAGCTTCAGAAATGTATAAATTAAGTACCAAATTTGCAGCTCAATTGTCAGTTTCTTTACTGTCAAGTTAGCATGGGTTCTTTCTTTACAGTTACTGTTCATGCATTTAACTGATGTTATGCTGCCGGCCTCGTGCGGTCTATCTTTCTCTGCGTGTTTCTACCAGATCCACTGGTCTCTCAATTCTTCCTCGAATCACTGAAAACATTAGGAGTTATCATTCCTTGGGCATATTCTCATCTGTAGTCAATGTATTAGATGATACAGCTAGCTGGCTAAAACGCGTATAACATGATCACTGCCCTGAATTACAGTTACACTGCTGAAGTATTTTTATCTTGCTGAAATAATCATGCATGGTACGTAGGCTGTAACGTACAGGTAACTTACGCGTAGATTATATACTGAATGAACTCAGTGACGAGTCAGTATGTCACCCCTGTAGAACTAACACCATTGTATCTTCTCATACAAGGTCTTCCAAATACACAAATATTCTCCCATGATGCCTAGAAGGTGAAGACAATAAGTCCACAGCGCAGTAAAGCTGGTCAGCGTGTGAAGCTACTGGAATGGATGTGTTTGTTTTTTGCCCACAGTTTACAGATGAGCAGTGTGAAGCTTCCGCTCCTGCAGAGATCTGCAGCAGCAAACCCGAATCCTTCCTCCTAACAAATCAATCCTTCCATGCCTCGCCATCTATCTTTGCTCAGCCAACCATCAGCTTGTCATCGTCTCGCCACATAATCTCAGCCTCAGATCATGCTAATCGAGCCTTGACTGCACCGCCCTCTACTCACGATCACGCTGACACACTGGCAAGCCTCGATGTTGTGACAACACAGAGGAAGTCCCTTTCACCTCAAGTTTTCAAAGATGCACCACCACCGTACATGGATTCTAATCGCCTGCGCAAGAGTAAATCACATGAAATGCTCGACCAAGAGTTTGAAATGGAGAAGCAAGTCAGTTTAAAACCTTCACCAATGTCAAGACAAACTGATAAGCCACATGCAACATCCGAGGTGCAAAGAAAGAAGAAGATGAAATCGATGAAGCAAAAAGTGAAGAGGTCAGCATCAGCGTCAAGAGTCGAGGATATCATGTCTCCCGCAATGACCAGTGGAAACAGTTATCCAGGAGTGCCAGCGCTGTCTCAAAGCCGCGAGTCATCCGAGGAATCTATCGATGAGGCCAGGAAGATGATCATCTTGCAGAAAGTTGAGGAGCTGAAAAGAATTCGTGACCTAGCCAAAGCATATGCCGATGGAGAATTTTTCGAGATACCATGTAATCCAACGCATGAGCAGCTCGTGATGCCGACCCTAGACAACAGTTCATATCAACGTGCAGAGATGTTACAACCAGAGAAAACACAGGCTCCTAGCAGAACTCCTCCCGCTCCAGTCTCTCCAGCTGCGTCTCGACGTAAACCAGTAGCTATGGAAGAGACAGTAGTACCTTCTCAGAACGCTTCACACTTGGTTTTGCCACAACCCAAATCAATTGACCAGGCTGCTGTACCTCGTCAGAAGAAGTCCAAGCGCAGGTCTAAGACAGATCCTATGGTTGTACCTGGTAACTCTGATAGATATGCGCATCCAAACCTCAGCGCTCAAAATCAGGAACGTCCTGCACAATCCTCAAGAAGCAAGCAGAAGAAGCCTAGTAGGGCACAAGTCTATAACAGCTATCCAACTAATGATGAAGAACTCCCTAAGTTCCCTGTCCTCGTGGCTAGTGCCAATAGTTCTGGTACCCTGTATGACAACATGCGAGGGCAGGAAAGTTATGATTCCATGGGCAACAGTGTCATAAAATCATCACATGATTCATCAAGACCGATTGGCCACCCTGACCAGCAGCTGGGCAAGGTAAATGTCGCACTTGGAGATCTCGTTCACAAGCTGAACTGTGGCACTGCGTTCTGGAATAGAGATGTCCATGACCCTCCACAGTTTGACCTAGCTGAGGATTTCGGCTCGCTGCTGTCTAGAGCTGAACATCCGTTTTCTAGCAACCAGCATGGGAGTGAGAGTTACTCTTCTGGAAGTGCAGGCAGTGGCTTAGACACTAGCATCAAGTGTTTGCATGGGCTAATTATGCAGAAGCATGCTGATTTTATACCTCTGGTTACAATGCCATCACCTATCACCTGTACACCACCTGTCTCGAATGACATCCCACATAGTGATGGAACAGATGATCATGCTGGTCAAAACGAACCTGAAGCTAAGAATAAAAATAAAACGTTTGTTAGCACGTTCACCAAGTGCCCTCAGTCATATCAGCTTAGACATGCCGATGGCGATCCAATCATCGCCACAAACCCCTCATCTTCCTCCTCCAGCTGCTTTATTCCTTCCTGCCACACAAATACTGCACCTCTCGCCCATTCAACAACTGACAGCTTAGATGAAGATCAGCCATGTGTTGTTGTAAGTCACCCCTCCCCCTCCCCTGTGTGGCCCGTCTCACACCCTGTTACTTGTCATCCAGCCCGTACCCTCCCCTCAACTTCCTCAATTCCCATCTGAACCTAACTAACATTTCTACACAGGCACCACACTCTTGCGCTTACTTTTAGGATGTTCAAGTCTGTTTTAAATTTGGCATGAATGCTTCATTCCAATATGAATCATTGTGTGTTTCTGCTCAATTTTCTTGTTTTTCCAATAGCTAGAAGGAGTGCGAAAATATTGCCGCATAGTTTTACAATCCATTTATGATAACTATGTTGGTGTATGTTTCAGATCTCAGCACAAGTTGCACCTAACATGCAGTCCAAGCAGCATATGAATGGCAGACACAGTTCAGGGCTTGCCAACGATGAGGTACACATATATCACTGTCGATCTCTCTTGTTAGTCAGCTCATTCGGCAGGTTTAGATTTATCCGTAACGAGAATGTGTAATATGCCATACGATTATGTCGTAAGTAATGTTGACTTCATATATTAATTCGGCGTTTTCAACCATGTTCTCATGAGTTCGGTGAGGCTTTCCCACAAGTCCTGCATAAAGATCTTCTTTTTCACATACTCGTGGCATTAGAAATTTAAATTTAATTATCATAGATTGTTTGACTTCACTGATTTATGCTCCGATGGAAACTAATGGTACTCCAGAAGAGCTTGAGTTTTGTCATTTATATCATAGTTATAGCGGTCATCCCTGCATGAGAAGTAAAACTCACTTTCTCTGTAAAACAAAGAACTATCAACCACAATTTAATCCATGGAATTCTCCATGAAATGTCTAGGGAGTAGCAGATGACCAAGAAAACTTAGTAAGTGACAATCCTGCCCCGTTGTCCTTGCATGTGGTACTTCCTCTCTCGAATCCAGCATAAAATCTACCTCCATCTCGTCATGAGCTGCTAACTTCCGCTTCCTTTAATATTTCACGTCTGCTGTGGCGAGGTATACATCATGGTTGTTCAGTTCTATTGTACATGTTCAAGCACTCCTGAAATGCCTGCAAATGTCGAACCTCTTGGCCTGATGCTGATGCTCAGCTATGTACCGTTGAATGAATTGGTTTTGTGTCATGTATTTCAGCTGCACAAAGCTTATTTCAAGCAGTGTGAGGAGATAAAGCACCTGAGGCAGACGATCCAGTCAAAGGACAAGAGAATCGAAACGCTGGAAAAAGAATTAGTTCAGCTCAAAAAGATGCTTATCAGCCTATAGTCAGCGTTTTCATCACGCAGTTTGTTCTCTATATTTCCTATTGGTGTGTATTAGGGTGTGAGTGTTTGTATGCAGTCGCCATGGTTACGCGATAGTCCAAATCAAAAATACTGCATTAAGTGTGCATTTCTATTTTTCTGCCTGCTCTTAACAGGCTTCAGACTGTACCTGTTTTTATACATTCTTTTCTATACTCAAGACGCCTGGATGATGCGAGCTGTACTCGTCTATGAACATATTTATTCTAGTCCAAACTCTCTCACAGATGATACGAGTTGTATTTGTAGTCTGCTTTAACCTCTGTACTCTCAACCACCATTCTCATACTCCTACTTCAATTATGTCCCTTTACGCAACTGTATTTCTGTACTTGGCTTGCTTCCGTGGCTTTTTATGACACATAACGTGGTGTTTTACCCATCTCTTGCTCTTGGAATGCAAATAGTAAGATTGAAATGTACCAATTTCTCAGCCTTTGATTTTTGTGGCCATATAACACCTGTGTGCTCAGACTTCTCTGGTTCAGACGCTTCTTCCAGCTATGATTATTGGCAATGGCTACTACAATGGAACAGATGGTATCTTGGCATCAATTACTAGGATGCAGTCTTAGGATGCATTTATCACTAGACTCTGACACCTCCAACCACCAGATTGTTTACCTGATCGTGGAGCGTGTGCTCGCTCCTAGTCGGATCTCGGTCTATGGTTTTGTTAGATTATCATAAACAACTGTCGTCAGGAACATTTTAAGCGAACAATTATATCAACACTGCTGGATTAGGAATCTGCTATTTCTAGATCAGCGAATCCATGCGATATCTGCTCTTTGAAGGGAAGCTAACTTGTTGTATTATTCTACATCAGAAGCAAATCTGTGTTCTTTGCTGTTGTACGAGGCTTGGCGCCTTGTTATAAAACAGCATATAAACAAATAATACCAGTAATCAGTTTCTGCTAAGTTGTATATCATATCAATTCATGAGCATGTCCGATGTAAAGATCTGCTTCTAGCTCTTAAGGCTACTCTGTTCCTCTTGATCTATATCGTCATCTCTCTAGTAAAACTGAGTTTGTTTTATAGTATTGGTATTAGTTTCTGGATGGCATCGGAGGGCGTTTGCTATATAGTTCTCATTATTTACTCAATGATTCCCTGGCCCTGGAAGACCTACCAGTCTAAGAATACCACACCCCGATTAAGTCTCGGATCCCTCAGATTCTAACTGATTTGACATAAAATGACGAGAATAATGATGACAACGCGCCATAAATTGAATTATCATAACTGCAGGACAAATAGTTGAATATTAATAATAAGTAACAGTCGATATTGTGTTGACTGCGGGGAATTGGCCGTGTCTCGATTGAAAGTAATCACTGTCTGTGGCTGTAGTACGACGACATCATAGTATGAAGCATGGGTTGGGGAGGGGGGGTTAAGTGAAAAAATGATTCAGCGATTGAAGTCTGAATTTTTCCCATCACTGAATCATTATATTTTGTGTAAAAGACTCGAACCGTTTGACTTGTATCGGTTTTACCGTGAGTATGAACGCTCACCTGTATTTAATTCAGCTTCTTACAACAAAATACTGAACGAATCATTATAGAGACTTTCGTTTAGATTCCTGGCACTGGATATGGAACATATCTCGAAGAAACAGATCTGTGGTCACCTAGTGAGTTAACAGGGTTGGTCTTCAAGTCAAGGAGCTGCATAACTGAATGCTTGTTCAATATTAGGTTTTACAGCATGGTGTTGGCATACCATTCCCTACACCCTCAATGACATCGATCAGTGAAAGATTTAACACTTAAAATCCATGATAATTAACTTCATGTCCAGCAACGATTTTCGTTGGAATATTTTGCGCCTTGAGCGTGACAGCGTGACAGCGTGACAGCTGAGTGATGCTGTGTACGTGAGGTGACATTCGCTGCTATTCCGCGTAAAGCTACACAGGATCATATCCATAACTGGATGGATTAAAAGGAAATCTCACACTCTGAAATCTCTCTCTGCCTTTAGAACGTAGGACTTGAAGTCAAGTACAGCAAGAAACTGTCTAGCCACGCTGGTTAGGTTTACAAGCAGTTAGTGGTCAAATTGTGGACCGAGATGTAGAAATTATTGGCTGCACCCAAATTTGTCAACAATGTATAGAGCCGCGGTGATTGTTACCGCTTTAGGTGGGGTCAAATTATCATTAAATTATTCCTCCGTCAGATAAGGTGCATTGAGAGCGCCGCATGCCCGTAGGAGCAGTGTGGCATTGAATGTGTATAATGACAGCGAAAATTTGACAAATTGCGATTGATTGTTGTTGATACGACTGCTAAAGTGTGAGGCATGCTATGAGTTGTCTCTGGGCATGTCTATGCTGTGAATAAAGTCCGAGACAACCATTGTCGCCTGGCCGGAGACAGTCGGCTATAGGATGTGTGTGGGGAGGCAGGAAGGTGTAGTACGCTGCCACCTTCTCTAGCATTATTAATATTGGCAAGGCAACGGCGTATTGGTTTCCTCACCAACCAAATCAGCAGGTGATTTAGCTAGCCACTGCCATGTTTGTGCTCATGTGCCAAGTATTTTCTCTATCGCAGTTATACCAAGGCATATTGATAATATGATAACAATGGATAACTGCTCGCAAACACGTACATCCTACTGAGTATGCTTTGAGGGTTTCGTTGGAAGAGAGAAGACTGTGTTTGATAAGAACAATATTGTTCAAGGCGTATGGCTATCATACAGCCACAGCTGACTGAGCAACCCATCACTCATCTCTTGGCTGTAGCAGGCTTAATTGTGATTGGTTCAATAGCATAGCCTTCTCTCCTAGGATTGGATTGGTACGAATTTCATTTGTCTGAGCTTCACCGCTTGCATCCCAAGCACCCCGGGCTACGGTGCAATACCTTTTTTATGATAAAGATGATCACTGCTTCTGGCACAGTTCATTGCACCTCCACAGTGAACTCACCTAAGAGCAAAGGGACCGGTAGCACATGTAAACGCAACAAACATTTAAATCGTCATGGAGACCAAAGAAACTAGCACACGACTAACACCACCTCAGGTAAATTCAAATTGATCCTGTTCTCTTGGAGTAACGTGAAGGTAGTGCATGAATGAGGTTTTTTACAGGTTGAGGAGGACGTTGGTATCAGCAGAGTGAGCTCTCCAAATAATGTCTCCTTGGACGAAAACACATCAGCAGAAAGTGACACATCACAACAACAAAGGCTGTCTATGAAAGCCAGAGCATTCTCCATCGATGCGCTTCTATCAGTTGACGATACGCAGTTCGAATCAGAGGTAAGCAGGGTGCAAGGGAGGATTTCGTCAGCCCGTATACATTCGATTTGATAACTAGTCAGTCTATTTCTTATCCGTCATCACAAAGTTGCAGCACTGAATAGCTTGGAACAACATGAAGATTCATCAGCCAGTGTTCACTGATGACAGCGAGCAATTCCATACAAGCTTGCAAAATGTTCTTGCTGTTTTAACCTTTTGGTCCCTTGAATTTCAGGACGACGAACAAGAGAGCATGCGCGAAAATTTGACAAGCAAACAATCAGCGGATGATCCTGAGAACCTCGAGCAGTACAACGAGGAAAGAGTGACAGAATCCTCACTTGAGACAGAAGGTACGTCTATATCTTCAGCAATGATAATATTTATGGTGTAGTAGGTCAACCTGCCATCAGGAAAGTGCTTCCAATATTCAAATATTAAAGAATTCAACACTCTCTTCAGGCATTAGTAGAAATGGTCCAGTGACTGGCGAGACGACTGGGTAAAACATTTGGTTATTCAACTATTGCCAAAAACGCATTTGCCAACTAAGGTAGATGCGCATTGCACTGTGGGAAAGAATGCAATTTTCTGCCGAGTCTGAAGCACCCTTCGATGTGGTCTAGCTATTGAGATAAAACAATTAACACAAACTTCTTATGTTGAATATGATACTTCATCACCTTGGCTGTGTTTATGTTTGCTGTCTCGGACGGAGCTACGCTCTGTCAACTCTGTAATAATAAAAATGCATCATGGGCAGGCAGTCAAATTAGACCAGACTCTAAGACGGCGTGCGTTGACTGTGGGCACTTGACTAATACCTCAAAGGCGAGCCTATTTTTTGGTGGCGCAGGCTAGGATTGTATTACAGTATTTGAATTGTTTATAAGCAGAGGGATAGACTAGAGACTGTTAACCTAAACAGCGCACGAGCTCTAGACCAGCGTCGAATGAATACATAATCATTGTTTTCATTCTGTGATCTAAAATATCAGACAGCAATAAAAGCTGACAGAAAATTGATTATGCCACCAGCGAGTCTACCACGCTGAAACTATAGCTCTTGGGTTACAAAGAATCGTTATAAGGTCATGAGGTAGTGCCTATCCAGCCTGATAGAAAGCAGAGCGTGTAATAGCAACAATGTGTCAGCCATCTCCATCCCATGGTGAAAATCTCAAATTGGCACTCTCATTAGCGGCAAAGTGAATGATTTGATGAGGAGCGAGGCTAGTTTGTTTGAAATTTGCGTGTATACAGAAATTAAAAAGAGATCACGAGTGGTGGTTATAAAGTCATGTGCCATAAACAAAAGCAGATGGAGAATCCTATTAATCAGGCACCTCTATCACAGTTTTTTGTGTCTACGAGTCTCCGCGATGGTACTGGGTGTGTATGTGTGTGTGTGCTAGGTCAGCATTCTATGACAATCGAACTGCTTGCGGTGCCCAGGCCTGTGTGTATCAATTGACCACGGCACTTGAGTTGTCACAACAAGTGATAATACTGGTTTGATTGCTGACTAATTCATCCAAGCTGTCTTCATTGCATTAATCCACGACTTTTGTTTTTTTGAAGTCATGACAGTGATATGACAGGTTATTTCTAAATCATTGACTGTTAAATAATGTGGCATCTGGGGAAATGATTTGCACATCTAACTGCTGCTGGAGACACATCTAGGGGTTTGATACTCTATTGTTATGTAGTTGTTGCTAATGAGTTCAGGCCTCAAACGACTGGGCAGCGAATTGGCAGTGAATGTAACAGTCCGTATGAATGAGGTGTCATAAATCTTTGTAGACTTCATTGAAGACGACAGCTGTGTGACTTCTCCGGCGCTCGAGAATACAAAGTGCACACTGGAAATGACGGACTTGTGGAAGAAGTTTCATGACCTCGGTACGGAGATGATCATAACAAAATCTGGAAGGTACGTGGAGTAGCGCAGTAGGAAGGTACGTGGAGTAGTGTAGTAGGAAGGTACGTAGAGTAGTGCAGTAGGAAGATACGTGGAGTAGTGCAGTCGAGCACATCTTAGTGACTGGGTTATCAGCAAAGAAAATTAGTGGTAAACTATCTTTGAAGTTCAAGCATTCAACAACACCCCCTACGCAATCATACTCTCACCAGTTCATCAATCAATCAGTGTTCAAGGCTAAGGGAATATCCACAGATTTACTGATTGAGAAGTTTTATCCAGTCTCCGCTACGACAGACAATTTATTGCCATTGGGTCGACCTTGATCACTTTTTAGTTTCTTTACGTGAAGAAATTCTAAGGAATACCAGCCACAATAATACCTCCATATGATTGTCCCACGTTCCCAAGAATCCATGCTAACACACACTAAAATAAAGCTGATCAAGGCTGTAGACAAAATATGAGAGGTTTAATAGGATGAAAAGAGATTGCCATTCAAATGTTTCTGTTGCACCATAATCCAATATTCACAATCACACACTGCCAACAATCTATAATACTGCATTGTGTACCCACTAATGTTAGTGGAGTTAATGCTAATTTAAGAATGCTGCTGCCCTCTCTCTATTTCTTTTAATCCACCGCTAAATGAATGTTAATTGGATGCTTTCGGCATGTTTGAAGGATTTCAGTTAATTCTAATTAACATCAGTATTGCTTCACATGTATCGGTCAGCTGTCGCTGGGTAAAATCTGGTAAAACACCATCTCAACAGCTTTTCCAAAATGCTAAAATGTTTTGGTGCACATAGGCCCATCGCCACAAATATGTTGCAGTGGCAATGACCACACCTCTACCGATACCCTAGGATCAGTGCATAGACTGCCAGTGGTCAGTTTCCAGTAGCATGGTCATGATGTGGGTGGCACTTCTTATAAGGAAATGAAACCAGTTGTTCAGTTTCAATTTGCTACACAAATCATGTTACGAATGAATAATTTTTTCTTACAACAGGAGGATGTTCCCGTCACTTAGAGTGTCATTCTCTGACCTTGACCCCAAGGCGCACTACCAAGTATTTTTTGACATAGCACCTGTGGATAACAAGCGGTATCGGTATGCCTACCACCGCAGTTCTTGGTTGGTGGCAGGAAGAGCCGACCCGCCAATACCCAGAAGGTAAATTTGACACAGTGATGCGTCAACAACATATCTAAATGTATATATGATAATTAATGGTCTTGGAATTTGGTGACGTCAAAGGCATGAGTAAGTGTCACATACGTGCTCAGTTGGAGTGAGAGAACCAGAACAACTTTTACAATCTTGTAGGTGTTACACACATCCTGACGGGCCTTTCAGGGGTGACTCCTTGCAGAAGCAATCACTATCATTTGAGAAAGTCAAGCTGACTAACAACATACATGACAAATGGGGCTATGTGAGTACACCCTATCAATCAACACCAAGCTTCTGAGAGTGAGAACAAACTGTAGAATGTGTGGTGCTTTCTTCATCTCAGATCATACTCAATTCAATGCACAAGTACCAGCCGCGCATACATCTGGTGAGGTATGATGACAAAGTACCAACAGTCTCCTCAGTCAGCGATCTACAGAAACTTGACAGAAAAGTCTTCTTATTTCCCGAGACCCAGTTCATCGGCGTGACAGCATATCAAAATCAATTGGTAAATCTTACAGCTGAAATCATTACAAAGTTTAAACTTTCGTAAGTTAAATACACGGCGCTAAATTTGTAGATAACAAAATTGAAAATAGACAGTAATCCATTCGCTAAAGGATTCCGTGATTCCGCACGAATCACGCAGATCGATCGAGAGAGTGTAGACCTGCTGATCAAAGCCTCTCGACATGGCTACACACATCCGAGGGCACTGCCTCCTGCCATGATAGGGAACATGGCATTTCAATCAGGTCTCCACAGTATTTCAGGTGGGTAAATGATTTTCCACCCTCAATGATAGAGCAATGACTACCTGTATGGTCTGTTGCGTAAGACTTTGTATTATTTTTTAATACTGTGTAACAATTTCTGTATTATTTTGTGACACTGTGTTATACTTTCTGTACCGCTTTGCTCCACAAGTTCATCAGATGCGATTAATCATATGACACTAACGTTTTATATATTGAAATTTTAATTTTGCCAAAGAAACACCATAACAGTAATCACCACCATAACAGTAAACACCACCATAACAAGAGACACCACCATGTTCCGCTCCGACACATATGTCAACATTTTGTTTCTTTGTGCAGGAGGAATTGTTGCCGGAAGGTTCCCACCGAGTCTCCCAATACAAAACTTGATAGCCCAGTCGAACCTACCAAAAGATCTACTCTGGATGTATTTTGACCAGCTAGCAGCCACTACACAGAATAATCTACAAAAGGCAGTGCAGAAAGCGAACTCTATGAGGTTCAGCCCGTACAATCGCTGACAGAAGATACATCAGCTTACATTCATCCTAAGATAGCTGTGATCGCCAGCAAATTCTGCTGGACTGACCGTCATAGCCTGATGTGTCGGTGATGAATTTGCCACAGAGCTAATTGTTAACATATTTATTTGATCTAATCTCTATTTTTCATTTTTAATGCATTTGGCCATACAACTTACATTTTATTCTTGATGTGTATTATGTCACATTAAATAAATATCTCTGACTCATCGTTGGTCTTTTCGGCGACGTTGGATTCAGCATCGTCGTTCTCCGAGAAGATATCTCTGTCGTCGAGAGTGAAGTAAGGTCGCCTTTCCTCCACCTGCATCAGTTGGGGCAAATATAGCATATCACATAGATATACGTAATCACAACACATATGGTGTATAGACACTGGCACCGCATTACAATCAATGTGGTATATTTTTAAGCGCTGTGACGATGCTTACCGATGTACGTGCAGAGGTTGAAGAACTGTGGCCCTTCACCACGATAGTCTTAACTTTAATCTTTGTTCTCTTGCCACCCGATGATGTTTCAGGAGTGATGCTAGGTACCACCTGGTATTGGTGTACTGAATCCAGAATCCAAAACAGAATTTTTATCCGAAACGGTCAGCACCAAATGTGATGAGCATGAATAATCATTTTGGCTAACCACTAATAGGAACAACATTTTCGAAGTTGCTTCTAGCTCAACCGGTGTACCCCC
>ERZ1740065.1061-NODE-1061-length-16013-cov-8.400238_pt1 | contig 16013 bp, 16 predicted proteins | sample MGYA00581738_ERZ1740065 | MGnify/ENA primary metagenome ERZ1740065 (study PRJEB43018, sample SAMN04849749) | marine metagenome | isolation source: floating plastic debris | place: Pacific Ocean | collected 2008-09-01 | study: EMG produced TPA metagenomics...
GGTTACGGCGGTTTAGTGCATACCGTGAAGAAATCAGAGATAGGTTCATGGATGGGGTACGGAGATCGAATAGGGGAACATACTGGCCATATCAAGGCTGCAGGGAGAGACGCGCAAGCTGTCGTTTTTGGAGAGGGGTGCCCGTTTACCTTCAATCCGTTCTCATACATGAAACGCTTTCCCAAATACTACGATGTTGATTTTCTTCTTACTCTTCTGCTTGAGATTTACCGTCTTGCCCAAGGTGCGAAAGGACGTAAGCCGAGCAGTGGGGGTAATTCTGATTTTTGGGACGGAATGCGGGACGGTGCAGCCCGTGCAGCAATCGGGCTTCTAATGCTTGCAGACGAAGAAATAAACCCCGTTGTTATCAAACAGGTGGTTGACACCATGCCGATAACCCCAGAGGCAGCACAGGAATTTATCAAGAAGCGAGAGACGCTTGATTACGAAGATTTCTGTGCATGGTTGGAGCGTAAGGAAAACTTTGCGTTTTACTGCTTTGAAATGGGACGAATGCGCGATGATTTGACCGAAAACGAGAAAGGAATTTTGGAAGATGTAGAGCCTTACTTAATGCGGGAGTTCCCCACGCTAGGGGAGAAGTACCACAGAACACTAAAAGAGGCTTTAAACATCATCGTTACGCCCTTTAAGAACCGAAACGGGATTTTATACCGCTACTTCATGCGGGGCGTGAGTGAGGAGCTTTGTCCTGAAAAATGCTATGAAGACGGGGCAATCATCATTATAGATTTTCCGACCGAGATTGAGGAGGAAGCAGGAACAATCATCCAGAATGTTTACCGCATGGTTTGGCAAAAAGTCATGATGATGCGAAATGTACAAGACTCGAGCAAACCGAATTATAATAACCGACCTGTATTCTTCTGGATGGACGAATGTTCCAAGATGGTGACACCCAGAGACGGTGATTTCTTTAGCAAGTGCCGAGAGCAGATGGTTGCAAGTGTTCTGATCAATCAGAACATGAATAGCTATTTTGATAAGATGCAGGGAATAAATGGGGCGAAGTATGCAACAGAAAATTTCCTAGACAATATTGGGCTTCATGTTGTGCATCAGGTTGATGCACTAACGGCTGAATGGGCATCGAGACAATGCGGGAGGAGGATGGTAAAACGGGCGAGTACAAGCATATCGAAGGATTCTGGTGGCGTAGTTAGATTTAATACAAGCGGCCAACCGATACAGCCACGTGAAAGCACATCATACTCATGGCAGAACGAAAGTGAAGTTGAAGCAATCAAGTTCATGGAACTACAGCGCGGGGGCAAAGAAAACGGCGCAATTACAGAGGCTATTTTACTACTGAATAAACCGCATAAGGATAAGTACCATCTTAGGGTTGAGTTTTTCCAAGGTCATTTGGATGACGGAGTAGAGGAGGAGCCGTTTGGACTAAATTATCCAAGAGAGGAAAAGGGATGGCTTGGCACTCGCATAAAAGAACATCCTACACCAGAGGAAAGAAAGAGCGTAGGAGGCTTTAAGTACAGGGGCTTTGTGTGTGGAGTGGAGCAAATCTAAGAGTGATGGTAACCGCAGTTTTCATCATTCTTGGCAAAATGATTTACTTCTCTAAGGCTCCCGTCTCTTTGGCACCTTCCCCATGTTGCAAGGGCAAAATCTTCCGAGGTTTTTACAGAAAAAACAGCCCAATCTGTTGCCCTATCTTCTGCACGGATGTGACTGGGGGCATGTGGATCGACCTTCCTCCAATCTAACGGCACGTCCCTATCATTTAAGTAGGTTTCAAAAGCATCATTATAAATTTTCTTTTTCATACGGGTGCTTAATTTACCGTAGAAACTAGGGTAAATGACATTATCTAGGAAATCTATAGGTCTAAGCAGCATGTGTGAGAGCATCCCTTTTGGGTCTGCTTTTATGGCTCTCCACAAAGATTTTATTTTGCTGTACATGCCCTTGTTTATCAAAAGGCATTACCATAAGTCAAATTTTTGCTTTGGGGTTGGTCATCGGGGCAGATGCAAAGCCCGCTTATTTGCTCCGCTGCGCTCCACAAAACGACTTTGGCGTTTGCATCCACCCCGAAGCCCTTTGAAGGGTAACCATGTTAAATAGATTTAGAATCTCATTGTAGATTATAAAATAAGTTTCTTGTATGCGTAAGCTCTTTCCAACGAGGGAAGGGCTTTTCTTTTGGAGTGTGACTTATAGTCGGATGACTTATAGTCATCAAAAAGCCATTTTTGCATTCAATACATTTTAAAAATCATATGGCCTATAGTGAATCAGATAAGAGTAAACTCAAAGCTTTTGGCTTAACTGTAAAAAGACTGCGAGAAGAGAAAGGATTGTCTCAGATGGAGCTATCCTTTAGAGCAGATTTAGACAGAACCTACATTGGTTCTTTGGAGCGCGGTCACAGAAATGTTTCCATTCTCAATTTGTTGAAGATTGCTGATGCACTGGATGTCCATATTTCAACACTGTTTGAATGGCCGCCAAAAGAATAATGAATCCAGATTTCAAGATTCCACCTAAATCCAAAGCACACCTCACCTCGCCCGAAGACATCGCAGACCGATTGAGTACCTTGATCGGTCAATCTTTTCCACTCACAAGGAAAACTCGAACAGATGGCTCCAATATGCGGAAACTCATAGCATCAACACTTGATGATTATACCCTTCCAGAGCCAAGTGATGATTATCTGATCATTCCAGAGAAAGGGAAGGGGGTTCCTAAGCTTACGCGAGAATATATCGATACTTATATTGTTACATCTGGTAGTTCCTATAACTTACAGGTTTGGAATAGGATACCAACAAGTAATGAGCTTCAGATAGAGTATTCTGATGGCTCTGGACTTTGTGCTTCTGATGTTCGCTTTGTACTGGTTCGAGTTGACATGGAGACTAATAGCATAGTTTCCATCCTAGTCTTGACTCCAGATTATATAGAAGAAAATTTTGGGGCTTTTGGAGCTCCAACCATCAAGAACCAGTTAATCATATCGAATAAGAGAAGAAAGGAAGTTGTTGCATTAACCAACTCCATTCTTTTCATGTCAGATAGTGAGGCAGTCAATAAATTAAGCGCAAAAACTTACAGAAAACCAATAAGGGCTTTTAATGAACTGCCAGAGCACCAAGAAGAGGTGCTCTCTTTGGAAGTTATAAGAGATCAAGTCGGACTACCATTAATAGGTAGAGTTATTGATGGTGCTGAAACAAAAAATAGAGGTCAGGCATTAGAGCAGATTATCCTAGAGGGATTAGGCTATGATGTTCCTGTAGGAATAACTTTAGAAGGACAGTACCCAGATATAAAAAACCAACTCTTAGAAGTAAAAATTCAGGATTCACCGACTGTTGATCTAGGAAAATTTACACCAGAGGAGCGAATGGATGTCTTCCCAGATATAGGGATCAGTACAAAAGACATCCGTTACATGATTGTCCTTATGGATGCTGCTACTAGCACTGTTGAGGGGGTAATCTTAACGCCAGGTGAAAATTTGGGAGACCACTTTAGTTACGTTGATGGTATTAGCGGAAAATCTCAACGATCTATCAGAATGAATGTATTCGATAAATACAAAGGTCAAAGTGTTTTTAATCCAAGGGATGAGCAGCTTTAAGGCCAAAAGATCGTATAACCAATTCGTTAAGTTGCATTTCTAAATGACTAATGGGTTTTCCTTTTTTCGATAGTTGATTAAGCTGTTTAGTCAAGGCAATTATTTCCATCGATTCTAGTGAGTTAGGATCAGGCAAGGGGTAGTTTTCTACGTATTGTGTAAAGTACCTCCTACGTCCCGCATAGAGTCTGTTGTTAAATCGTAGGTCATGATACTTAGCAATGACCGAGCTGTTGGAAATTCCTTGAATCAATAAAAGCAGATCAATGCTCCCTGTATCTTCGACTGAAATCCAGTAACAATTACCATTTACAACTGCGCCATCCATGTCTAAGTAAAATCTAGGTTCTTCACTAATATCTGGAAAGACGAGTTTAGCTTTTGGCCAAAGACGCGGACGTTGAGGCACCCAAATTTCAAACCATTGTCTTTTGGCTTTGATGACATAGTTTCGAGAACTAAGTTGTTCCCGATGCGAGTCTAAATAATTTGCAGCTTTTGGATATTCACTGAGATTGATAACTACTTTTTTGCCATTTCTTAACTCGTGAGTGTAAAGGATTTTGTGATCACTGCTAAAGGGATGCTGCCATTTCTTAACATTATTTTGGGATATAAGTGGGAGGAGAAGTTTTCCCTCTGGTTTTTCATCCTCGTTTAAATCACTCCATTTATCACTAATGAAAACATTATCTGCTGTAGTTTTGACACCGACGCGCACCTTGGCAAGGTCTTTTATACGGAAACGGCTTGCTTGATCGATTCCATCAACCCAAGCTTGTTCTGCTTCGGTAAGCATTTGCCAATTGTTGTCATTATCCTGAGTAATTAGGGTTCCATGAGTTTGTTTGAAGTATTTATCATTGACCTTGAAAGTACCACTCTGATCAGAATTTAGGATTTCATATACAGAGCCAAGGTGTTGGGTATGGCCATTTTGAGTAGAGTGTTGCTCATAGACCTTTAAGAAAGATGACCTATTGATCTTTGACTTATTTAGTGTTCTTTTTTTACCTATAAAAATAGCTGGTAATACGGCTGCATTTTCAAAGAGTTTAGTATCTCCGAGATCGATTACCTTTATGATTTCATAGTTTTGCGATAAGAATTTTCTAATCGATCCGCCGCTCTTTGTGAATAGGTAACGATTTGAAGTAATTACCCCTATAATTCCGCCTTCTTTTAGAGAGTTTGTCATCTCAATCAAAAAGGGATAATACAGGTCAACCCTTCCCTTTAAATTGTATTTCTTTGCTAGTGCCTGAGCTTTGCTTTCACCTAATATCTGAGTGCGGACATAAGGCGGATTAGCAATTACTATATCGACATGATCTAAGTGAGGTTCAAGCAAAAAATCTGCTTCGGTGATGTGGTAATTTTCTAAAGGAGATTCATTAAGTCGTTTAGTCGCTTGATTTACGTATTTCTCGTTTAGGTCATAGCCAATCAATTGGAAATCCTTGCTTCTATCCTTTCTCAAAGCGTCTCCAATCGATAGAAGTAGTTCACCGTCTCCACAAGCGGGATCAAGAATACTGATTTCTTCTTCTGCACTAACAGAATAGACCTTGAGGATTTCTTCTGCTAGGTAATTTGCTAAATCAGTAGGAGTAAAGGTTGCTCCATTTTCCTTGTGTTGACTTACTTTTAATCTCATCAAAAATCGATCGGTTTAAACGGTGACTTATAGTCATCAAAGTTAGCTGTATATACTGACTTATTCAACTGATTTCTTAAAAAGCCCCAAAAGTTATCAAGGACACTTGTCTTACGGTCATCGAAATATTAAGGCAAGAAAAACAAAACCCCCTGATACGCACGCTAGTACCAGAGGGAAGTGGCTATAAATTGCCGCTTTGGACTTTTACTGACACTGGCTCAAAGTGATGAATATACTGATGAGAGTAACCAGTATCGAGATCACGTTAAGAATCGTGCTAATCAATGTCATTTTGTCCCATTTACGAACTTCCTTACGCATGGCAAAAACTATTGCGGTGAGGGACTCACCAGTAATAATTTGACACCCTTTACAGGGCGCACCATGCGGGCAACTCTGCGTCATGTGAAAAACAGCACGACGAGCAATGCACAAAGTTTGACACTCCCTTACTAGAAACAGCATTGCCAGAAGTCTCGTCTTGCTGATAATTCAGCCAATGCAAATATAAAGTCTTTATAGTGTTTCGACTCCCAAGAGAACGGAGATGTCACACCTCAGTTTTTGTCAGAGCTTTTTTGATTTCGCTTAATTCATTATGAACGTTGTCTAAGCTGGTTTTTTTAGCTTCTTCTACTTCAATTAGTTGTTCGTTATATCTACTGTTATATCTCATCATTTCAGCTACCATCCTATGATATTCTCTGCTCGTCTCGTGCATCTCAGCTCTGGCTCTTTCAATGGACTCTTCCAAGCTTTTAAGTGTGCTTTTAGTAAAGTTGCCAACCTCCCCCTTGATTGTCTCTAGCTCGCTCTTAAGGTCGCTGATTTCTTTTTCTCTACTTTTTGCATCAGCTCTGGATTTTATCATTGTAAATATGAGGCCGACTAAGCTTATCAGAGCCACAATTATGGCTACTGTTGAATTTAATATTTCCATCATTTTAGATTGTCATTTATAATGTAATTCAGATACTGGAATAAGTATCTGACAGGCTGATAAGTTATGTTATAACTGACTTGCTTTATAATTTTTTAGATGAGAACTCTTAGTAATTCGCTTTTTGATGGCCAGAAGGCGAACGATCGGGGACGATCGGTGGCCACATCTTGACAGTTTCGGTGGGAAATCGTAGGTTTACGTTCGCATTACGAACAGATTGCGAACAACTGGAGTCTATGAAGATCAACGCGCTTTATACATCATCTGGAGAGAGAAAATACCTGAACGCCGAGGAGCGAGAAGCTTTTAAACGGTCGGCTCTTTCGATGCCTCCCCATATCCGTACCTATGGCTTGTTCATCTACTACACAGGGGTAAGGACAAGTGAAGCCTTGGAAGTGACTCCAGAGCGTCTGAACTTCGAGGATAACACCGTCCTGATCCGCACCCTCAAACAGAATCCAGACAAGCCAGACAAATACCGTGTTCTCGACCTTCCCGATACGTTTCTGTTTTCACTAGAGAGCGAGTATAAAGCCAAAACCAAGAAGCAGAACCAGAGAGGCCACAAGGCGCGGTTATGGCCCTTTACTGACAGATCGGGGCAGAAGTATATCAAACAGATCATGAGGCAGGCAGGGATCGAGGGCGTGAAAGCCACGGCGCGAGGACTGCGCCACAGCGTAGGCGTGATGATGGCCATGAATAAAACCCCGATGAACGTGATTAGTGACGTTCTCGGCCACGAGAACCCAAAGAACACGTTAATCTATATGGAGATCATGGGCGCGGAACGGCGCGAGCTGATGTCCGCGATCTGGTAATCAAAAAGAGTTGGAGCAATGAAGAAGAAAACAACAATCATTAAGGGCAGCAAGCTCACCACTGACGGCGAGGAGTGGAGCGCGTGGGATAAGGTGCAGGAGGAAACAACCGAGGAGGAACGCGAGCAAATGAGTCTGCAAGATTTTCTTATCGCTATCAACGAAGCCGAGAAGGCTGAGGCAGCTGAACCAAAAGCCGAGCAAAAGAGCGATAAGGACAACCCATTCCCATCTGTTTAAACAAGCGAAAGATTAAATATTACATCGTTGATTTTCGTGTAATATATTGTATCTTTGTCCTATGACAAAGACAAATAAAAGACCTATCGGGCAACTTGTCGTTACACAATCGAACAGCTTGATTGAGGCCGATTATTCGCAAACGAATTTTTCGGTAAACGACTTGAAATTCGGACGGCTTATTCTTGGTAAGCTTAACCCAAAGGACGATCAATCTAATAGGCTCGTTTATATCAATATCACAGACTACCGCCGATACATGGGGTACAAGATGAATACCCCTTATGGCCGTTTGAACGCTGATATAAAGAAACATTGCCTAGCCCTTAACTCACAGGTCATCTCCATTGCTTTGGATGATGGAAGCGTTCTGAATGCTTTTTTCATTTCATCGTACAGAATCGACAAGAACAACCAGAGAATTGAGGTAGAGTTATCAGGGCAGTTAAAGCCCCATCTATTACAGCTTAAAAGCAATTACACATCCTATAAACTCTGGAATATTCCCCGATTAGACAGTGGTTATTCAATCCGTATGTATGAGCTTCTAGGAGCGCGGAGACGTTTTGGAAAGCGTTTTTTTGAGGTCGAAGATTTAAAGGCAAAGCTTGGTTGCACTTACCCCCAATATGGGATTTTTAAACGTCGTGCTATCCTGAAAGCGCAGAAGGACACGCTAGAAAATACAGACCTTAGATTTGAGTTCGAGGAGCATAAGACAGGCCGTAAGATTACAGGTTTGACGTTCTATATTTATCCGAATGATCCAGAGGTTAATGAGGTGCAGCAAGTCTTTGCTTTCGTTGATGTTGATGAACGAGAAGCCAATGAAAACGGCTTTGATCGTGAAGTTATGGAAGCCTTCGCACAGCTTGGAATAAGCAAGGCAAACCTAGAAAAAATGCTGACCGAAGGTTGGGACATCATCGAGGATGAAGAAGCCCGTAGGAAGGCGCAGAAGCGTTGCAGAACGCTCTTTGAATACTACGGGGAAAAGCTAACCCTTTTGCAGCAATCAAAGGCACAGAAAAGCCCCGCAGGTTTCTTTATCAAGGCTCTTAAAGAAGATTGGCAGAACCCAGTGTTGAGCAAGAAAAAAGAAGTGGCCAGAGCCAACCGACAGAAAGAAGCAAATAAACGGAAGCTAAGGAAGCTGGAAGACGAAAAGGACAAAGCATCAAGAGAGCTAGATCAACTTACCCGCAAGGCAGTTATTTCCTTCTATGCTGACAAGGAGAGCGATTTAATGGCAATCATTGACCAAGTTTTGCCCGTAGGAAAGGTTGGACGCAGGAGCGTGAAAGCAAGCCTTACAGCTATCCAGAATTATCAGGAATCACCTATCGTATCGGCTATGGTTAACGGAGAGATTAAGAAGACTAACCCATCTTTGTTAGAACATCTAGAAGAAAAGACGCAAGCTCTGGAAGCTCTACGCACAGAGATTGAAGCCTTAAAACTCAAAATGTAATAGTTCGTGGAAAGCAGTGAATATCTCCCATACTCAAAGTGTAATAGTTAGGCGCAGGAAAACTCAAAATGTAATAGTTCGCTATTTTTGCACCTCTCTTAACCTATTGATTTACAAGCATTTACATTTTACTCTATACTCAAAGTGTAATAGACCATACTCAAAGTGTAATAGTTAGGCGTGTAACTTATTGATTTACAATTGATTATCGGAACAGAAAACAAGTTTACTAAAACAAGATTCTTGTTAAAACAAGAACAGCAACTCAAAATGTAATAGTTCGCTACGCTGTTGTTCTTAATATGGAACCGCGAGGCATCGCGGTAACGAATTTTAGCTGTCTAATATGGCGTTCGCTATCGCTCACAACTGATTTTTTTTAGGTTTTCTTAGGCATAAGCTCACCGTGGCAGGAACAAAAGCCAAGCGAGGAGATTTTTTGCGCGACACATATAAATTTTTATTATATGTTTTGACTCTCCCTAAACGCAAAAAAGCGGATCGTCACAAACCGAGACTCGGCCAGATGATCCGCTTTTTACGACTTATTTGCAAGGTAGTCGCCAAACCTTCTACTAAGCATTTCTGCCCCGTATGTCGGCACCGCTATCCCTAGTAGGTTGCTCCTCAGCAGAGCCTACGTCCGTTTCACGTTGCACCATAAAGATAGAAAACTTACAGATAGGATTCAACTCTTTTTGCTTTCCATGCGCTCCCCTACCCTCTTGGACATTTCCTAAAATCGCCATAGAAGCCCGTGGAGAGGTTTTGGACTTTTTTGCTTGGCAAGGGGCGAAAAATTCGCAGAACGCGCCCAGAGCGTCTTAATTCTTGAATAGAGGCACGTTTGGAGATGGATAAAAGCTCTAATTGGGAGGAAGGCTAAAAAATCTTATTTACTGCAAAAAGTAAAACAGTAAAAAATGTTTTACTGCATTACTGCTTATTGAGGTCTTCTTGGACAAGACCGAGAACATAGTCTCGAATGGTGGTTTTCTGGCTAAAGACGCGCATTTTCATACGGGCGTGGAGATCGCTTGGAACATCGACAGTAATGCGGGTGACATCACTACTGCCCTTTGTGCTATGAATTTGTTTGATGATTTCTTGCTCATCGACACTGAGATCATCATCTGCCTTTTTGATGACCTTCTTTTTACTGCCGAGCTTCCCTAAGTCTAAGTTTTTTTTCGCCATAGTTCTATCCTACAAGTTTTAAAGCCGAGGCTTTCTGCAAGACCTCGTTTGTTAAGTTGACCATTTCCTGACGGGCTTTATCAGCCTCGTCGCTTGTTGCTTCATAGACTCCCATGCCTTCGACGCTCGCCTCGTTATAAATTGTCCGTGATCCTATCCGCGTTTGGAGAAACGGGAGATCGTAGTTTTGCTCTAGTGTTTCCCTTATCCCGCGATGAATGACTTTGCGGTCGTCATATTCATTCAGGAGGAAGTAAGCAGGAATTTCCCCCTTGATCCCTACCGCATCATTATACCGCGAGAGAAACTTATCCATAGTGCGGAAGTCCTGCGCCGATGGGCGCAGAGGAATCAGGATAAAGTCAGCGTTTAAGATGATACTGGTTGTCATGGCCGAGAGAGAGGGCGTTCCATCCACCAGAACAATCTCATAATCACGGTGGAGGCTCTTAACTGCTTTGCTAAAACCCTTCTGCTCGACAGCACCGACAACGGTAATTTCTGGCAGGGATTCATCCCTCGCCCCGTTCCAGCTCATCGAGTTCTGGTTTTCGTCAGTATCGACAATACAAACCTTGTAGCCCATCTGTGCCAGACAGACCGCGAGGTTCTGGGTGATGGTGGACTTTCCTACCCCACCCTTCAAATTTGTGATTGCAACTATCATAAACTGCAAGATAACATTTTAAGAGACCTTAAAACAGGCTTGCAGTAAAAAATTAAAACCTGTATTACGCTTATACTGCAAACCTTTTTGCAGTATTGCAGTAAAAGAGTATTTTGCACTTATTAGAAAAAGCTGATCGGGGCGAAGTTTGGACGCTCTACCCCGTCAGCCATTCACAAACTTTAAAATCGTTTGCTATGTCCAAGGTAAAAAATTCACTCGTAAACAAGGACTTTGAACGTGCTGTAAAGACACTCAGGCGCATCCTTCCCAAGCTCTCTTTCGGGCTTCTCATTGCCACCTACCTGATCAGTGCAGGAATTATGGTCATCCCGCACGTACAGGCAGGAGAATCAGCTTTATTTGTGGTGGGGTCGGTTCTCATTCACTTAGCCATCCAAGCAGGACGCGGAACGCTCGTGTTTTTCTTTCAGCTCAACCCTGCGCGGTATCAAAGCCGTTTCTCGTTGGCAATTATTGCTGCTACGCTTCTACTGGCTTTATCCATGTGGAACGCCTATGTGGTTTTCGAGCCGTTCGGGTGGTCATGGATCATTCCCGTTAATACCCTCATGCTGATCGGTTGGATCATCGAGATCATGATCCTGAAAGAAACCATGTTCGCAACCAACATGGAGCTTTACCAGAACAAAGACCAGTGGGAGGAACTCAAAACCTTCTATGTGGCCAAGGCGCAGTTTCAAAACTTCATGGACGACATCAAAGACGGGAAGTACGACGAAGACTATCAATCCCCAGAGAGACAGGAGGAGGGAAACGGAGAAACGCCACCCATCGAGGAGGCGACTCCAGAGCTGAACGGCGCATACACGTAAAACCGCGTTTTTGTGGCGGGTGCGGTCGTGAATTGGCTTACCGCCCAGATCAAAGATCAACACTCGGGGCGTGTTCCCCGCGATGCAGAAAACGTATCCAGAGGAAACGCGCTCAAAAGGAGCTTGTCACGCAATAATGATTGATAGCCAGATTTTTACATACTGCAAAAAGGCTTGCAGTATTAAAGTTTTGCAGTAAGTACTGCAATTTATTTAAGGGGATACGCAAGAGGGTAGGGGCTTTGCCCCCGTTCCTGTCAAACCGTATCCCCATCTTTCCGCACTGGCGTTTGTGCAAGACGGGTGATCCCCCTCGGTTATGACACTCTCACCCCCATTCTCTTTGATCAGCCAAGGTTGCAAGCAAGCAATGCAACCCAAAACCAAGAAAGAGGAGAACGGGACATGATCCAGAACTTGACAGGCAATAGAGGTCTATGGGAAACCCTTCTGATGACCACGAGCTACATTCCAGAGATATACAAGGACTTTACAAAGGCCGTTGAATGGCTAGGGCGTAGGCACAGTATAAGCACCGTCTTTAATGACCTGCTGACAATGGGGATATGCAGCTTTCATGAAACCAACATCATGAGCAGATTAACCCAGAAAGACGAAGCCAATGAAGCCCTGTATATGGAAACGATCAAGCGATATGACAGAGAAGAACTTAACCAATTCGCCAAGATGATCGGTATGGTAAAGCTGAATGCTTATGAGGCTCCATATTCGGATATGCTCGGCCAGTATTTTACCGAACACATCACCAGAGGACACAACGGCCAGTATTTCACCCCAGACGCTATTTGCCAGCTCATGGCACAGATGCAAGGAGAAAAGGAGAGCATCACAGGCAAACGGGTTGCCGATCCTTCCTGCGGTTCCAGTCGCTTGCTTTTGGAGTTTGCCCGAAACAATCCAGATAATACGTTTTATGGAGCTGACAACGCTAACACCTGCGCGAAGATGTCCGCGATCAATTTCTTTATAAACGGCTTGAAAGGGGAAGTGGCTTGGATGAATACGCTCTCGATGGAGTGGTACGGCGGTTGGCATATCAACCGTTACCCGCGCATAGGAATTGTCCCGGTTGAAAAGGAACAATCTGCCATGTGGTGGGAACCTAAAAAGACTCCAGAGCCACCCGAAGACATCAAGAGCTATGCAAGACCTGACGGACAGCAACTCATGCTATTCTAACCGATGGGCTTACAATCCTCATTTATTGATTAAGATTTCTACCCTTTGAGGCTATCACCGCAGCCGTCAGCATCAATAACAAATTTCCCCTTGGGCTTTGCCCAATTCCTCGCGGGACAAATTTCTTATTGACCCTTCCTTGAGCTGCGATGACATCCCCAAAGGGTAGAGGCAACTATCAACCAAAGGAGTTATACCATGCCCGTTATAGCCGATGTCACACTATTTAAAAACCTTATCTCTATCGCCGAAGATCACCGAGATCATATGAAGGAGTTACAGTTTGAAAATGGCCGAAAAACGACTATTGCCCAAGCTCATGGTGATGACGATAAGGCTGCCACATTCCAAGGCTTGCATGATGAGTTTCGATATATCGTTGAGAACGTGCAAGCAGTGATCGACGAGGCTAAACCATACCTCGACGACATGGGACTATCCGACTAACAAACAGGGGAGGGGGCACCCGATGGTTGCCCCTTTTCCATCCTTGCGGATGGAGCGCGACCACGTCAAGCCGAACACGGGTATTCAACCCGCGTTTCGTTTGCCACGTTCGCGCGTGTCGCGGTTGTCATGTGCTTTGCATCGTGCGGTCTTTTCAGTCCGCGCAAAGCCCACGCCAACCGCTCGGCTATCGGTAGGGTAGGGGAGAATGCACCACCCCCCGCCCTTGGCTAGTGAAGATGTGATATTGACAGTTCCCTTGTCCAGTGACTAACGGCGCGTACGCCGTTAGCTCAATTGGATAGAGTACCTACATGACTACTAGGAGGGTTGCGGGTTCGAGTCCCGTACGGCGTACTCTACTAACGTCACCATTGAGTGTATCACAGTCCTGCGGAAACAATCAATACCACATCGCTTTTTCATTCCCACCCAAGGGTGGTGCATCAGAGATCAGTCAATAAATCAACTGCCTTGGTGAGCTAATACCTAAAGAAAACCTAAAAAATAAAAGGGTGTGAGCGAAAGCGAACGCAAAAATTGTGGACGGGTCATGGAGGAGCATTGCGGATGTGGCTGGAAATCCGTAGCTTTGAATAAGAGCAGAGTAGCAAGATACGCAAATGCACTCCAAAAACTCCCTAAGCGGTCACTTTTGAAGCACATTTACAAATCTTGCAAAGGGGTAAGACCCCGTTTGATCCCCTAGCAAACCCTGATTCATAGGGCTTGCTTTTCATACATTAATGCACTTGTAATTATGGCACGACCACGCAAAGCAAAACAGGACAAGCGCACAGAAAGGCTTCCATCACTTCGGATGACTCCGAAGGAACTGGAAGACGTAAAAGCAGCAGCAGCCAATGTCAACCAACCTGTTTCGCAGTATGCGCGTGGCATGATTTTAAACGGACAGATCGTTGCGGGTGGGGTTGAGGAAGTTGACCCCGCGCTCGTTCTGGAATTAAAGCGGATCGGAACGAACCTGAACCAAGCCGTGAAGAAGCTCCACCAAACAGGTGTTCCTAATCCTATGCTTGAAGATTCGGCCAAGCAGCTTAACGCTTTCATGGATCAGCTCATCGAAAAACTCTTATGACGCATGGTGCCAAGTGTTGCAAAACGAGGGAGTTCTTTCAAAGGTGCAGGGGCATACTATCTCCATGACAAAGGCAAGGATACAAGCGAGCGTGTAGCGTGGACGTTGACCCATAACGTGCCGACCCAAGACCCTGAAAAAGCCCTCAACTGGATGGCTTACACGGCCATTCACGCCGAGGACATCAAAGCCGAAAGTGGAACGAGCAGGGCAGGGGCAAAAAGCCAAGGAAAGCCCGTTTATGCTTATTCCTTGGCATGGCATCATACGGATCAGCCGAACCGTGAGGAAATGGAAAAGGCGGCGTTTTCTTCTCTTGAAAAATTGGGCTTGAAAAATCATGAGGCTGTCATCGTCTGCCATCAGGATCAGGAGCATCCCCACATCCATGTGATCACTAACCTGGTCGATCCTGAAACGGGCAAAACCCAAGCCCCCAAGATGGACTATAAACAGCTCTCGCATTGGGCGCAGGCGCATGATCTGGAACATGGCCGTGACCATTGCCCGTTGCGTCGTGAGAATAACGCGAAGCGATACAAGGACAAAGCCAAGACCCAATTTGTCAAGCATAACGAGAAACGCCACGAACGCGCAGCAATGTTTCAGGCGATTGCTGATCGTTCCAAGACAGGGCAGGAGTTTCGAGACGAGCTGGATGCAGCAGGGTACACGTTGGCGCAAGGACATAAAGGCCGAATTGTCATCGTCGATGATCGGGGGAAAGTTTTCAGTCTTACGAGGCAGCTTAAGCATGAGAACGGAAAGGGCTATCGCGCTAAAGACCTAAGAGAAAAGTTGGGTGGCGTGGACTTGAAAAAGTTACCCGAGGCAACAGCCTTGCGTGATATTCGGCAAGGCGTAGATCGTGATGGCTACGCAGCAGAGCAAGACGATAAGATGTTTGCTGCTGCAATTGCTTCTGATAGTGTAAAGGAAAAAGCTGCGAAAGACCAAGCCAAACGCGAAGAACAGGGACAGCAAAGACAGAAACGAGAGGAAGCTGCGAAATCGCGTCAAGAGCAACGCCATGAGGAAGCATCCAGAAACCGCACCTCGTTCCGCGATGGTGGCAAGGTAGGGGAGGAGTTTAACGCAGAAGTTCAAGATGAGCAGAGAGGCCAAGACAGGCAGGATAAACAGCCCATTCATAAACCCAAAGCTCCTCAGCCTCAATTAACGCCGTTTAAGAGAGGCAGTAGGAGTAAGGTTTCCCATGTTGCAAAACCAGAAAAAGACAAGACAACCAAGGAGAAATTTAACGACACAGCCGAGACAGCGAAGGAACGTCAAGAAGAAGAACGCCGGCAGATTGCAAACGTGATGCGCAAGCGTAAACGCGGTGCACAGTTGAGCAAATCCGAGGAGAGGATCTCCGAGCGTATCGACAGATCCCCGATGAAAGAAACCGAGGGTGAAGATCTCTCGCACTGGAAACGTGAGTTACCCGAATATAAGCCAGAACAGGAGCAGGAGAAAGAACAGGATTTAGACTTTTTCTCTGATGAACCAACGACAGAAATTTAAAAATCATGACCCTATGAGTTACGAGCCTTTACCGACGTTCGACTTACCCCATAGTACCCCGATCATGGTTGTGAAAAACAGCCTGTATAAAGACAACCGTTATCAAGTCACTATCAAGGATACTCTTACAGGGGTGCATATTTTTGGCAAATCAGGAAGTGCGAAAACAAGCGGATCGGGCAAGGTCTTTGCGCGGGGAATGCTCCTAAATGGTTATGGCGGTTTAGTGCATACCGTGAAGAAATCAGAGATAGGTTCATGGATGGGGTAC
>ERZ1740065.1062-NODE-1062-length-16005-cov-12.314107_pt1 | contig 16005 bp, 9 predicted proteins | sample MGYA00581738_ERZ1740065 | MGnify/ENA primary metagenome ERZ1740065 (study PRJEB43018, sample SAMN04849749) | marine metagenome | isolation source: floating plastic debris | place: Pacific Ocean | collected 2008-09-01 | study: EMG produced TPA metagenomics...
ATGTCATCGGTAGCTCTATGTCATCGGTAGCTCTATGTCATCGGTAGCTCTATGTTACTAGTTTACATCTCATCCATACTTATATATTAGCACAATATTAAAAATGTTGATCAACATCTAATCGATCCTATATGCATTGCCATCATCGGAAAAAAAAATTAAGGACAAAATAGGCATAGAGGCATTTCATAACCGCGGCTGAGGATGGAATAGTTGTAGCATGACTGTGGGAGTTGTCCTCTCATTTCTGGAGTAGGTCCCGTAGAATCTGCTGTTCCTTGAAGGTCAGTTTGCTGGTACTAGAGGACAGCTCACCCAGGCGCCCTGAATGGAGGGTAGATTTGGTCGTTTGTACAGCTGTAATATCTGTTGTGACCGTAGAGGAATATATAAACTAGAGACGCATTGGCCATATCACGCTGTTGGCCGATTGTTTCACAGTTAATTGTACACCGGGGTGATGTTGAGTCTCGTTATTAGTAAAGCCAAGCGCTTGGAACATAACGTATCGCGGGTGTACCCTTCCATTGTTTTCTATGTGTTTCGCAGCCGAACAGTTTGCCATTCATTGTGTCTCTAGTTCCTATATATTCCTCAAAAGAAGGTTGTGACGGCAATATTAGCCATACTGACCTTGAGACACCAAGGTGCTGTGTAACTTCTGCAGGAATTCTCCGTACACTCGGTCTGAGTTAGGCGATTCTACGTCTTCATCGTCCCAGCTATCCCAGTTCTCAGCGTCATCGGAGCAGTGGGAAGTGCTGGCTACTCCGCCTTCAGAATTCTGTGACATAGAACTCAGTCTTCCAGAAGCCGTGCTGGCACTGTTATACAGCGCGTGTGGCTCAAAGTGATCACTTCCTGAAATCAATGAAAGGATAACTTCATGTAATCTCAAGATCCACATAGGAGACTTGAATATTTGCATCTGTTAGCGAGTTGTTGCTTCGTAATCATCAAAACAACTAGTTGGATTTAAAACAAATTTGCACATCATTTTTGATGGCAGATTGCTCTAAAATAATTGGTTGGGAACTTACCAATGAGATGGTCTTCTTCGTCTGTGTCACTTTCCTCACTCGGCAAGACTTCTGTTGACTCTTTGATATCGTTGGACAAGATTTCGAGACTCTCTGCCTCCTTTCTATCAGACTTGGTAGCAGCTGACTCGCAGTGTTGACTACAGATTGTCTTTAGAACAGGAAGTATGAAGCGAGAGCTATCACCACCTCCAAGTAGCACTGACAGGCAATCCAGAGTGGCGTTTCTCTTATTCTCGCTAGTCTAAAAGTTCAAATTTTATTGTTTTCGTCAGACGGAAAAATAATGATTTAGAAAAGAAAAGGGTCAAAAAGCACAGCCTGACATATAGAATTCATTGAACTTTCTTAGAATGAAGAGTTGTCCTCCCCTTATCCTGTTGATAAGTAGTAATAATGCCTCTACCTGATTCCTGATGGAGATGAGCAGTTCATATAGGCAGTCATTCTTCAGCTGCAGTAGAGTGGTGGAGGCTTCCACGCTCCTCTCCTTCGTCTTGTTCACTAACACAGACAGCCTGAACGAAGAGGACAGTTTAGCAGACTAAAGGACTCAGTGACCAATCATAGAACAGCGATGTGATACCCACGTCTCGCAGATGAGTCTGTGATCGGAGTCAGGTACGGCCTCAGATCGCAAGAAAACTGGCAGCATAGGCAGTAGTTCATTCAGAACATCATAGTCGCAATGCCTTATACACGACGGCATCAGTGGCAGCAGCTGACTGGCCGTGTATTTCTCAACATGATGGAGGCAGATAGAGAGCTGGTCCGAGTCAACTGGGTTGCAGCTGAAGATTTTGTAAATGGTATAAATATCAACATGTCATCGACTGTCTTCACGCACAGCCAGAGGCAGTGAGACCAACCTCAGGAATCCACAGCCCGGAATGAGCAGAGGGCTGTCTGTCCGTTTGTCTAGCTTGCTGTGTTTGACGGCTACTCTGCAGCCAGGATGGCAGACGGAAGTCAGCACCTTTAGCTTATCAATGATTGCGCCCAGACCGGTGAGTGAAATATCCTGCTTATAAATTTATATAAATCAAGTGTATTTAACATCGAGTTAGATGATCAGTATTCGGTGACTTTACCTTAGCAGGACAGTCAAAAGTGGAGGACACTGCTAGCACCTGCATCGCTATGACAGTCAACTTATCCAGTGTTGGTCTGCACAGTATCTCCACGAATATCGGAGAGAATACAGGTATCTCACTCTTCATACAATTGATTATTTTTGCAGCAACGTCTTTGCAATATGTTATGTTCTAAAAAGAGAAAAGTGATGATACGCTAAAAAGAGGGAAATGGGAAATAGTGGAGGCGGGAGAAACAGCGTGAAGCTGCATGTCGGGAGGATGTTTAATGGGTTACCTGCCAGGTATCTGGAGGGTCAGCGAGGACAGCTATTAGTTTGCTGGCGTGAGACAGAGAGAGGAAGAAAGAGAGACAGGCTCCATATGATGCTAGGCAGGTTTGGGCGGTGAGATGATCTTGCCAGAAGCTGACTAGTATAGACATATCGTACCACCTGATCACCTCCACCAGGCACGGCATCAGCTACAGTTACAAGTAGTCCAGTTGTGGAAGGCATGAGAACAGAAGAGAAGTGGTGGTAAAATCGTAGTAAGCAACCTGATGAGACATCCTTCTCAGTTCCCAGCTCGAGCTGTCCAAACATTGGATGGTCTGATTGAAGATTTGTATCAGTGTTTTCGACATGAACCTTTCACGGTCGACGGTAGTTGAAGGCCTACAACATGATGGTGGAAGTTTCTTTCTCTGGATTGTTTCAATAGCTCCTAAAGGTGCTGCAATCACTCACCCTTCCTGTCCATCACTGAGTGGTTGGGGAGTTATAGGAGGCTTATTCCTAGCCTCCAGTTCACAACTCCTCGCCAGAGCGATCAGTGGCTGGGCGTGTGCACCTCCTGTATCTAGCAATCAGGTAACGCGGTTAAACAATACCAAATACACTTAAAATATCCTGCTAATATTTCGTGAAGGCAAGAAGCTGTTGAGAGGCCTTGCTGGTGCGCAATGCTAGTGCTAGTAACCGACATTATGCTAGTATATAATGTAATATAATATAATATATAATACAATACCAAATACACTTAAGCAATCTTATAATATGTCATGAAAGCAAGAGGCTATTGACATGTCTCATTCACAGAAGGCAGGTGCACAATGTTAACGCTAGTAATCGGTATGCTACATCTAGGCATGTAGCCCAGGGTGTATCCAAGTTATACAGAGAGCTTATAATATGCAGGAGAGGACAACCCTACTACAAACCCTACTTTTATTAGCGGCAGTTTTGAGGTGCTCAGGCTATGTTCCCTTCAGTACCAATAGTAATGCAAGTCAGATTATACCACTGAACATGATGTAACGATGTATTTAATGTATTCCTTTACACAATTATAGTGATTCCAGTTTTTTCACTTTGCTACAATATATGGATGATGGCTGATATTTGGTTTCCCAGGTTCCTTACCCTTGTGCTGGTTAGAGTTCGCACTGCTATTGTCTCCCCTGACGAGGGCAGCTAGAGATGATGTTGTCAGGTGATCCAGTGTCAGACGCCTGTAGAAATGTAAGATTTAACATTTTCCACTCCAGGTGCGTGCTTGTGTACCAGCACTGTACACTAGAACCGAAACAGCACTCCATACAAAGGCTCAAGGAATCTCGCTCTAGGAAAACATAGCCTTAGGATACTGTAGAAATAGAAATAAATGCGATGAGTACAAACTATGATCCTATTGGAATTAGTTGCACACATTCCAGAAAATAAATGCGGAAAAAGAGTTTTCTCGAAAATCGCGTTTGATGCTCAATCGCAATTATTTTTACGTCTACAGTAATTTAGAAATAATATGAGTAAAACCATATGAATTCTTATTCACAATCAGATCACGGGAACTGATACAGTTGAGCTGCTAGAGTACCTGGTGAGCGGCCGCATGGGCAGACTGCGCTTGAGTTTACCCCTGTATAAACATTCACTGAAAACTTCAGCCAACATTCTCCACATGAGATAACAAGCAAAAATATCGTTTTGCGATAATAGTCTAATTTCTTTTGACTATTTATACTGACTTGCAGAACATGTCAGCTCATTTGCTATTCTATGACAACAAACAAACATAACAGTCAAAGAATGCAAAGAAATATTTTCACGAATTTTCTGTAACAGATGGAAACACAAAATAGTTCTGGGAGTAAGATTAATTTTGCAGTATAACTCATATAACGACATTCCCAGTCACCACAAAGCCTGCCATCCAGAATAGAGTAAGTTAAAACATAACTTACTCTGTTCTGATTGCTGTATATGATCATGTAACTTACTTATCTAGGTCATCTTTGGGAGGACTCCTGTGGTTGTTTCCAACTTGTTTCTATGGGAACAACGTTACATCATTTATTGTTAGCTGCAGGAAAAGTTACGAGGCATTGCAATGTGGCTACCACCCCTACATGTTTGAAGTTGAGGGACTTTTGGAGCCTAGGGCTAAGTCTAGCTCCATCGCCTTTCACACTAAGGAGAGATGCTCCGGCATATGTCTGCTGGGGCTGCATCTTCCCCTTACCATCCAGGCTACAATGGCACGAACTTATTAGTGAACTCAAAATGGGGAATAGTTTTATTCTGTGGAAACGCTATGAGCCAAACCTGCTCTCAGCTATCGAACCGAGTTGTTCGGGTTTGCTGTTTCCGGAGGCACCGAACGTATAGAGCCAATGATTCTTTATCAGAAACTGGAATATCAGTTCAAAGGCCAGCAGACGGCCTTCCCTCCATTCCCATGTGGTCGAGACGTTCAAAAAATCACCTAAAAAGTAAGAGATAAGATACAAATTGGTAATGGTAAAGTCGTTTGATAGAAACACGAGGGGTGAAGCATTACCATCGCTGAGATGGAGGGAAGTGATGGACGGATTCACGATCTTGTAGCAGCTGCTGTACACTTGCATAGGCAGCTGCTGATCACAATTATCAGGCAGGTAGCAGGCAGACAGTGACTCCTCCTCTACTAACCACTTATAATTCAATGAGGAAAGTGTTGACAAGAGTGTATTGGCATTGCTCGCGTCTTTGACAACTGTAGGAAAGAGTGAACATATTACTACTACTACTCAGGAAAGCGTGTTACTTATGGATTGTGTGGTATGAGTTCAGCTTATTATGTACCGAGGAACTTCACTATTTTACTGGTTGCCTGCCTCACTGTGGATGCAGGATGGAGGAGATAAAGGGAGAACGTGTTGATGAACAACGTCCAATCAGCAAGCAGGTTATCGATCGAAATGTGCTAAAAATACAAAAGCATCACTACATACCAACTTAGAACGGTTTCCTGCATACATGCTATAGCGCAATAAGAAACAACACCTTCACAAGCTGGATGCATAGACCTAGAAGTCCTTCTGCCAGATATGCGTCCATCCATTGTACAGTCCCATAGTCAGAGAGAGTATAAAGCTGTAGAGAAATTATGTATTTAAAAATGTATTACCAAATGGAAATCATATGTTTCTGATGAGTTTCTGTACCCGACAGACGCTGTCCTCACTCAGACCGAGGCCGATACATAGCTTGATAATGACTTCTTTAAATGATGACAACGTTTCCTGTAAGAGTTAACTAATGATACGCCTCATCTAATAGTATGACTCATCAATCTTACTGAGAATGAGTCATACCTCTCGGTCACAGCGAGAGAGGTAAGAAGAGAAAGTCTTTATAGCTTGTTCTCTAATGCTCAGCTGCGGGTCGGCTAGTAGATGGTAGATAACTGTAGACAATTTCCTACTGATGAACTCTGGCATCTTCTCAAGTTCATCATTGCCAAACTAAAATAGTTTTAACATTGTGTCATATTCCTGTGACTAAGGGCTACCTGTCCTCCGTATAAATATTCAAGGTTGCCATGGAAACCCAAGATTTTTCTGGAATCTTCAGTAGAACTGGATGCATGGGATGGGATATATATGAATTCAACTGAGCCAGGAGGCTGTTGTGACCGATGTACCACAGGAACTTGGTATTGAAATCATATTCTGTATGACTGCATATCAATGGGAGTATGTAGTAGAGTCCACCAGTGCATTGAGCATCATATGATCTGTTATTTATCAAATACTCGAGGTTAATTTAATTCGTTAATTTATAATCAAACATAACGTCATACTTACTTTCAGAGGAAGGCCACTGCCGCTGCTAGAGTGGAAGTCAACAGTGAAGTTTACCCAGTGAAATCGTCTGATGATGGCGTTTATACCCATCACAGCACCTTCCCTAGCCTGCCAGAGGCTGTCAGCAGCTGTGCACACCTGAACGAGACGAGAACTTTACCAATATGTGACAGTGAGTACCAGCAGACACTGAGGTGAACTGGCCACTACCTCGACTAGAGTTTGGAAGAAGTCTTCAATCTGCATGAGGCTGAACTGCTCTGCGATGTAATAGAGTTTGAGAGCGCAGGCCATCCTGATAGCAGACCAGACATCAAGAAGTCCCATCAGAATGAGTTGCTAAAGAAAAATAGTAAAGTTTTATCACCAGAATGTACACTGAAATCATTGAATCAGAATCTTTGACACCAACCTTTGATGATTTGAAGTATTCTTGATGAAACACTGTACATTTATTGTGAAACCATTCAAGAATGTGAATAAACGCCTGCTTTCTAATGACCGGGTGATCTGCGGCTGTAAATAATGGAAATCGTCTAATACTGGTATAGTGTATATGAAATTACCAACAGGGCTGTGATCCTCACCCCGAGAGACAACGTATTTCAAACTTGAGATGAGGTCATGACTCAGCTTCTGACACCTTAACCTAAAGTGAGTGAACTCTAGGATAATCATTCAGGTAACTCATCTTCAAATCTTTGATTTTGATAGATATGTACCATTTCAAAAACTCGTCCAGTAGTTCATTTAGCTGGGCTTTCATCTGTCCCTCTTGATGAGATGTAGAACCTTGTCCAGGTATTCGTTGAACTTTCATAGCTCTTCCATGAGGCATAGCTTCAGACCATCCATAACGGCGGGTGAACAAGTAATGGACAAAGTCTGTCATGGTGATGCCATCGGGAAAGCTGAAGCTGGTAATCTGTGAACATTGCAAATATGATATGAATTTTAGGGTCTTCAATAGCGTAAACACAGAGCTGCACGATAAAATATGTGGCAACTATCTACATATTTTTTCACCTTCAGTTGTTACATGGCCATGGGTTGTTGCAACAATAAAGTACTTACTTGATAGTGGGGATAAGGGTTGTCCTCTTCTAAGCAAGTCTTACTCAGGGTTAGAAATTCTTCTTCAATGGAATCAGCATCGGTATGATTCATGGACAACGAGAGAGCTATGTTGAGTGATCTCAAGGAATCCAGCTCAACCTCAGTGGTTGTAGCTGTGCACAGCCTCCTCAGATGGCTTGTTATCGAATCATCCATAATCAGAGGTTAAAGAGGCTTTCGTTGATGCATTTACTGGGAGACTGTATCAATGAGCATAATAAAGAGTAATAGAAGAAACCAAGCTAAAGTGGGTTCTAGCAATCCTTCATGTTGATGCAGCATGAGCATCGCTTCAATAAAGCGCAAGCCAGTGTCAACCACATTCCACCATGTTGTTTACATAATATATGTCAAGATCCAAAACGGTGATTATGGTAGCAACAGATCTTTCTCGCTATTAAATAGTCATAGGATTTAAAATGCCATCTAATTACTAAAATTATTAGTAAAAAATTTTTTAAAGTATGTTTGCTGTCTCTATCATACTTTTATCTATTTCTTCACCGCATAAAAACTCTGAAATTGGGGAGTCTCGATGTAGCAAGCAAGCAAACATGGCTTCAGGTCAGGCAGGTGAGTGCGGAGGAAAAATCCCAAAAGTGGGTGATCCAATGCCACTTAGTACTATCATGGACCTTAATGTTTTAAAATTTAAACTTTATGCAGCCAATACTAGTTTGAAGCATCACTTTTGTAATACTACTCGTTTTATTGAATGCTGTTTTTGGCTTAGAATCTAACGACACAAGCAGTGTTGAGGAAGTTCACGGCAGCGTTAATGTGATTTTTTATTGTGTACTTCCTCCTAACAGCTTTTTAGAAAATACACATGTCTTTGTACTTACTTTGAATTGAATAGCTCGGGAATAGTTGAAATGATATTTTGCGTTGCGTGCCTTGATACTGCTTTTCTTCATATTGATAATGTATTCATCAAATTTGTCAACTCTTCAGTCTTCACCACTATCGCACTAATGTATCGATTCTGAATCTCTAACATTCTGGTACGTCTGCTGCATGTTGCTACAATGTATCTATGTTTCAATTTTAGTTGTTCCTAGAAACTTCGTTCTGCTCGATGAGCTTGAATCTGGTCAGAAAGGAATTGGTGATGGAACAATATCATGGGGTCTAGAAAATGATGATGATAACACACTGACGAACTGGACAGGCACAATAATAGGCCCTCCTCGAGTAAGTATTGAACAGTAAACCTTTCCAGTCCAAGTGAGTTGAGTCATTATTAGAATGAACAATTGCACTCGGTTGTGACCATGCTTGCTAGCGAGTTGCTAACAGCTACAAAGGTATACCCAATCCAAATATACAACCGAGTTTTAGTTGCGGCTGTGGGCTGTTCCTAATACAATGTCACCGAAACCTGGTATTGAGTCTTACACAATGAATGCTACCATTTTACACTGATGTGTAAGTGATATCAATTACTTTCTCATCACCATCTGTCTGTCATCAGTTTCTTCTGGATTCTAGTGTTGTGCCTTGAAATGTTTGTAGAGCTCATTGCTCTTTTACAGACGCCGTACGAAAATCGTATTTACACGCTGAGGATAGTGTGCGGGCCGGAGTACCCTGACCGACCTCCCAATGTCAGGTTTAAAACTAAGATTAACATGAACAGTGTAGACAGCCATGGCCAGGTTAGTTACTGCTTGTCTCTCCCTCTATCCCCCCTCCTCCTGCCCCACTCGCTACCAGACTTATTATCTCTCCCGAAATCTATGGTCTCCAGTTATACATACAGACTCTCGAATCTTCCCCTCATGTTTGGTTTTCTGTGCCTCTGTTGATGTATTTTCTCCAGTGCTGGACTGTTTAGGTTGGGAAGTGTGCATGGCGGCGAAATCTATGCAGCAAATATCCCTATTTATTTTTGATCGGCTCTCTGTGGCCATCCCTATCAATGGTAGGATTGCCTTCTGCAGTATGTGAGGAAGAGTGCCTACTCCATGCTAGTGTGCTGTGGCAGTGCAGTATGTATGCGGTGTGTGTTAGTGGAAATTGTCTCCACATGGTTGTGGTTTAGATAAAGCGGCTTGCTATGAGTTTTAGGCACGATGTGTCGCCATACTGAAGGTTTTATTTTACTGAGAGGCTGTCTTGTGTGAGTCGATGTTATTAGAGGCCTCAAGTCACTCCTCATGCATTACCATCGGCTCCTACATCATTAGGTACTGCTGTACTAACTAGACTCTGTATATTTGTGGTTTATTTGAGATGGCCTGCATGTTGTGACTGATTGCCTCATCTGATGACACGGGTCTCTGGTCTTTACCGATGGGGCATCCAATGGAGTGTGATAGCTGCAAGGTTTACTGTAAATTCACCTCCTCCCGCAGATTTGCGAGTCACAAAACCATCTCATTTCTACATGTATTGAATGAACTCAAGGTCACCACAAGGATGCAACTTGGCTCAACTGTTACATAATCTTTGAGGTTGATGCTAGGCAATAGAAAGACCTCCCAATATTCTTTTATTGTTCTCAAACTTTATTTGAGCTCTTAGCTAACAGTTTAACGTCAATTGCTTTACATCATCTGGTAGTGCGGTGCTGGCTTCTCCCTTCTAGAATATAGATAGATCTATTATTAGATGGGGCTCATTATTTCCGACTCGTTACAGATCAAAGAAGGAAAAGAATTCCCTGTATTAACAGCATGGCGGAGGAATTATTCAATTAAAGATGTCCTTTCAGAAATTAGAAAAAATATGCTCTCGTCATCCAATAAGAAGTTATCGCAGCCGCCTGAGAACGCCTTGTATTAGGTCATCTCTCTCGCCCCAGCCAGTCGGTCCTAGTAGTGGTACGTTACTGAATACATTGCGACCAGTTCTGTTCCACCGTGCCAGTCCTGCTAATGTTTGTTTGTTTTGAAGGTTTGATTCTATGCTGTCACTGAAACGAAATCTGTGCCGAGCGCAGAACGGACACTCATACCAATTTATAGCGCGTCTCTTCAATTCAGAACGTAATTTATTTTGATGGCATGATGATAGGGCAGTTGTGCTTAGCCAAAGCGATGAAAAAGAGGTGATGCGCTCAACGCCACCCGACTCTGGCGTCCTCTAGTATTTTTTCCATTACTGTAATAAGTTGAAGCTACATATTGTTAACGGTCACTATTTCAATAAAACTTTGCTAAGTTTATTCTCTCCTCTTGTCCCCACAGTGGCTTTTGTTGCCACACATACATGTGTGTGACGATTTCTGTGACATCTTATGAGTATGTGACACCTTTTGTAACGTCCTAGAAGTATCAGTGTGTGGCACTTTCTATGGCGTCCTAGAAGTCCGAGTGTCAAAGAAATGCCATCTTTCATTCTGACTGGGAAGTTGACCAATAGGAGAGCAACTGAAATGTCAGCACTACTTGGCTGTCAACGCTGGTTAGTCAGCGAGCTGTATAACCACATCCACACCAGTCGACTCGAGATGCTGATCCTTGCGCTGCTGACGATTTCGTCTGCTGTCTATGCAGAAGATGAAGTTATTGGCACTCATTGGCTCTGGTACAGCAATACTCACAGGGACGTTCACCCTTCAGGTAACGCTTGCAGTGTACATAGTTGTAACCAGCCTACCATTAGACTCCACTAGCTTCATACTATGTTGGATACATTTAACTTTATTTGGATCTCATCACATAACTGGGCGGTCATGGAAAGGAGTGATGGTTGCCATATCTCATTATTTCATTATTTCATTATACATATCTTAATTAAATGCTGCTTCCGTGCTCTAATCTGTGGCATTATACATAAAAGCCAGGCGGCCATTCATTATTAAACATATAGAATTAGTGGGTGAATTAAGTCATCAATCATATAAACACTTGCGCATCTGCTTATGATGTTGAGATGTGAGCACGCCATGTTTGCTTGCTCACTCTTCCTGCTCATACTCGGCCTCATTAGTTTTTTATTCCCACACGGACAATCAAATCAAGTGGAGATCCACTATTTCCTCTGAGTAACTCAACTAAACGTAATAATCAACAGCTCGCATGGGGACAGAGCCATGCTGACAAACCAGTTGTATCTAGAGATAATTTTCATTTCCAATGTTGCTCTTGTAACTTTGACGACTGAATTCGAGGCTTCTGCTCCAGGTAAGTGTCTATGTCTATGTATGTCTATTCCGTCAACACTACTCTGAACCGAAGACGTACATGTGCCATCTTCCGTAGAGCCATTTATGTGCTTTGATTGCGAGCTGAGGACGCATGGTAAGTCGTGTGGAGAGCCGTTTGACTACACATTGGCCTACCAAGCCCGACTTCCTATGATAGAATGCTCAACCTCCTGTGTGAAGTGGGTGAGAAAAGACAAGAGAGGTAAGTTGCGATTGAACTACTGTGATTCAATGCAAGCGATTCACCATCACAGAGAAGTATACCCCTGATCTAGATGGAAATGTGACTAACATAAGGAGAACATGCAAAGAGCAGCTGGATTTCCATATGTACGCAGTGAACGATTACTGTATTGAGGAGAGGATTACGGGATACGGCTGGCTGTGCCTCTGCTCAGATCGTATGACCTTTCACCCCTGCAACAGCGCTCCAAAGCATCAATCATCATTACTGACTGCTTCAATGGCTGTTTGGATTATCATCAGCGTCTGGCCGACATATATGGATCTATTGATTCTCCAATAATTTATTTACAAATACAGTACTCTATACATACAGCGCTCTCTGGTAAGAAATGACATATCTCAATATGAATGGGGTGTGCCATGTATATCTATTTACAACGCCGGCATCTCCGCGATGTAACTACGATTTCTCTTGCTGGCTCGAGTTATCTCCCGTCTGTCTCTTCTTCTGAGATTGCTCCTGAGCCCACATGAACGCCATCTTGGCCCAATCTGTGTCGGCGTTCGTTTTCGGTGTCACGTTGGGTCGAGATGAATCTAGTAAATGGAGAGTTGAGTTAACGACTAGAAGACTCGACAGTGGGAAACTCGCATCCTACAGGTGGCCTTACTGTATCTGGGAGTCACGTTGGCTTGTCTTGGTGTCTGGTTACCACGAGGTGTCATGCCTCCTCTTGGGGTCATGCCTCCTCTTGGAGTGACACCTCCTCGTGGTGTGACGCCACTGCGAGGCGTGACGCCACTACGAGGCGTAACACCACCACGAGGCGTGGCGCCACTGCGGGGCATAATGCCACTAATGGGTGTGGCCCTGGCAGTAGCAGCAGAGCTGGTTGAGGAGTAGGACGATCCTTGACGCGGCGTCGCACGGTACGACGGAGTCGCAGACGCCTGCGATGAGTGGTAGGATGGAGTCATGAGAGCTGGCGTCATTTGCGGCGTCTGAAAGAGAAAATCGACAACCACAAATTTCAGACAACTGACTGAAATTGAGACTGAAGCCGTAATGTATGAAGCTGTTTAGAGAACTGACAGCGAATGGAACACCGCGTGATGTGTTGTAGGCAGGAGTAGCACCCGGTCGGTATGAAGATGGCCTCGCTGAGTCGATCCCTAGTGAAAAGTTGGTAGAATAATGGTGAGAGCAGTAATAAAACACCGACTCGAATAGACTGAGAACTCAGCTGACTTGGGGTGGCGTGTGATGGAGTGACTATCCTCTGGGGTATCGGGTCGCGGAAATGTTCCTTAAACCATTTGATCATGCTGTTGAGGGTGGGGAAGAGCTGGCCCCGGAAGCGCAGGCCTTCATGCGTCACAGTGACGAACTCGTGCACAGTGCGGTCTCTCGGCATGTAAGACAGCATGAATTTACCCGGCAGGTCCTTGGACGTCGAGAAGAAGTACGGAATCCTACAGCAGACGTATCCAATCAACTGTGCGGAGACAATGTATCAGGTGTCGCGCGTTATAAGCAGGACTAACCTAGCAGGAGCTTTCTTCTTCTCCTCATACACCTTCTGATCCATTATCTCTCTGTTCCCGAAACCTGATTCGTCGATGTAATACTTATAAAGCTGTATCTCCCTGGCGAAGGCAGCCATTGGGTTCAGATATCGCGCTGTAAACGGCAGCGCGACGATACATATGAACTGTCCATGTCTACGAAACCGAGACAGTATAGAAGACATGAACTCCAGTATTACCGATTATCTCGTCCAGGTCCTCAAACTCCTCCGTACCAATGTAGAGCGTTTTGCCTAGTGAGAAGTTGTTCTCCTTGCCCTCCTCCTTGATGTCGACATGAGAATAAACGTCTGGAGCGAGTTTCCACGTCAGTGTCAGATGATCGGGGCCCTGACAATCAAACGGCCGTAATTGTATTACAGGTAAGTGAGTGGGTAGTAAGTCAGATGACACGTACACACACACGTACCTTACTGGATGGCCGTATGATGCACTCACCCTCTCCCAGGGTCTCCAACATCTTCTCGCACTGCTTGTAGCCCACATTTCTAAATGACGGGTGAGCAATGACTCTCTTCACGAATGCTGTAACAGTCACATGACCAGTAGACTGCAGAAGACGATGTTATAGTAGGTGAGGCTGCAGTGCTCACGAGCGCGAATACATACATATTCGTTTCTTGTCTTTGTTTTTCTTCTCATCGGCCAGTTTGTCACGCTGCTCAGCCTCAATATCATAAAACGTATCTTTAGGAGGTCTGTGAATACGAGCAGGCAACGTTACCAGTGAGTCAATCTACGCGCCGCGGCGACAGCAGAAGACAGCAGACACAGTACCTGAGCTTGTCTTCCTTGTCGACGAGATCAGATGTCTTGCATGTCAAGTCGACCTGAAACCTGTCTATGTCTATTTTCAGGATGCGCGCGTGCAGTGTCATCCCTATCTTGACACGATCTTCCGGGTTTCTCACCTCTTTATCGCTGATGTTTTTTGTATGAATGAAGCCGTTGAGGTTGTTCTCGAGTCTGACGCGAACTCCGACGGCCGAGCCAGGACAGTCGCCGGCATCAAAGTGGCTCCACACCTGTGGTGATATCAGCCTCGGTGTGAACGTAACGCCGATGACACGTCTGATACGGGGGTCGGGTCGCCTACCTCACTGATTTCCGTGAAGTCTCCTTTCTTACAGAACGGACAGACCCAGAATCCTGTCTCCTCACTTCTCTCTGGATTTGCCTCGTCCAGCTGCTGACCCTGCGGTCGCTTTCTGGCGATGTTCGTCACACGACACAGAACCAGCTTGCCTGTGACATACTATCAGTTGCATCCATGCCGACGGTACAGACGTACGAGACTGACAGACATACGAGACTGATAGATGTACGAGACTGACAGACGTACGAGAGTGACAGATGTACGAGACTGACAGACGTACGAGACTGACAGACTCACCTATGTAGAGCGTGGCAGGAGTCTCTTTAGTCAGCATGTTAAACCTCTCCACCAGCTCGACGGGTTTATACGCCGATCTTGTGTCCTTGTACCGACAGTTAAGCTCCGCCCTGATGTCATACAGAGTTGTCAGCTTCTGTCCGTAGCCCTGCCGCTCCAGCTCGACGCTAAATGCTTCGAGGTCCAGATCTCGTAGCCGCTCGGGCGCTTCGAGAATCTCCTGCAGAGCAGTGAGAGATACAAGTAACAGACACCGGCAGGCACTGGCAGGCGCTGGAGGACACCAGCAGACACTGACAGACACTTGCAGGCGCTGGAGGACACCAGCAGACACTGGCAGGCAGCTGATTACGAACCTCGAGAGCAGCGGCCGGATTGGCATCCTCAGCAGTGTCGTCGTACTCGAGAGCGTCGATTGCCATCTTCCTCGCCCACTCGTATGTCTCCGGGTGGACTCGCGATGCATCCAGTACGTCTGTGTATTCCTCCGTGCTGTCACCAAAGGCAGTCGTGTCGATCTTAATGAAGCCGGAGCAGTTGATGAAGACTTTAGGTCCGAGTTGACACAGCATGACCAGCTGACTTCTGTTCTCTAGTCGCTTGTGAGACTTGACCGACTGCAAAGTTACCCGGATGTAGTTAGAGCACAGACACGTATGAGCGGGTGTGACGGTGCGATGGTGCGAGAGACAGGCGGATGGATGAAGTACCTTGAGAATGGACGCCGCTTTGCGAGGGCCGAGTCCGCAGACAAACTGCAGCAGACCAGCACCATATGGGTGAGCTATAGCCTCATTGATGTCTACGCCCACTTCGTTGGTGACATTCACAAACTCAAGGTAGAGGGCATTGAGAAATGATTCCTTGTTCAGTTGGTCCTGAAGGAAATGACAGCATGGAAACCATAAGAGGAGAGAGACAAGCACGGTATCAGACTCCGGCGACTGGGGAGAATTATCACCTGCATGGGATGGAAATGAATACAGAGCAAGTCCTCGTCGGGATTGCATAGCTGTGAGAACTCAGTGAGGGGGTCTCTCAGCTTGCGGGCGAGTGACACCGCCTCCCGTAACTGCTCAGGATACTCGGGGAAATCCTATCAAACAAATGCACAATGTGAATGCTAGCAAATACGTGCGTGATGTCATAGAGATAGAGGGAGGAAGGAGAAAGGGAGGGAGATGAGGAGAGAGAAGGAGACAAGGAGAGGAAAGGAGACAAGGTGAGGGAAGGAGAAAAGGCAGGGAAAGTCCACAAGGAAAGGAAAGGAGACGGAGAATAGAAAGGAAAAAATGTGTGCAACAGAATAAAAGACAAACAAACGCGAA
>ERZ1740065.1063-NODE-1063-length-15999-cov-12.199636_pt1 | contig 15999 bp, 4 predicted proteins | sample MGYA00581738_ERZ1740065 | MGnify/ENA primary metagenome ERZ1740065 (study PRJEB43018, sample SAMN04849749) | marine metagenome | isolation source: floating plastic debris | place: Pacific Ocean | collected 2008-09-01 | study: EMG produced TPA metagenomics...
GATTGGCTGTTGATCTATTTTGTCGGGAGCAATTTGAGCAGTGCTCAAATGCCTCTGTTACCGCCGACCGACAAAATTACCAGCCGATAAATTGTTCCCATACAGCCGATTGCCGGCCGTTAGCTATATCAGGAGCAATACCGGCCTAGTGGGAACGCAGCTTTAGTACTGCTCTCAACTGCCCCCATATATGAATTCATGACTCTGTTCACTGCCCACACTTGCTTTCGTTCCTAAAAAGTACCTCACCAAGCAACTAAAGTGGAAAACAACTGAGTTATAAAAACGCATGTGTGGGCAATTGCTTGCACAGCGTCGGTAGACTTTCTAAACTCGATGAGCTCAAAGAAATGCTCTGACTGGTAGCTGTCATAGTACTCATCATAATATCATGGTTGACAGATTAAGAACGCAGAATCGATCATAGATAGAGAAACACAGAGACTGACAGAGTTGTGAGTGTTGGTGTCCGATAGCTCTCATGATTATATAGCAACGATAAAAATTGATTGAAAATACGTTAGCTATTCCGTTATTTCCTTTTGTCTGTCTATGCTGGCAGGTAAATCATCGATGCAAGTATCCAATATGTCCTCGAGGAATGCTGCGCATTTGCGGTTAAGTTGATACTAAACTGACTATCTAAGAACTCTTGGGGGCTGCTATGGGATCAAACATATGTAGACTCGATGTAGGGCTGCAACCTCAAACACCTGTTGAGACCTGCAGGTTATTTCACACAACGTACAACGTTGGTTTAAAGCTATCCTACAATATCAAATGAAGGCCTGTTTGCATCAGTGAGGAGCCAGTCTTGTGAAAAACCCGGCTTGTGTGAAAAAGGTTCAGTTATAGAAATCGATAACTACGGACCCTTCCACATTCACCATCAATGAATCCATATATAGAATGCAGCACTGTATGAGTGCTGATAGCTTTGATTATTTCTATCGCCTGTGACAGCTAATAGCCAGTTTTATGATCAATTGGATATCGAGACGGATGTAAGTCTGTTGTCAGGATGTATTGGGGATTACACTGTAAGCTCATCAAGGCCTGACGTGGCTGACGCGATGGTCGTCTTTGAAGGATTAACTAAGAAAAGCGACTATTGACAAGTATCGGTGAGAATTGCAGAGTCATTATGAGACATGGAAAATGAATATTGCACGGCCAAGTGCGATATACCAAAGTGGAATAGCGTATGCAACAAGTGATTGATAGGTTCCCTTTCACACCTGGATGCAGTAGGCAGAGCCAATGGCATTGTAATAATGAAACGCGCAGTCATTCCCTGCTCGGTTCCATTGATTGATGTGCAGCCGTCAGCTAGGCGGAAAATTCAGAGTTGCCAAACTTGTCGTGTCAACATTTTTCCCTAAAATATTTACCTCAAAGGTGAGATATAAAATGCGTTTTTTACTTGCTTCTCGACATACCCTTCTCAATCTCTTGATCATGCTGGATGATTCAAAACCATATTTGGTAAGTTGTTCATTGCACACTGGTAAAGACCTCAGGTGGATGCAGGATAGAACTAGCAGTATCGAGGCAAATTCAGCAGCAATTGTACATGCGCAGAATGGCAATGAGTATAACTGTTACCGGGAAGAGGGGAACGGCTTACAGTCTTGACGCGGCCTTTCGTCAAAGAGGCAGAGAAACATAACCTCTTGATCACCAGGAAGTTTCACACTAGTTGACTTCTTAGTATCTTATCATCGTCTCAACAGAAAGCCTGCTTAGTGGTCATGTCAGGATGTCCACATGGAGCAGGATTCAAGATCTTTTCACATAATTTTCACATGTCGAGATTTCAGACATGACGATCAAAATTGCGTTGTGTGATTTCATAGCAGACGGCACCTGAAAGTGGACATAGATTTAGGGAAAAATGACAACCAGTAATGTGATTTTTGTTGGCTTGGTTCGATCTCTTGATGCGATGCCGGACTCAAGCTTGTTGATCTGAACAATGTGGAGCTGATTCAGTTTCGGCGCAGTAAAATATACCTTTACTAGCAGCCATTGAAAGTAAATCTAATAATGAATGCATTTAGAGCTCTTCCTTGGTTTATTTCATTGGGGTGAAACGATGCATTATAGTTTTGATCCATCCATGATTATTAACCAACTGATGCATCAATAATTAGTGAACATCTGAAAATCGATTATCTCTAGGCCCATATTGTATGGTTTTATCGCTTTTTCACTTCAGAAATGTAACCACAGTGTTTATCCATGTTGCCACAGCTGATTGCACATCTGCTATTTCGCATTCTAAATTGCTCCATCCAGGATGGTGTAGCCATAGCTTGCTTGTGACCTTCTTGTTGACAGAATACATGTGCATATTTATTAATCTCATGAATTAGTTGATTGAACAGTCAAATCCTCAAATTGTTGATTATCTAGAGTGAATAACAAAAATTGAATCGAAGCCCAACATCTTAAGTCGTTTTACCTCTAATGCATAGTGTAAGATATTGATGAAAGCAACTATTTTTTATGATTTGTTGAGGATAATGCAGTATTAGTGAGGAGAAATGATGAATTGATGTTATGTCTGGGGTTGATGAATGTGAAAGACTAAAACAAAAGCTTCATGAGTGACTGCAACTTAACAGGAACTAAATGCCAAACACTCTAAGCCTTTCGTGGCACTGTAGGAGAGGGACCTAGTTAGTTTTCCGTAACACGATAAAGCTCGTATCAAGGCTTTGAAAACAAACATTACTGGCTTTTTTTAAAATGTTAAAATTCTGAGTCTGTCTCCATGTTTGCTCGCTAAGAAATAAAGTACCTTAAGGGCAAGACTGCCATATGCGGTGCCAGGTTGCTCTCAGTTTCTAGGCAGGTCGGAGTACGCCTGTAGCGTGCGGGCCCAGCAGGAGGACTCAGTGGGATTCGAACCCACAACCTCTCAGCACTTACATGTCTTAAGGTGCGGGCTCAACCACTGAGCCATCTCCTACTCGCTTTTGTAATTATCTTGTCGATGCGCACATGTAGACACATATGGGCGCATGTGGGCATGTGGATGCATATGTGAGGGCATGCGCACACATGCCCCACATGTGGGAATGTGTGCAAGAGCACATATGGGCATGTGCTCGGATCTGTGCGCAGGTGGACGCGCACATTGATATTACTAATTTACAACGTCACTATAAAGAATGTTCCGGCTTTCTGAGATTCCGTTTGTCAGATGCCGTGATGTAACAGGTGACAATTAGCTTCCTGTAAAGTATGTTCTACTGCATTGTCAGTTCGCCTTCTCACATAGTCCCGCCGCAGGGTCCAACAATAGGATAGAGTTTTTGTTTTGTGTGTGAGCATACTGGAACTTGTGTCAAATCCATTGACGTCTACGCTCGTTACATGAGCATTCACGCCTGATGTCTAGGAATCTATGCTCGCTGCATCGGCATCTAACTCTATTCCCAAATAATATATTCAGCATTAAACGTGCGATAGGGAAATCAAATATGTTGTTGTTTTATTCAAATTAAAAGACCTCAGTCCCACAGAAAGTGGCCGAATTTGCATAATACCATAGCATGAATGCTAAAATTAGTACTAAAAAATACCTTTGACTAGCAGCTGAAGTTAGGGGCTTTTGTCATTCTCCCGTAGATATTTGTGCATTGGCACACGCGGGAGTGAGTAAGAGTGAGTGGGAGTGAGTGCGGATAGGCACGGGAGTGAGCCCGGATAGGCGCAAGAGTGAGCGGAAGTGAGTAGGAGTGAGCGGGAGTGAGCCTGGATAGGCGCAAGAGTGAGCGCGAAAATCGACAGGAGAATGACAAACATCAAGTTAGGAAGCTATGAAGCTAATCTTTTGGAACCTTTCTCAATGTCAACTGGGAGCCCAGTGATAGCGCGTCGTGTCTACATCTCTCTAGAGAGATGCTACGAGGATTTCAGAATTCTGATTTGTCCCATAGGCTGTATTTGCTTCACTGTGGCTGGTAAAAAATCCACTTCCAACTTTTTCGATACGACTTTATATGTCAGCATTTTTACAACACCTATTCCCCTTTTCGTAGCGAAGTTTTGTGACTATTTTTGGGGAGACTTTAAGACGTCCACGTACAAGGAAGTCATGTCAATGGCAATGTTTAAGCTTTGAGCATTAATAATTTCATATGTGACCTTGAACCTCACCCTAGCGCACTAATCAAGGCGTAGTGAACCACGTAAATGAGCTGAGGCAGTCGTTTGTGACCAATACTCATCCCAGACTAATCAACTATATGTTATGCATAGCTGTGAATACCAGAACCTAGTGGGGAGCAACTAACTTTTGATTGATAAACATACTCTGGGTAGACAAACAGGTGCCCACCGACAGAAACCTATTTTGACATCAGATCACTAAGTTAGTCAAATATTTGTTATTACGTAACGGTCTCATCATATATTCTCAGACAAAAGGCAGGCCCACACTGGAGACAAAATAGGCGGCGCAGCATGGCAAATTTTACCACTTGCGGTAGCTATAGCGCAGCAGATAAAACAGACTGGAGGCAGAACTTTGAGTCATGAAGTCATATAGACGAGACTTTCAGCTCCTGCGTTGATTGCTGGAAAAGCTACTCTTTCATAAGCCGAATATGATACAAACATAAGATCTCCATAGAAGAAAATAAATAGCCTGTCTGACGATATGAAAGACAATGATACAAGATGATGCTGGCAGAAATTGTTTTCCCAAGTAAATCCAGATAGTAACAACATACTCAACTAAACTGCTGAGAAAATCATGCTTCCATAGGTTTACTATGCTTTCTGGCCTGAGAAAATAAACTATCACAAACGTGATCCTATGCGAGTCGAATGTTCGACCAATCACGGGTAGGCAAATCGAATGGTTGACCAATCATAGGCAGGCGGCAGGTGACAACGTGTAAGCATGCCTAAACTACGCGGATCCGCTTGGCGGTAGTCACGCTACCCACCGCTGCGGCAGATTTTTCCATGACGCTACGCGGATCCGCGCGCTTTGTCTCCAGTGTGGGCTGGCGTTAATATTGCTTCTCTCTTAAGACCAGAAATGCTGGAGATTCAGTTTTTCTGAACTGTGCTGAATTTAAAGATGCTGTAATTCAGTACTCCTACCCTTACAGCTAAGGTCTTGCCATATTTGAGCTCAGCTTAGCAAGATCTAACCAATGAGCCACAGGAAAACATTAGAAAACCAATGATAGCAATTTTCATTCCAAACTCTGACTGTGAAAATACAGGAGGCTCCAGGTAAGTACAGAAACTTTTCATGCATCTCTTATAGAGGGTAAGACGGGGAATCGGATGGTACACTAGACTTTGTTCTGACTGGCGAGCAGTGTAATTGCTTCATCTGGTGTTATAAGTTTCCCTATGAAACAGGCTCGTAGGGATCTCTAGCTATCATTGTGTTATCACGAGAGGGAAATGACACTTCAAGTGTGTGGATATTAGGGTTAATAAGCTATGTTCTCAGTTATTTGAGGGTTCTTGTCTTATCCAGAGCCAGCTATTACAATACATTCCCAGAATATATTCTCACAGGAACAACAGCAGATAAGAATTAGCGGGTATTAAACTCATACCACAATATACCACTTTACGGATTACGTCTGAAATATTACTTATACTCTTCTCACCCCCAAAATCTAGGATAAATCCCCTTTCTTACATCAAATCCAGCATGATTACTATTTCTTCATCACTCTAATCAGATTACCTCAAAACTTCTGATTCTCCACCAATGAGCTATGGACTCGAGTGCCTAATCAAAGACTTGAGTCCTTGATCAGCAAAATCCACTTGTTTGATGGTAGCTATCAAAGACTTGCGATTTGAATTGACCAGTTTACTTATGACTTGTAATTTACTTGATCCTGTGTATTGACTTGCTTGTATTTCAAGTCAGTTTATCTAGTCAAAAGCAGTCTTTAAAAAGTTTTGTTCTAAATGAAGCTCAGGAGAATGAGATTAATTTCGGATCATTCTTAAAGTCACTGTTGGAGGAATAGATATCTGATTCAATCAAGACTAGAAGTATACTAGTGGTTTGAATTACTCATCACTTGGCAAGTAAAAAGACTTGAAAATGGCCTGAGAGACTTGAAACTTGAATTGCAAGTCATTGAATTTTGACTTGTGACTTGAAATTTCTAAGTGATTTACTTCTTGACTTGAATCATGATGCAGACTTGACTTGCAACTTGCCTTGCGACTTGCCTCTTACATAATGTGATGACTTATTGTCTTGAGATTTAGTGACATGGCACAGCTCTGGAAATTACAGCTCGTTGGGCGGGTACTCTGGGCAGGTCCACCGCAGTGTGATTAACTGCTCTCCATGCTGAGCTGCTAGAGGGCTAGCTATGAAGATCACACCAGAGATATGGCAAATACTGGGACCAGAAACAATATCGACACCGAAAGCACAGAGATTTTATGTTTTAGATCCCCGACACCGATACCAAGGAGTTTTGATACCTGCTATACTCGTCTGATACTGTTGATTGCTAGCACGCAGAGCCATTTCTAGGGTAGATAGAAATATTTCCTGCCAGCAAGTATCAAAATCAGGGGGTGCTTTCTCAGATTTTATGAAGTAATGGCTCCATAGGCCGGGCCCACGGGCTGCCCAGGCCTCGGTGGGCCCTGGTGGGTCCAGGGATGTTGCCCCTGGTGGGGTCTGGGGCAGCACCCTATGAAAAAATTGCCATTTTCAAGTTGAAGATAATACAAAGACCAATCTTCACTGAAATGGGAACGAGGGAGAGGCAGAGGCAGAGGACAAAGATGGAGGCGGAGGCGGGGGTGGAGACAGAGGCAGAGGCAGAGGTAGACTTTGCTATGGCATCATGTTGTTCAAACACCTTATATATACAACCCCAGAGGAAGAAATTCCTGAGCTTTATTTGTGTTTTGTTGGATGTCGTTATCAAAATTTAGTTACCACTACTTCTGAATAAAATTGGGTTATTCAATGCCCTCTTTTAAACTGTGCTCTTCCTTTTCATTTACACATCAGGGGCGGATTTAGAGCCGGTGCGATGGCGCCAACGCGCCAGCTAATTTTAGGTTGCCCAAATTTGTTTACGTTTGTGAAGGCTTCCCAGAGAGATTCTCATATCACTAGTCATTAGTCCTATCATAATTGGCCTATTTCCAATTAGTTGTCCGAGTTGTAGGGTATTGGCTGTCCAAGTTGTAGGGGTCGGGGGTCAGTTGTAGGGGTATGTGTTTTAAGCTATGACTTCTTAAAGTTCACAGAAATTGAATCTACAATATTTTCAGCCTGACAGGGTCACCGGTATGGCCAGGAGCCAATATCAATGTTTGACCTGAATTTAAATAGACTAATCAGTGAAGAGATTCTTACTAGTTGAATCTGTTGGCCATAACCTATGCCAAGGATTGGCTAAAGTAGCCAATCAAGCTAGTTTGTAAGTATACCAAAGACAAGTTACACAACATTATAGTACTTTCCTTGCCATAGCAAATATAAATTAGTGTACCAGCAGGCCAGAGCTCTACTGTTACTGTTACAGGTCTATCTCACCTTTGGTTGATATTACTTATCTCTACTTGGGTAAAGTGTGAGGATCATTTTCTTAAAATTGCTGAGTCAAAATGGCTACGGTGCAGCTGTATGTCTATCATCACGTTCCATTGTCCTCTGCGGTAGCAACCATGTATGATAAATTGCTTGTTTGTTCCCAAAAAATCCCTGTAGTGTTCCAACGCCCAAAATGTCATACAGTAGTATGTACAAGATTCTTTTAAATAAATTTAAATCGCTACGATGTAAAATAGCAACTGGCAATCCTGCCAGACTCAAAGAGGCAACAACGTGTAGATTTCATTAATCTAAAATAAAAATGTCATATGTTGACTTAAAACTTTGAATGTAATGCATAACAGCCAACAAAACCCCAAGAATCGATTTCTGTGCCGCTGCGGTGCAGGCACAGCCAATTGAAGGACCAGTTGTGGCAAAATGGCTGTTTCAGAGAATTTAAATGCACGGATCGACGCTTAAAAGCGGCAAGTTGGGAACACCGGCCATTGTCATTATTCAGCTTCTACCTTTGAGGGCAGCAAATAACCGGCATGATGCGGTCCAACTGCCTTAGGAAGGACACCACAGGCCGATCATCACCTGACAAGCTGGTTTATCCAGTTTTTGTCAGACACTGATAGATCAGATAAATCAAGTGCCAGAACATTAAAAAAACTGAGCTTCATGTTTTTTCTGACGCCTGCAAGGGCGGATTCAGGCTAACCTGATTGACGCCTGAGCATCAGTCAAAAAAACCACTTCAGCTATTTTTGTTAGCTTTTAGTAAATAGATCAAAGAAACCACGACTGTACTTGTACTCATCGCACAGCCACACAAACCTCAGTCGACACTACTAAACAATCGGTTATACAGTCAACAATCGGTTATGAAGTCAACAGACAAGTTGCCCGGATCTTAATTTCTAGGATCTACATTTCAGGTCATCTCAGGTCTTCATTTCTGGATAGGCGTATGCCACTTAAACACGCAATGCATTTCCGCAGGCCACGCCCACAGTCAGCAATGCATTTCCGCAGGCCACGCCCACAGTCAGCAGTTCGATTCATCTTTCTGCCACCCGACCTATGTCAAACACACTCCAGAACATGAAGAGTACAACTGTACTGCGCGGAGTGTAGATGCTGTCCTTGGGATCAAAGTTGAATATCAAGAATGGAATAGATCAAAAACGGGTCAGGAACAGAACAGGTCAGGAGGAGATCAGGAACAGAAGCAACTGTTTTTATGTGAAATTGTGAATCATGCACCATATTGCCTGGATGAAAGAAAGAGTTTGTAATGTCACCTAATCAATAGCTAGTTGGACTTTTGTCATTTTGCTGTCAATATGTGTGCGGGAGTGTGAGCGGGTGTGCGTGAAACCCCACAGGAGAATGGCAAAAACCGCTAGTTGTAGTGGCAGAAGAGTGACAAGCTATTATTCAGAACAGCAACCTGAATAATGACAACTGGCACAGACGAACCCAGTACCCATATCCTTCCTGTTTTTCTTGTGCGCAGCGATTGGTACTACTAGTTCCAGATTTCCATGATTATAAGCTCTGCTGTATGCCTTGGATGATGGATGAGGGATTGATGTTTTGTGTGTCATGAAATAAACTCCTTATGATGTGGTTTCAGCCTATCTCTAGCCTTGTATGGAGAGGAACCAGGCTGTACGTTATTGACCTGATTTGGGATGTCCGGAGCAGCTATGGGACACCTCACGTCTGTCCAAAAAAATCAGAGGGAAAAAGTGTTGATATGTTGCAGTAAAATTTTTGGACCAATCAACATTCACCATTTCTGCGTAGTCCAACGAAAAATTTCCTTCAAGTTTTACGTGCTCAGAATTTCATATCACACTCAAATTCATTGAGGCATGGTGAGAATGTGGAAGATAACTAAAAGCTGGAACAAGCTGGATGGCGGAATTGCCGGTAATTGCGGTAAGTGCCATGAGGCAAGCAAAGCGCACTAGAGACAAAAGCTGATTTGATGCTGCAAGGATCCATTCATCCGGTTATATAGGTCATGCTTCATTGGCCAATGAAAGATGACTGGCGAGTGTAGTTGCCAACCATGCTTGGTACTCACAAATACACTTGACGTTGACTAGTGTGACTACCGCTGCAGACTCGGCCATTTTACCTCCAGCTTGATCCAATCTCAACATATGTTACAAACTTTTCGGTGATAGTCTTCACACCTCTCGGTTCCTCACACTATAAGACTTCTAACCATAATTCATTCTAAGCACACTAGATTGGAACTTGAGAGAGATCTATCCTCCCCGTAGCACCTCTAGGTATTTTCGCTTGAGGCTGGTCACTAATTGGCGGAGAGCTTTAGCTTCGGTTGTAGCGACTCAACACTTTTCACTTCTAACTTTTTTGGAGCCTACTACAGCGGCTAGAAGCCATTGGCTAAATATCATGACTGGCAAATTTTTCTCCAGGTATGCGTCTGTCTCTGTTGCTCAAATTCTGCACATGACTCCACTTGGCATGCGGTTGGCTTCAGTAGACTCAGGGCTTCATGCTCCCTTATAACAGTGAGTGATGCCAATGTGCTGCAACAAAAAAGCAACAGGCTATATGTGAGTTTTACAGCTCAGATTGGCAAGACTGATGAAAAGTTAAGATTTTAATCCATAACGATATAGGTAAGTAAAGAAAGAATCTAAATAACAGCATGGATTGAACTTTGACCTCTATGTGCTCACTCACCACCGATGAGATCTATTTGGGTTCCTAGAATAGTTTACTGTCATGATGCGATGTATGAAAGCGTGTCAAATACTACTCTGAATTTTATTCAGATTTATTTAAATTACATGATAGGCACCTGATAAAGCCATGCAGATGACACGAGTTGTCGGTATAACTTTTTTAATTGTTTAGGCTTACGTTGCACCCAATAGTTTCAACCATGATACATATATAGAGTCACGACATTAGTCCATCAAAACGTCACAGTTGCAGAGTGATTTGAAGAAGATAATTTTAGGGTCGTGTCAAAATCAAATAGTTGTTGTCAACCACAGATATTGCATCGATGCAATATTTCTAAAAAGAAAGATGAATCTAAACAAAGTCTTAAATGCTGGAGCGGGGAAGAGCTTGTGTAGGATCAGAAGTGGAATTGATAAAGGCTGTCAGAATCCTCTGAAAAGAAGATCATCAACCTGTAACAGCTGAAAGATGGCAGGGCAGGGGCGTATGTTATAGGAATTTGAGCAGTCTAACTTTCAGCGATTAAAGTAAAAAAGCTTTTAAAACTTGCGTTCACTCCTCTTCGGCACTGGGATTTGATAGCTTTCGTTCTGGTGTGTTTGACATCACCATTCATTCATTGTTATTGGTACCTGGTAGCAGTGGACTGGGGTGTCAGAAATGCTTTTTCATACTGTTTTTTACTTAAAGCTTCAAACTTTCTAACTCTGGAGCAGTAGAACTCTCAATGGTTCGACATATGAATATACGCCCCTGTGGCAGGGCATCGGTAAGATTGTTAGCACCACTTGTTGCAATGAGTCTCGACAATCGGTTCTTAGTGGTGAGGACTGCTGAATCATCATGATGCTGCATTGTGAGCGAGTCATAAAAAATACTAAGCTGATACAGGAAGCGGCCGATAGGTATTAGCTTGGCACATCCTTAGGACCAGGTGGTACAGGTAAAGACTATTGTCTTCTACTGGAAGTGTGGGAAGGCTCAGTTCATCCGTGGCCACAAATCACCACAACCATTTCCAAGTCATTAGAATAGGAAAAAATGCCCACTTAACTCCACAGCTGTCCAGTCTTTCTTGTTACGTTTAGAGCAGCTTGGATGTCTCAATTCCAATGATAAGCATGTCCTAGTTGAACAAAAATGCTATGCATAACAATACACATACGACACTATACAATGCAGTACATATAGAACACATATACAACACAAACTATACCAGTAACATCTGGTATATGAATTCTCTCAGAGGGACTGGCCAGTTTCTGGAGTGTAAACTGCTGAAAGAATGCTTGGAAATGGCTTGCGTGATGACTGAAAGGGCGATGGCGAACTCTGAGTGGATGCTGCACACTACTTTCCTAATAGGACTCCTCAGAATCTTAGGATCACAACTGTGACAGCAACCACCCAGACGCAGTGTTAGTCAAACCGGTTTTTACTCTCCTACGTCAATAGCAATTTCATACAGCAGCGGAAGTAGTTGACAGAAGCCATGCATAATGACGGACAGATATTGTGTTCCCTAGGTAGTGTCTAAAGCCATGGCTACACAGAGCGATTCGTAAGTCATTTCAATACTAAACGATGCGATGCGATGCGCAGGGTCAGAAAGGTATGGTGGCTACACAGAGCAACTGGTCGACCAATTACATAACGCCTAGCATAGCAAACAATAGCAAACAAAGGGTGTCTTGTCTGTCACCACTCTTACCCATGGCTCCAGTGGTTTAGCAACCAGTAGTTAGAAATTACCTGATCGGAAAGTGCATCAGGACATAACTCCGCCCAGATTTCGAACATGTCTGAAATGCTTCATTTAGCATAGCGAGCATCAGAACAGAGCTACCCAATGCTGTAGTTGACTGCATCGCTGGCCTACTGAAGCGTCTGAACAGATAGACCACTAAGTGGCAGTGGGTGGAGGATGGTTGAAGCCAATGGGCCAAACGGAAATAGGAGGCAAGGCTGTGAATATGGTACATGGACCATGGCACCTGCCCAAGACCATGTCACCGAACCGGCGGGTATTTCACATAGAATAGGCAATATTCATTTCGGCATTCGTTCTTTTCATTCATACCAGCTCAAACCAGTGATGTGGTGAATGGTTGAGACAAGAAAATGTGTGCTTATCGACAGGAGATTTACAAAAGCCGAGATGTCTTGGCTGTAAGTCTTACAATGAAACCGATAATTAGTACATTGATGGTTGACAGGCGAGGCAGATATAACTACTGAGTATCCAAGCCAACTGCTAGCTGTTCTCAAAATCAGAGCAACAGATCTGCACGTCATTAACCAGGATATCTCCTCTTTCACAGCATGTTATTACTTTGTGTGGGCTTCTGATTTATCCATGCGTACCACCTGAATACTGATTAATGAATCAAAGACTAGCTGAAGGATTGAAAGGTGTACCGAGTGATCTCAACTTCTAAGTAGCGGAGAAAAGACAGGTTTTATTGGTGGTTGGTTCTTGTTCTAAAGGCTCAAACAGACGCTGTAATGACCAGCGATCGTATCGATATGCAGATTTGAAATACATGAGAGCATACAAAGAATGAAATCATGTTGTTTATTACAGAACGGAACTTTGGCCATAATGGAGCATTGTGGGTATTGGTTCTGACCAATCAGAGATTAGCGTTGAGCGTATTCATGCTGTATGCACTGTGTCAATTATGCTAGCCGCTCCGCCCAGCAACATGTTAAGCTCTGCCCATCGCAGGGGCAAGCGGCGATAACTCACGCTCCTGTGTTTGAACTTTAACTGGTTCTGAAATCTCAGAAAGTTCTCTGAGTAACTTTATCGACAGGTGTGAACGAATCAAAAGTGTGGATAAATTGATTCAACATCATATTCAATAACTACCATGTGTTTTTATTAACATACCCTATGTAGATGACGAGTTGTAGGACCAAAAATACTGGAGGTTCAGTTTTTTCTGACCTTTGAGAAGCCATAACTTGGAACCCCTACCTCTGAAGCAAAGACATCGACATGCTTAAGCTCAACTCAACAATATTTAACCAATAAGCCAGACATACAGCTATCAGCTATTTACATCATATAACGATAACGAGTCACTGGGTCACTGGGTGCATTGGATATTCCAATTTACTGCTAGAAAATTATGATATTGTGATTTACTTACTGCGCCTAATTTTTTGCAACTTTCAGATTTTGACACCAAAATTGGAATATCAAAAATTGGTCATGACTCATTTTCTGGTTTTCCGGTTCGAAATCACAATATAAAATATCTGAAAATGTAAGTATTGGTAGGATCTTAGCTGTAGGGGAGAGGTTCTATGGCTCCTCAAAGTTCAGAAAAAACTGCATCTTCGGTATTTCTGGTCCTACAACTTGTCATCTATGCTCGTAGATTCCATAGCTTAGCAGTGAATTAGTGCAGAGGAGACGGACTCCTCGCCCCATTTCTGTCGCTATGAGATGAGCTTCTATTTTATACTAATTGGACGTTGCATGACTTACTAAGCGATATTGATGATTTATTAGTGGTGATAAGGTCAAGGTCACAGTAACAGCATGACCGATGAGGATACTGCTGCAGGCCGTATCGCCGACTGGGTCTGAGAGTGCATCTGATTATAAGCAACATCTACCTCACAGCGAATGGCTCCATCGTGTCATGGACTGTATCACCTAGTTTGTGATGGGAGGCTCAGCTGATCCGTTACATCGATAAGTGGTCTTCATCAGCGTAAAGATCTGGTCCAGCTGCGTACTCCGGCGTTGGTACCTCTCACTCCGGCGTTGGTACCTCTCACTCCAGCGTTGGTACCTCTCACTTCAGCTTTCAAACAGGCGGTAATAGGCTCTTAGCTCAAAGACTTATGATATAAACTTACTCTGTATGAAGGGTTACTACATAATGTATGATGAAGTCAACCCAAAAAACAATATTTATATGTTTACGCTAGTTTTTCCGAGTAAAAGCATGCTGTGAAGGGCTTATGCCCAGTTAATATGAGCTGTAGAACAGTCAAAAAATTAGCACCCATATATCGTCGTATTATTCGACCAGCTCCTTACACCAGCGTGAAGTAGCCGAATTTTGTAATCGTGTCTCTGATACCAGGTTGTTCAAATGCAAAATAAAACCAATCAAACTTCTATCTCCGTAATTGATTGTTAAGGATTGGCCACAAAAATAATCACGAGATATTTTCCTGAACGTAGCTAGCTTTGACCTTGGCCTTGTTAAAATGGTGGAGCACGGAGGTGTTGAACTATCTGGCGAAGTTGCCGAGTAACTCGACTATGGCGGCAACGAAACTTGATTGGCCTTACAAACAGCCGTGTAATGAACCGAATAATGTCGTTATACGGCTCGTATAAACCAGGCATTAGAAGCAAAATTAGTGAAATAGACCAATCATTTTGAGAATATTTAGAATTGAGAGATATTTTGGTAATAAAGAAGGACTGCAGTCATTCCCTTTGTTGTTTGATACAAGTTGTGCTGCATCTAGGCATAGTTATTTCACTAGGGTAACATGACCTCCTGAGCCTAGTGGTGCATGAACCCCATCTGATATTCCACGTCATTTGAATTTGCATCATATGAACCGTACTTGCTAAATGCATGGACCGACAACTAGTTCAAATTTCAAACTTTGACACCCAAATTAATTGAATTGGGTGAACAGCATTCATCAGCATCTGATAGACTGTGGACAAGTTTAGTTCTACCAGCGAGCGAGGTCACCTGTTATTCTAGATGTGCACAACCTCTCCAGCTCAGCCAGTATACAGGTGATTATGACGAAAGTTTGGACACAATGATGTTTGACTAATTCATGGGCTGAGAAACTGCTGTATCATGACAGATTCTCACGCAGTGTGGGCCGAATTTCATTCCCACAAATGACATCGGCAATCTGTATGGCTGTAAAGACAGCGACTCAGCAGCTAGCTCCGGCTGCAAAAAATTAATTGCTAGATGTCGCTCAGGGCAGCGAGTCAAATAACTTCTGGCGCAGCTGAGCCCGAAGATAATCAACTTTCTGACAGCCAGTCTCACCGCAACCTGATCTATTTGTGCGTAATTTTGTGGGTCTGCGTGGCCTAGTTCTTTATTGTATTTCCAAAGGCTCAATTCGCTGGCAGAAAAGTCTCATAACACCAATAGCAACTGTTGAAACACACAGCAAGTGCTCTCTGGGAGGTAGCATGGCAAAACACGAGCTTCCATAACTCTACTCGTCTTCCTCGCTTGCTTGTAGGAGTCTGCATTCCCACTCTCCTCATGGAAATACTCACTTCTAAAATATGTCAGAAGTTTAACCCTTGATGTAACACATGAAAATGGGTCACCTAAGTATGATAAAGTGAATAATTGAAAGTCACGATTTTATAAAGCAAAGAATTTATTGGCAAATGAAATTAGAAGACATTAAAGTTGAGTAGACAGTTGAGCCTCAAATACATAAGTACACAATATCATCGCAGCACACCCAACTGGTAGCATAGGTACCACAACATATATAATCAACTGGTAGAGGGTGGTCAGAGGTTGTTCGAACACCAAGGGCACTGGTATAGCAACACCTGGACTTGAGAACTCGCTTTTGGTTGAATGAGAGATGCATTTTTTTAGTCTGCGATTTGCCACAGAAGATTATCTCAGAGCTGGGAACTCGAGTCAGTTAACTTGACTCGAGTTGCACTCGAGTTGCTA
>ERZ1740065.1064-NODE-1064-length-15998-cov-12.370382_pt1 | contig 15998 bp, 17 predicted proteins | sample MGYA00581738_ERZ1740065 | MGnify/ENA primary metagenome ERZ1740065 (study PRJEB43018, sample SAMN04849749) | marine metagenome | isolation source: floating plastic debris | place: Pacific Ocean | collected 2008-09-01 | study: EMG produced TPA metagenomics...
TAACGTATATAGTAGTATAACGAGTATAGTATATAACGTATATAGCAGTATAATGTTATAGTATAACTTATTTGATACAAGCTAAGTAGATGTTTTATTTTCATCTTTCAGACGTCTGTTTACGGTGAGGGAACGTATCTTTCCACTGAGCCATCCGTTGCCATGGGCTTCAGCCCGTGGGGCTCCACCGGCTGGAATAACTCAATTATAGGCAACTCGATGAGTGTGATAGCTCTTTGTGAAGTTATTGAACACCCCAGCGTCAAGATCTCTACATCTGCAGGTAGCAATCTTGAGAACTCTGCCTGATTTTGTTATCGAACATTGATTCGTGTTATAAAATCTGTGCCGCCAGCAGCTGCGCTGTATCAAGTCTGAGTGTGAGTCATGCATCACTCTATAGTTCAGTACTGGTTTGTGCTATTATGTGAGGTTTTCCATAATCGGTTTTCCCAGCCGCAGTCATACTCTGATGAGTTATGATTATTGCGCAATAGATACATTGGTTACCAAAATAAACATGTTAGAGAGGATAGTGAAGTAAGAGAGGATAAATCCTCTCAATGCAACTAGAAACTATTTTCTATGTACAGTAAACGTGGTATTGATTACGGCCTAAATTATTACGGTTCTAAGTAAGAGCAAACGATACCGGTTGTAACAATAACGGATTGGGATGAGTGACACATAGGCTTACTAAGCTCCATATAACTAAAGCGAATGTTTTAATGATGTTGCTGAGCAACTCGTTATAAACACTATAAACAGAACCTAGTTATAATTACCATGTTTACAGTGTCAGTCACTGCAAGCCGCTTGTGCAGCCAGTTCCAAAATGTTTGACATATTTCCTAGCAGTAAAAGGCTAATTGTAATTTATGAAGACTCTAGTAACTCTAGTAACTCCAGTAACTCCAGTAACTCCAGTAACTGTGATGCACAGTTCAAGTTGGCAACTTATACATTTTCTCTGCCTAATGTATAAATGAAGTTCAGAGAAGTGGTAGAACTGCATTCTTAGCAGCTTTTGTTGTATGCAGTCCGTGACAATCGAGTGGGACCCAATGACATTCTATAGCTATCATAGGGAAGACTGGTAATGCTGCGAGCAGTTCAGTGCTTTTTAGTGAAACTGTTTTTACCTTTTCTAGATCCATCTGGCAGAAGAGCGCCCAACAGCGAAGGCGGAAATATTCCAGATAAATACATTGTCGTAACCAACGACGACATGGTTCGTGTGAAGTACCTACTGGTCTATGCGAAACACACGGCACCACCACAGCCAGCTCTATCAAAGTGAGTGACGATGCGATACACGCCGCACATTTCATCTGTAATCGTTGTAATTATAAAGATGTTCTATTTCTAGCGTTTATATCGAGTTACTTAGCAACACTATCAAAAAAACTGCCTGTAATTATAGGGAGTTATCTTCTCCTGTTTGCCCAACTTCTTCGTCTACTGTAGTCAGCTCGCTATAGTTAATTAGGTCACGTGTCACATCCCAATCTGCCATTATTATAACCGCCATCTTTTTCTCGAGACACGCAAGTGTTGAGAGGTTGTGGGTTCAACCCCACTGCAGTCCTCCTACTGGGCCCTCGTGCCACAGGTGTACTCCGACCTGCCTAGAAACTGAGAGCAACCTGGCGCCGTGTATGGCAGCGTTGCCCTTAAGGCACGTTATTTCTCAGCGCGCAAGCACATGAGACAGCCTCGCGATTTTAACAACATTTTCCCATCGCCCAAAACCATTATAGTTTAGGCCACAATAATTACAGTGATTCCAGTATTTCATTGTCTGCTAGTCATACGTAACTTAGACACGTTTCTTTCATTAGTTCTGGAGCTCCGCAAAGACGACGAGTTCTGACGTTCATCCAACAAAACAGCAACTGGCTGCTTGTCATATTCTACTGTCTCTTCCTCGCTATGGTCGGACTGTTTGGATCTCAGAAGTTTTGGATCAAAGTTCGGCAGACGTACGAGGAGCTGCTGGAAGACTGGGAACTGTGGCCCGCAGGCGCATCTCAAACCTGACCCATCTGATCAAACTATAGTTCTGACAATTCATATGTTTGTGCCGTAACCAGGGACTTCAAGTCAATATTTTTTTGTTATTTTATCTGAGCTATTCGTTTCTGAGAGCATAGAACATTTACCATTGCTGGTAAAATATTTTGTCTATTCGGTATGCCTTTGATTACTGTCCTCACTTCAGTCAATCCAAATAAACAATCAACACTCTGAATTTCTTTATTTCCATCCTGATCTGACATGCCCATTTGCTCTGGATAAAAAGTGAAACACTTTGGTAGTAATAGCATTTTACAGTTCTTTTAACGATTCTTTTAAGATCTAGCCTTGCCTGGAAATGTAAGAAAATTCAAGCAAATATAGTTTCATTGGGAGATAGATCCTTTCTCTCCCGTCCACCTCTCAGTCAACTCTATTTTACAGCCCAAATCTCGCAGCGCTCCTTTCGCCTCATCGTTGACGCTGTTTAGGGTCATGGCTCTGTTGACCAGTTCCTCAGCTCCGAGAGCAAGTATCAGACCGCAGTTGTCTTTACTTCTGGCAACGAGGTTCCTGATAGCCATACACGCCTGCTTCTGAAATATAAAGCAGAACATGTCAGCAATATAAATACATAACAAGTCCAAATGAAATACTTCGCTCGGCGTTTGTCTAACCAGGCTCTGTTTATAGCATTTGTAACATGCTGCTCTGCAATGCTATCAAATACAGTGTACTGGAATTTGTTTGCGAGGGAAGTTTTATGCAAATTTTCCAAATGTTTGAAATCGTAAAAATGTGATTGCAAAAAATTTCAATGCTTATATAGTGATTGCGGTAGTAATGAATTTTCGCGTAAAATTTTTCGATCGCAAACAGGAGTAGGAGATAGCTCAGTGGTAGAGCCTGCACCTCTAGACACGCAAGTGTTAAGAGGTTGTGGGTTCGAATCCCACTGAGTCCTCCTGCTGGGCCCTCGTGCCACAGGTATGCTCCGACCTGCCTAAAAACCGAGAGCAACCTGGCGCCGCATATGGCCGCCTCGCCCTTAAGGCACGTTTATTTCTTAGTGTGAAAGCATGGAGACAGACTCGCAATTTTAACCTTTTAACCTTTTTAACATTCCAGTACACAATATTTTGTTCTAGTTATTCGGAGTTGTCTTCTCTTAGTGCCGTTCATCAGATTATGTTACTATTTCATCTGCTATCGGTTTCCATCACTCAAACTGTTATAGTTTAGCCCACAGTAAATACGACACAGTGACAAAACCTGTGACTCGAAGTAATGAAATCTCTACCAAAATTCACGACTCCAGATACGGTGGAGATAGTGGGCCACAATTCCTGGCGACTCAGTTTGTCTCGATCAGTATCACGATTTCAATAGTGCCACGCAGACAAATGAAGAGCAAATCCAGTTTTCCCACTACTTGTGGCCCAGGGATGTATCATATTATCCTCTCTTCTCAGACTATGCAATGATGTCACTGCTGCTACACCGATACAACACTGGATACCTGAACAGTGATGGACGTTGGATGTATTTTCATACACTGCACTATGGCGCAGTGTCCCAGGCAGGCCATGACCTTCCTCACATTGTCCTGGTTCCTCAGGCAGATTGTTGCCAAGCAGGCACACGCATTCGTACAGAGAGCTTCGGATCGCTGATGTCTGTCTATTGCCTCAACGATCACGCTCGGAGTTTCTGACTTTGCTAATGCGACCTTGACATCGTCATTACCAGCTATGGCTTTAAAGACTCCAACAATTTTACTGCATATGTCCTAAAACAAAGGAATTACAACAGCGTGTGACACACATAAACGGAGAATTCTTGCTGACTCATTTTGTGTAAGTTTGACAGTTAAGATCATAAATAGACAGTCTTGGGAGAAAGTTCAAGGACAAACAGTTCAAAAGTTGAAAATTCAGAGCAATTGACATGAAGATGATAAAGAGGATTACTTTGTTATCCAAGTTTTCTTTCATCACCGTCAGCATGAGCTGCAGCCCACCGAGATCAGCGATCCTCTGACAGAACTCATTCCTAACGGCCAGTCGACCGAGAGTGGCGAATATCTCACCCAGAACAGCCTCGTCACTGTAACCTAACCAACAGAAAGTGATACAGATAATTACAAAGATGTAGGGGTGGGGTGTAGCCTGTCGCCAGAGCTCTAACATACTCTTTGCTATCTCTAGCAGCAGGTCAAGGGCGTTAGCCTCAGTAACTATCATCTTGGCATGATCGTGAGCTTTGGAGAAAGGGACTCGCGGGTCGTCGTCCAATGTCAAGGTCCTTACCAACACGCAGGCTTCCGTCACCACATCGCCATGCTGTTTGTGATCACGTAGAACTTCGGCTATCCTCTTCACAACATCCTTGGCTGCAAACAACATGGAAACCAAATTTTCTAAGCCCGTACATAGAAACCTATGGTGAGCATACCTATAGTGGCTCTGGCCTACTACAACATCAAAAATGCGTAGACAGTCACAGTCTATGGCTTTCAACAACCTTCAAAGGGGCTCATAGTTTAGTCTGACTACTATTGGGGACTTAATGGTACAAAAACCACAGCAGCAGACGGTTTACATCATATACTACTTTAGCTAGTGAAACACGAATGCCTTGCTGTTAATACTTACCAATGAATGACTGCCGGTTCCCTTCATGCATGATGCAGCTCGTTATGATCAGCCGAACACCGAATAAGCATATGTTCTTGACCTTGCTCTTCGTTAAATCCATGAATATGTCAGCTACTCGGTCATATACACAGTCAGGCTGACCGTTGAGCAGCGCGCACCAAGTACTGAGTAATACAGTCATCGATGCATCATCGCCGACTGTGCATAGCTTGTCATATATGTCCAAAAGAACTAGAAAGCATCCTTGCTCCTTTACTGCTAGAACCCTATGTGCCAGACTTTTCTCACATTCCTTTTTAAGAGCAGATAGTTGATCGCATAGGTTGCTTCTGTCAACAACATCAATTGTCTTCAAGTTGTCTGTGACGTTGAGTATAGGGTGCCATGATGAACCATCTGATGTCACGACCAGATCTGTTACGATGTTATTGAGAACAACGCCCTAAAAATGTAGTAAACTGAATGATAGTATAACATAACAGACTGTAAGCATATATGAAGGTAAACCTAGGGAAATCTACCTGGGCTGTAAACTGCTCGATGGCATCTGCAATAGCTTCTGGAGGATCCATCTCCAGGTCTTCTATGTTCTCACGCACTACATCATCAAACGTGGTCTGAACTATTCTTTTCCCAACTGAGCTCATCTGACAAGATAAGATAGCAATAATAAAAAAAGAGGTCATCGGATAAAGGTTACAATGGGATCGATCAAACTATAAGAAATAGTACCTTGGAATATAGTGTTAGGAGAGGAAGCAAATGATTCCTTTTTCATTCAGCCCTGAAATACTTTAATAAAAATGTCAATTTGAATATTCGTGAATGAATGAATCATCTGTATGCAACACACAAAAGCAGCAACAGCTAACTAGAGAGAGCACGCACACTGGTGTTTGTATCGATACCAAGCGGAAACATGTGAGTTTCTGACCAATCACTGTTGAGCTGATCCCTTACTGATCTTTCAGAGGCAATGATTGGTTACCTAGTCACATCCTTGACATACACATCAAGAGCGGCGCGAAATACACTTTCCCACCGACGAGCGCGCAATCGGGCAAGACTAGCGCACGAACAAGAAGAGGGTCTTTTTACTCTGCTCGTACTCTCTTATATCGTCTCTACCGTCTTTTTAATATCATTTTCGTTGTCTTTTGACATCAAAGAGCACAACTGAACTGTTTTCCTACGTGTAAAGTGATAATCAATTGATTTCTTCTTTGTGGCCATATCATCGCCTACACTCAGCTAAATATGCTGCCAGCTAATCCATCTCCTCGTAAAGAAAAGGCTGTTAGGAACCAGAGAGTCCTCGACTGGGTGGAGAAGACTGTGCCAGACTGTACAGAAGGAGAGTTGGTCTTAAAGCGAAAACCGAGGTCAGCTAAACGAAGGATCACCCAAGACGAAAATGAGAATCGAATGTCCAAGTCTGCCAAGCTCATCAAGCCCGATCCATCACAGCCCCTATCGCCGAGGAAGTTTTACGTCCCGTCGAAGTCTGACTCGAAGGTAGTACAGAACAAATATCATTGCTTCATGTGTGGAAATATACTGGGTAGCCATTCATTGGCTAATATTTCACTTTCAGGTGTTGCAGCTGCCTGCCACTCCCGAATCAAAGAGAAGTCAGACGTCCAGCTCTATATGCGTGTCGCCCGATAAGTTGGAGGGTATACTGATTAGTCGCAGGTTCGGAACTGACGTACACAATGTTGTGTTTAGTGATTCTGAGTCGCTTCAATCGACGCCGCAGAAGAAAGATGGCGTTAAGACTGCCAGCTTGAAGGTCTTCACGCTCACCTGCGGCCTTGACTCCCCAGGTAAAGTGAAAGTGAAGCTTAAGTGAAACTACACTAAGACTCGAAGTGAAGTTAAAGTGTTAAAGCATGCAAAATTTTTGGACATTTTACCAAAGAATTATAGGAATTATAGTCTGTGTCACCAGTCATCTAGAGGCCGAAGGTACTCCATCCAATAGTAATTTATTGTTTGGTGATTCGTAAAATTGACGCCCGGTGTGTCATTATTCATATAGGCTGAACCCCCATGAGCAGTAAACATTGTCCAATCGAATGGCTGTTTTCCAGTACTGGAGGGCCTAGACATATTCCCTGTAGTCAACTTCGTTCCTGATTGGATGGACGGGGAGGGTAAATTTGGAGTTGTCTCTACCTATACGGCTCTTGTTTTGATAAAAGAATCCTGGTAAAAATCAACTGGATTATTTGGGCTCAGAAACGTCTTGTGAAATACTCATTAAAATCGCTATTTCTCCTCTCGTTATTTATTTCATGAATACCATTAGTCGAAATCACATAAGCTGATACCAGTCATGAGGTGTTAACCATAAAAGATTATTTACTGCTGTTGAGTGGACATCAATTCACATTTGATGACTTCAGCCAAGTCCTCTCATAGAGAGAGGGAGAGGGAGGAATCTACAATGGGATTACTTCCTGGAAGCCATATTATATGCTATAGAATGTATTTTGTGATGAAAGTGTAGAAACACACATCAAACGAGCTAGTGAGAGCGGTCTATTCAATCTTACTATGTTTTTATCTCATCTACTAGGATGCGTGAGGAAATATCGAAGTAATAGGAAATAGGTCGAATCAAAACCACTGTTTTCACGATGTTTTTGTGCGGAATATAGTATATATATATATATAGAATATAATATAGTAACCCAGTGTCAGCTTAGCTATACCGTCACTTCTCTCTGCTTGATGCAGATGTTTATGATGTTGAGCTACTAAACTGCAGTCACAAAAGCAATGCTTTTCTCAGGAAACAGGCCGCATTACCGCAGTAATACTCTTTTTGCCAAAAAAATGCATTTGTTATTTACTGTAGACTGGAAAATCAATGCGAGAAAAAAAACAAATGTGTTGACTGTGATTTACTCTAATCGCAAGAAGTGCTTTCGCAATATTTTCTCTTTCAGTCAGTAGTCAACAGTCAGTAGTTAAAATGGTTCACTGGAATTCGCATTTGTTTTACAGCTCAACTAATTTACAATTTGTAAAGTTTAGTCAAAATCGTAATCGTTTTTAATCACATTCATTTTCCAGTCTACAGTATCCTCAGTAAGCTAGGTGTGGCCGATCAATGGCTGTGGTAGGTTTTTGTCGTGTCATGCAGCACCCTGATATATCTGTAGAGTCACAGTCCAAGACCCCAAAGAGTGTGTCATCGGAGAAGAAGTTTTCTAAGCTCGGGCACCGCCTGGTGTGTAAGACACCCCTGCAGCTCTACAAGGATTCGATCACTCAGAATGCTCGCAAACTTCGGCTCGGTAATACCAATAATCTCCAGTATTCGTATTTGTCAGTTGTTTTGTCATATAACATTTTGTCCTGGAATTCCTCGGTAAAGGTGCCAAGCGTTCTCATAACTTATTCAAGAAGAGTCCATCATTGGCAGAGTCTCCTGAAATACCATGCTCGCCGACTGCTATACATGAGGGGCTGTGTGACCGACCAGATCAGGAAATCTCAGCTGAGCAAAAATCCTGCGATGAACTGGATAAAAGTAACAACACTTTGGTTGAGGAGCCGTAAGTAAAATCAAACCAAAAATGCATCGGCCGGGAATCGAACCCGGGCCTCCCGCGTGGCAGGCGAGAATTCTACCACTGAACCACCGATGCTTCTTGATGATGTGAGACAATATAGTGGTTCTAATTGATATTTTCCCCCTATTCGGTCGCCTCAATCTTGGGTGAAGCATAGTTCGCCCACGGCCGGTACAACAAACTGTCACTACTTGAGCCGTCTGCTACTCTTGCCAAGAATGTTCGCTTTTTATCTGTCCGTTGTGGGCAGCCCTAACAATTTTTTCCAACTCTATTGATCACAACAAATCCATTCTCATGAATTGATCTGATGATAATGAACCCCAGCGTTGTGATGCCGTATTTTCCAATGCATACGTAAATAGTAGGATGAGGCTAATATGAATGATGTCCCACTAGACTACTCTGTTTGTGTTTACTGGATCATCTAGTGGGTGAATTTGGTCCGGTGCCAGGCCTCTATTCTTGCTCAATTTTCAACTCATGGGGGTAGCAACATCGCCTGTCATTAGCTGCCCGCAGCTTCTTGGCATTCTGTACTTAGTTAATGGCATAGATAGTTGGTGGTGATGTTTTTTAACATCATGGTAGAAATGCAGGACTGTTGAACTATCGATCTAGCTTTCTATCTTTGTGCTGGAGTCCTAACATGGGACATACATTTTCAAAGTCAATGTATGTGTCTCGAGCGAACATGTGTGTGTTGGGATCTGCCGGTGTGGCACGTCTCTTATAACTGTCGCCTATTCTGTCTTATAGTCGGAGCTCTCAACAGAAACTGCCACTGTTTCAGAGGTTCGTTGAGTCGACCACCGACGATGGAAAGGAGCAGCTGATCATTGTGAGTGTCCGTTCCTGCTTCTTACTAACTCCTTTACTAGCGCCTGTACTACATCATTTACTAGCTCCTTACTTGACCAGTGGGTTTTGTAACATTCCACTGGTGGCCTGTTACACCAGCGTAGAGTTCTAGACACAGCACCATCATAAACGTAGAGTTTGCGCTGCGAGTGAAATTTCATGCCTATGATCTACTTCATATCAATTTAGTAGTGGAAATGGTTTGACCATGTGGCGAAAACTCATCCCCTTCCCGTATCCACCCCCATCCCCCTCTCCCCGTTCTTCTCTCACCTCTCTCCCTATCCCTTTCTCCCTCCCTCTCTTTCCCTCCCCATTCCTCTTTCCCACTCTCTTTCCCATTCCTCTCTCCCACTCTCTTTCCCATTCCTCTCTCCCGCTCTCTTTCCCATCCCTCTCTCCCGCTCTCTTTCCCATCCCTCCCTTCCCATTCTTCTCTTCCCTCCCTCCCTCTCTCTCTGCCTCCCTCTCTCTCAGCGTCCGTCAGCTCACTGCGGCCCGCTCACTACGGCCCGCTCACTAGGACCACATGTACCATGTATGATATAAGTACTGGGTTCTTTATTAGGACGCTGGACAAAAGGATGTAGATGGCGCCACCCAGTGCTCTGTATGTCGTATGATCTACAGCCGAGGCGAGCCAAGTGACGAGGCGTTACACAGACAGTTCCATTCTCAGCTCACACTGGCCCTCAAGTTCTCCGTATGTACTTGTGGTTGACAATATTTCTTCCCCCAAATTGTTGCTGTCAGGAAATTTGTCTACTACATTTTCCCATTTTAGGGCTGGAAGAAAGAGAATGTGGCAGAGCACGGCGTCGGTTACCGGATTATTTACATAGACAGTTCTGACCCGGCTCATTGTCACAAGAAGGTTGGTAAAGTCACAGTGTGACGAGTCACATGTCACACTGCTGCGAGGTGTAAGGAAGGGTTCTGTTGCAGGTTCAGGCACTGAAGGCTATTCTAGACCAAGAGCTGGGTTTTGTGCCGGAGCTAAGCATGCTGGATAAGGGACGCAGGGTAGGCTGCCCACTTTCTAATCAGATTTGTGTAGACCTCAGGCTTTATCCTTACTAGTACTTTAGAACCGGCGCAAAAATAGCAACAAAAAATGATCGCTATCGTTTGAATTCGCTATAGAAATTACGCCCATTATACCTTATATAGGAGTTGTCTTCCCATTTATGGGATCGCTATCATTTTTATTTCTTGATGATTTGAAGGAAACGCTATTATTTCTGTTGCTATCAAATCCGGTTCCACAGTGTATAATAATTTTCCAAGAGGTATATCGTTAACAATAGATGAGGCTGGCACTGTTTTACCTGCTGGCTGTTTTTGCATTACCTGCGAAGGTGTTTTTCCTCCATTCAGTGCAATCTAGAAGTTGTTCTTATTCTGACTGCCGATTCTACGCACGGCTCTGTGACTATTGTAGCTGTACGTGTACGTCGGCGACGACAAGCTGATCAAGGGCGTCTGTCTCGTCGAGTCAATAACGAAAGCAAACCGGTTGGATGGTCAATGCGCCAGTAAGGAATTCACTCGCGCCAACATCGGTGTCAACAGGCTCTGGGTCTATGCTAAACACCGGAGAGAAGGCGTTGCCACTAGACTACTGGATACAATCAGGTAACTCCCACCTCAACTCATTGATATGTTGGATTTGTCCTCTCTTGCGTCACTGATCACTCGCTCTATTATTAGATCTACTTATGGGCTGGGTACGTGCGTACCAAGAAGTGAGCTGGCGTTCTCCGACCCGACAAGTCACGGCAAGAACTTTGCTGCCAGATATACGGGCAGCGAACATTTCTTAGTCTACAAACCGTGCTAACCAGTGATACCTGTGGATATAGACTGGAGTCTGTAGAGCTAAAAATAGTTGATCACAGGAAGCGTGTCTTTGTACATTGTTTCATTTTTTCATATCAATCTGTATCGACACATTTATGAGGTCGTGTTTATAGGTTTTATTGTATCGATTGGTTGGCCCAAAATATATATTATATTGCCATCTCTTTTCATGTTTGATATATACTGTAGAAGTGAAAATATATGCCGCTACACTGTTTCCAATAAATTTTCCACATTTATTTGACGGCACATTTAATTTAAGTTCATTATTATGCCTTTTTCAACAAATGTACGATCACAATTTTTGCTCATCACATTTCTGTCCCAGTGGCTCTTTTCATCTCTGTGTCCCTGGCATTTAATTTTACTCCTACAGTATCAATAAACGTTAACAAAAACCAATCAACTGTAAGCAGTTTTGTAAACACAGTTGAGTGTAATTCATCATCACATGACATTGAAGACTGCAAGCCAATGTAATGACAGCGTACCTACCATGATTGCTTAGGGTTCAATTTCCCTGTTTCCACACTCATGTTTGTCGGTGACAGTTGGGTAGATTGCAACACAGCTGAGGGAGAGTTGACGCGCAACACAAGTAAACTGACGTTGCTCATGGATCCGGAAAATGGAAGAAAGCTCTCTGGTAGGACAGAGGGAGCTAAACGACTGGTTGGTTTTTTTCCATGAATCATTTACATGTTATTGGTCTATGGTTTATCGTCACCAATTATCTCTTGTTTCAGTCCCAAAGTCTTCGAATTGTCACCAAGATGGACTTGGATCGCGCTGTGATAGACAGAATTAAAACAGACGCCTCGTTTGGCCACGGAAAACCTCGCTACCTACTCAGTGACAGACCAATGACAGATCCTTCTAGGAACATAGACTTGGCTCAACTGATCAGAGAAACACTGGAAGATTTATCAATATCCCACCCTCATTTACGGCAACCCGAACCTCACAAAACTGAGGCTATTCAAACAGAGCCTCAAACAGATTCAGACGCGGAGGTGGAGAGAGATAATGCGACTCCAACTGAAAAAGTTATAGAAGAACAGCCGACAGTCCAACAGATAACGACTGCGGAACCTCCGGACACTCGCGAGAGTCCACTCAGAATGGCAACAATGGTAACACCAACAGAGCATGTGGCAGCACTGCCCGTCTGCCTGCCACGCATTTACAGTCAACGTAGCAGAAGGCTCGTCAGACGAGACTTCACTAAGAGAGACGTACACAAAGAAAGTCAGCTGACCATCGGGGAGGCGGGGGTTTATCATTACATAAGGAAAAATTCAGAAAGTTAATACGTCTCTGCTGGCCATGACACATTCCAGTCAGCAGTTTTTGGGTACATGGCAATCATGACGCCCTGCCAAGAATTATGGGATCAAATCTCGCCAATATGCGTTTATCCACAAACACGATGTCAGTGTCGATTACTGATAATCTTTTCAGTGGGTAAATCTTGAGGATTTAACCACGAGTTGATTTTAAACCTGCTTCACGAAATACAGTCCCCCCCCTTACAAAATACAGTCCCCCCACTTACAAAATACAAATCATGTTTGAAGAGTCAACTTTGGGTCATTTAGTTCAACTAGTACTAGCATCCATGGAGACAGTATTAAACAATCAACAGAACAACCATGTGGGCCAGTGAAGGTGAAGGTTATGTATTGAGTGTAGTCATACTATCTAGGTTCACTGTTCGAGCAGTTTTGTACATTGTTGTGAGTTCTCTTTGCTGAGTACATAGGATATACCTTGTACCGGGTGCTGTTGGCTGGACGTGTATTGGACTTTCTTCGACAGACCTCTGGCTCTCTCAGATTTCAACCATGATTCACTGCGAAGGAGAAGAAAAACATTTACAACATGAGCTGATAGCATCAGCAACGCCTCCACTGCTGAGCACAAGGTCTTAAAATATATAAACCGATTGATCTAAAGAGTTATTCACTACCATGGAAATCAATTCCGATTCAGTAAGTTCCTTTTCAAAGCTGATAGAGACGCATTCCCCACTCAGCTTGTAACTAGTGAGGGTGTGAAATGAGGAGTTGTTCTCACCTGACAGTGAATGGGTTGAGGCTCATTCGCAGACATAACTTTGGTGGATTGACATAGAAGTTGACATCTGTGCTGAAGTCAACGTGAGCAGCGCCACTGAGATCAAATGTGACAGCAGCTGACAAGTGGTTGTTGTTGGCAACGTTGAGGCCTCCCAACACCGCCAAGGCTCCGCTGTAGGTGTAAGAAAAATTAGATTGCGTGTGAGACAAGACATCTGACAAACAGCTCTATGGGACATTGACATGCATAAAATAGGTTCGTGTCGTGACATGAGACATCAGGTAGCAAATCATCTGTACCTGTTCCTAATAACGGAATGGGCGTCTTGGTTCCAGAGGCTGATACTGATGAATCCAGAGAGTTGGATTGACGCCGCCCCAGTCAGCTGGTGTTCCAGGACTATACCATTCTGCAGGTAGATATTCTGCTTTTTGTCTTGAGTCAAAACATTCATCTGCAATGATAACTGAATTGTCAAACATTGGAGGGTGGAGACAGTGCAGACGCAGAGTGGTTGCATCGCTTTCTGGTACTTCATGTTTGTGATCCAAATGTTGCAGATCAACAATGGAAATAGGGCAACGAATCACCAATCAGTGTTCGTCATACTTACAGCTAGGGCTGTGACAGGCTCTGAGGGTGCATTCCACACTGCAGACATGAGCTCGCTGCTGCCTCTAAAGAACTCGATCGGTCGTAGCAGAACGTCTAACACATCAAGTGCCAGCCCTGCTGTCGGATCATCTGGCTCCACTCCTTCTGGTACAGCACTAGAATCAACGAAGGACTCGAGGCCCTGGGCATATATGCTGAACTACAAGCAAAGGACCAATAAAAGCTCTGTAGAATAAATTTGTGACCAAGCGTTTTTGTCTGAAAGTGCTGTGACGTGCCGTCACAACACCACTGTGACAGAGGAACAAACTAAGAGAGGATAACTCTCAAAACATCATAAAATCTTATGGAGGCTAAGAAATGAATGTGTTTTATTCATTGCAGATCGATTTCCTCAATCAAGGAGGAGTGTTACCAGAAGCAGAGGGTGGATTGACGTGAAGGGAGAGATGTAGAAGGAGTGTTACCAGAAGCAGAGGGTGTCGATCTGCAGCGGACTGCAGATTCACTTGCATGCCACTCTTCTTCATAATGCCCGTCTGAGCGTTCTGCATGAACAGCTGGTACTCAACATCAGTAAACTGAGATCCTACAGACGAGACAGGGAACAGGTGAGGGCCGATACATGACTGCCCCCAAAGATGAAACTGATGGGAAGGGTGGACTTACTGCCGAGGTAGCTGGTGAGGGCATTGGCTTTGCCTCCTGGGCTCCAAGTGTTGTAGTTTTTGAGTCTCATATCTTTGAGCGCTGCATAGAAAGTTTTTCTGCAAAATTGGTCACGGTTAGGAGCAGCATCCGGGATTAGACAAACGTTTTCGGCTGCGCATAAATTCGTACTGGAATGAAGGATTGCTGGCTGAGAGGTCTCGGAGTGTGGCAAGGACAAACGTGGCCAAGTGATGGTCGGTCTGATTGATGGTTGATATGATGAGGTTTCTGACCTCCGGTACGGAAGGGTTGGAGCTGAGAATGATTGACAGTGCAGCCGACCTGGCAGCGCTGTCGTACTCGCGACCTCTCTGGTGGTAAATCCTATTCATAGACTCAAACACCTTGTGAAGAAAATAACAGACATGATCACACATCTGAACACGTCTGCACATGTCTACTCATGTCTGCACACGTCTACACACGTCTGCACACGTCTGCAATATTTGCAGTGCTCAAGACAGTCACACGCAAGACTTATTCATACCAATGAAATGTTGTGAAGTAAGAGTTGTTATGGCTGTAGGATTGGACATACTCACGTTTTTCGTAGGGTAGTCCTTGTTAATGCTGGCCAATGCCTGGATAGCTGCGACGGTTAGAGCTGTCTCTTTAGATGATTCCGCAATTTCTATCAGCTTCTCCTTCGTGGCCTGAAGACCGGCATTTCTAAGCGCTCGGACAATTCTCAAGGTCAAAGCAGTATCAGCCGAATTCGAAAGGCCAGTCAACATGGCAGTTTCAATCTCCTTCACTACCTGTAAGGTCAAGGTTGAACATGAATCACCACATGGATGTGCTTTAATACCCCCTTGCCTTCCAAGACAGCATAGCTAAATGATAACACTGGAGTTGTCTTCTCCATACAAGTAGTTCTCCATCCATACGAGTAGGTCACTCAGTGGTAAGGAGGAATGGGGATGACAACAATTCTGATCATATATCAAAGCCTTGCTGCCTTTGTACAGGAAATAAGACCCGATACAACTCCAGTACTCACAGGCCTTGACATTTGATAACATGACGTCAACGATTACTCACGGGTAAGCTGCACTGCTCATCAAAGCGACAGAACGTCCGTGTCACTGCGCCGAGGGCTAGAGCTACGCTCTCACTCAGTTCTTTACTGGCCAGATCAGTTTGAAACAGTTTCTAAACACAAATCAAAGAACAGCCTTCACATTTCATGTATGCTGTCACGTGAAGACAGGAAAATTAGGTAGATCGTACCAGCAATGCTCTCAACAAGCTTTCTCGTGGGTGAGTTGAGAAACTGGTGGCCAGGATGAATTTCTCTGGTAGCTGATAGGCAGTCGCCGATGTAAAATCTAGTACTTCCATGGCCGCTTCAATGGCGCTGTCGGTTTGTGCAGCGGCAGCCAAATCCAACAGCTGGGCTCTGGAGAAAATAATTTAGCCGTCATCCTATCCGTTACAGCCGGCATATCTGTCAACTCTTCCAACTCTCCCGACCCTCCTGACTCTTCCAGTCCTCCCGACTCTCCTGATTCTCCTGACCCTCCTGACTCTCCCAGTCCTCCCGACTCTACCGACTCTCCCGACCCTCCTGACTCTCCCAGTCCTCCCGACTCTACCGACTCTCCCGACCCTCCTG
>ERZ1740065.1065-NODE-1065-length-15971-cov-8.085197_pt1 | contig 15971 bp, 14 predicted proteins | sample MGYA00581738_ERZ1740065 | MGnify/ENA primary metagenome ERZ1740065 (study PRJEB43018, sample SAMN04849749) | marine metagenome | isolation source: floating plastic debris | place: Pacific Ocean | collected 2008-09-01 | study: EMG produced TPA metagenomics...
GGGAGATTGCCGCGCCTGCTTCGCAGGCTCGCAATGACGTGTCACGTTGGGAGATCGCCGCGGCGCTGCGCGCCTCGCGATGACGGGGCGCTGCGTGCCGCCGCCAGATTGCCGCGGGGCCTGCGGGTCACCTCGCAATGACCGGGGACTATTCGTTGGGGCTCAACGCCCCGAGCACCGCCCGTCGTCGCATCGGCAAGTCAATCCGCGCATCGGCCGCGACGCCGTCGCCACCTGTGACAAGCAGACGGCAGCCATTGCGGATGGCGGCGGCGACGGCCGCCGAGTGCTCACCATCGCAAACCGCAACGTCTGCGGCGGCGACATCATCGCTGGCCGCGAATGCTGCGACTGTCTCGAACCGTCTGGGCAAGTGCCCCTCGTCACCGAGCCAGCCGGCAAGCTGTGCGGTGATTTCGGGATCGAGCGCGATGAGCGCCACTCTCATAGGCGCGTCTGGCCGCTGCCGCGCACGACGTACTTGTAGCTGACGAGTTCTGCGGCGCCCACAGGGCCGCGGGCGTGGATGCGGCTCGTCGAAATGCCGATTTCCGCGCCCATGCCGAATTCGCCGCCGTCGGCAAATTGGGTCGATGCGTTGTGCATCACGATGGCGCTGTCGACGTCGTCGAAGAAGCGCTGCGCAGCAATGGCGTCGCCCGAAATGATCGATTCGGTGTGGCCCGAGCCAAACTCCGAGATGTGCGCGACGGCTGCGTCGAGATCGTCGATCACGCGCACGGCGATGATGCGGTCGAGGTATTCCGTGCGCCAGTCGGCTTCGGTGGCCGGTGTAATCCGGTCGTCTAATGCGCGTGAGCGCTCACAGCCGCGCAAGGCGCAGTCGGCGGCGAACAAGGCGTCGAAGACGGACCGTACTGTTTCCGGTGCGAGTGCAGCATCCACAAGCAGCGTCTCCGCTGCACCGCAGATTCCCGTGCGACGCAGTTTCGCGTTGACGGTGATGTCGCGCGCCATGTCCGGGTCCGCCGCGCTGTGCAGGTAGATGTGACAAATGCCGTCGAGGTGACCGATGACGGGCACGCGCGCGTCGCGCTGCACACGTTCGATGAGTCCGCGGCCACCGCGCGGGACCACAACATCAATCGTGCCGTCGCCACCCGCAAGCAGCGCACCCACGAGTATGCGGTCCTGATCGGGCACCATCTGAACGGCGTCCGCCGGCAGGCCACTGTCCTCGAGTGCGGCGCGCAGCAAGTTCACGATGGCGCGGCTGCTCGCAGCACTCTCGCTGCCGCCGCGAAGGATCACGGCATTGCCAGCTTTCAGGCAGATGGCCGCAGCGTCGGCAGTCACGTTGGGGCGGCTTTCGTAAACGATGCCGATGACGCCCAGCGGTACGCTGACGCGAGCGATGTCGAGGCCGTTATCGGGCTGCCAGCGCGACAGCTCCCGTCCCACGGGATCGGGCAAGGCCGCAATGGCATCGAGCGCGTCGGCTATGGCCGCGACACGGTCGGCATCGAGGCGCAGCCGGTCCACCATCGCCGCGCTAAGCCCGTTGGCTTCTGCGGCGGCCACGTCGGCGGCATTCGCCTCGAGCACCTGCGGCGCACCCGCGCGCAAGCCGCTGGCCATGGCGCGAATGCCCGCCGCGCGCGTTGAGCCGTCGCAACGTGACAGGGCTGTAACCGCCTCACGCGCCTGGCGGCCCAGCGTGCCGATGATCGCTTGTGCGTCTGTCTCATTCATGAGTCTTGGGATTCTCCAGCACGAGGTCGTCGCGGTGCACGAGTGGCACCGTACGCGCCCCGTCTTTGGCCGCGGCCATCGCATCGCGCGCGGCCACACTATCGAGACCCGCAAGCCCGATGCCAAGTTCCGCATTATTGGACTGGCCACGAATCGCGATGCAGTCACCGCGCTCGAAATCACCCTCAATGTCGACGACGCCCACGGGCAACAAGCTTGCGCCCTGCGCCAGCGCACTGGCGGCGCCCGCGTCCACAATCACGGCGGCGGCCTGACGCAGGCTTGCACGAATCCAGCGACGTCGTGCATCGGGAACCGTGGTCGCGGCGTCGAACGACGTTGCACGTGCGCCCTTCGCCAGCACACCGATGGGCGCTGGCTCGCGCCCCGAAGCGATAACGACCGCTGCGCCCGCGCCCGTCGCAAGACGCGCCGCCGCGATCTTGCTGCGCATGCCGCCCGTGCCGTGAGCACTGCTCGATTCGCCGGCGATGGCATCAATCGCATCGTCGATATCCGTCACGTGCGCAATGTGTGCGGCGTCCGGATGCGTGGCGGGATCGGCCGCGTAGAGACCGTCAACGTCGCTAAGAAGAACCAGAAGATCGGCACCGATCATCTGAGCAACGCGCGCCGCCAAACGATCGTTGTCACCGTAGCGCAGCTCTTCGGTCGCCACGGTGTCATTTTCGTTGATGACCGGCACGATGCGCGCCGCGGCCAATGCATCGAGCGTGGCACGCGCGTTCAGGTGACGGCGCCGGTGTTCCGTGTCCTGGGGCGTCAGCAACACCTGCGCGCTGCCACAGCCGGCATCGGACAACGCGCTGCGCCAGGCCTGCGCCAGCGCGACCTGACCTGCAGCGGCCGCGGCCTGCTTGATCGCCAATGCACTCGCGCCGCGCGGTTGCCCAACGTCCTGGGCGCCCAGCGCCACAGCGCCGGATGACACCACCGTCACACGCGCACCGCGCACTTGCAGCCGCGCAATATCCGCGCACAGCGTACCGAGCCAGTCGCGTCGCAGCGTGTGCGCGTCGTCGACCAGCAGCGCCGAGCCGACCTTGATCACAATGGATGCCGCCGCGTCGAGCAATGCCGCGGCATCGGGTGCGGTGGTCACATCCCCGCCTGCCCTTCGACGGGCAGCGCGCGCACTTCACCTGCGAGCACGCGCTCGCCGCGCGAAATACCCAGACTGCCAGAACGCACCAGCACGATGACCTCGCCGTGGCGACCAATGGCCGCGACAAACTGATCAACGTCCGCAGTGCCGCCCGCGTATTCGACCGTGAACGACTTTGCACTGTCGTCGAGCACAGCGGCACCGTGGCTCACGCACCATTCCGACAGCGTCCGCGTATTGCGAACCACGAGCTTCAACAGGGCGAGCTCGCGCTCAAAATGGTCACCGAGCGTCATGTCGTGCATATCGACAACATCGACGAGCTTGTTGAGCTGCTTGGCAATTTGCGCGAGCGCCGCATCGGAGCCCGAAGTGACGAGCGTCAGACGCGAAATCAGCGGGTCTTCCGTGGGCGCCACATTGAGCGATTCAATGTTGTAGCCGCGCGTTGAAAACAGGCCCGTGAGCCGCGTGAGCGCACCGACTTCATTCTGCATCAACACCGAGATGACGTGGCGCATCGCACCGCTCCCGTTCAATAACCTGATTGCCCTGCTGGCGTCGGTGGATACTCTCGCACCACCTGCACTATTGCAATGCACAAAACGATCACAGAGACTCGGCTCAAACCACCGGAAATAAAGCCCATGCGCGCAATCGCCGACAGCCAGCAGCAGCCGGCCGACCACCCACTGGCCGGTCGCGAAATGAGTGGCGCCGAGATGATCGTCCAGATCATCGCGGACGAAGGCATCGACGTCGTGTTCGGCTACTCGGGCGGTGCCATCCTGCCGACCTACGACGCCGTCTTCCGGTTCAACAAAGACAATCCGGGCAGCGACGGCAACGGCGCGCTGCCGCTCATCGTGCCCGCCAACGAACAGGGCGCCGGCTTCATGGCCGCGGGCTACTCCCGCGCCACGGGCAAGGTGGGCACCGTCATGGTGACTTCAGGTCCGGGCGCCACGAACATGGTGACCCCGGTTCGCGACAGCGCCGCCGACTCTGTCCCCATGGTGCTGATCTGCGGCCAGGTGCCCAGCGCGGCGATTGGCACGGACGCGTTTCAGGAAGCCCCCATCACTGCGGTCATGGGCTCCGTCGCCAAGCATGTGTTTCTGGTCACCGATCCAACGCGACTCGAGGCCACCATCCGAACCGCCTACGAGATTGCGCGCACGGGTCGCCCGGGGCCGGTCGTCGTCGATGTGCCGAAAGACGTACAGAACTGGTCGGGTACGTTCCACGGCACGAGCCGACTTGAGATCCCCGGCTATCGCAAGCGGCTGCAACGTGTCACCGACAGCGTCCTCGACGATGCCGACTGCCAGTCATTCCTCCAGCTACTGTCCGAATCCGATCGCCCATTGATCTACGCGGGCGGTGGCGTCGTGAATGGCAACGCCAGCGCCGCGATGCGACGCTTTGCCGAACGCTTCGGCATCCCTGTGACGACCACGCTCATGGGCATTGGCGCGAGCGACACAACGGAAGCACTGTCGCTGCATATGCTGGGCATGCACGGCATGGCTTACGCCAACTACGCTGTCGAAGACTGTGACTTTCTGATCGCCGCCGCAGCACGCTTCGACGATCGCGTCGCAGGCGTCCCGCAACGTTTTGCACCCAACGCACGACACATCGCGCATTTCGACATTGATCCGTCCGAAATCGATAAGGTGAAGAGCGTATCCTGGCACCACACGGGCGTACTCGACCGCGATCTCGACGCCATCGTTGAGTACGCCGATCGTGTGAACTTCGCAAAGAGTTTCGAAACGTGGCACGACGAGGTCGCGGCGCTCAAGCGCAATCACGCGCTCGACTACGACCGCGAATCCGCACTCATTCAACCCAACGCCGTGATCGAAGCGATTAACGCGATCACCGAGGGCGAGGCCATCATTTCGACAGGCGTTGGCCAGCACCAGATGTGGGCCGCGCAGTATTTCGATTTCCGCGAGCCGCGTCTGTGGCTCACCTCGGGGAGCATGGGGACGATGGGTTTCGGCGTGCCGGCCGCCGTCGGTGCGCAATTCGGACGCCCGGACAAGCTCGTCATCGATATCGACGGCGACGCCAGCATCCGCATGAATCTGGGCGAGCTCGAAACCGTCACCACCTACGGACTGCCTGTGAAGATCGTGGTGCTCAACAACTTCGGCGACGGCATGGTGCGCCAGTGGCAAAAGCTCTATTACAAGGGCCGACTGTCGGCCAGCGACAAGTCGCTGCACCGCAAGGATTTCGTGCGCGCGGCGAAGGCCGACGGGTTCGAGTATGCCGTGCGGCTCGATGACAAGGCGAAGCTCGAGCAGACGATTGCCGAGTTCGTCGGCTTTGAAGGGCCCGCGTTCCTCGAGGTCATCATCGATCCCGACGCCTCGGTCTACCCCATGGTGGGCCCGGGTCAAAGCTACAGCGAGATGATCACAGGCGACTTCATCGCAAGCCGCGGCAGCGATGACGACAAGGACGTCAGTCAGACCGAGTCGTTCTAGCCCGCCGCCTCGGCGTCGTAGTGCGCCAGGCATTCCGCCAGCATCGCGTCTTCGATATTACCGCCCGACAACACGGCCAGTGTGACCTTGTCCTTCGTGTCGACGGCGCCTGTCAGAACGGCCGCGAGCGCCACGGCACCACCGGGTTCCAGCACCAGCCGTAGCGCACGGAAGGCAAATCCCACGGCATAGCGCACCGCGTCCTCACTCACCGTCAGCACGCCGGAAAGCAGCCGCTGGTTGATGGGGAATGTGAGCGCACCAGGCTCGGGTGATAACAGCGCATCGCAAATGGACCGCGTGTCGGGCGCATTCGCAAGCCGCTGTCCGGCATCAAACGATCGCGCGGTGTCATCGGCGCGCTCAGGCTCAACAGCAAAGCACTGCACCTCGGGGAAACGCGCGCGCAGCGCCGACGAAGAACCGGCTGCAAGGCCGCCACCACCACAACAAATCAAGGCCTGATCGGGAACGAGGCCTGCCGCCTGCAACTGTTCGACCGCCTCGAGGCCGACGGTGCCCTGCCCCGCAATGACATCCGGATGGTCATAGGACGGCACAACGGGCGCCCCCAGTGATTCGGCGAGTTCGCGCGCGATGGCTTCGCGATCCTCGCGGTAGCGATCGTAGGTGACGATCTGACCACCCAGTGAGCGGACGGCTGCTGCCTTTCCCGCGGGCGTGTCTTCCGGCATCACGATATGCGCAGACACGCCGAAGAGCCGCGCCGCCAACGCGACACCCTGTGCATGATTCCCCGAAGACCAGGCCACCACGCCACGCTCGCGGCGTTCGGGCGCCATGTTGGCCAGCGTGTTGTAGGCGCCACGGAGTTTGAACGACCCCATGCGTTGCAGGTTTTCGGCCTTGAGCAGGACCGTGCCCTGCGCCCGTTCATCCAGTGCGGCATGGTGAATCAGCGGCGTTCGATTGGCCACGCCCGACAGGCGCGACTGCGCCGCCTCGATGTCACCGAGCGCCAGTGTGAATTGCGATGGTGTGCCGTCCATACCGGGATTATGACCGGGTCCGTGACAGACCGTCACCAGGGGAATCAAGACGGCGCATCTGCGTCGCACCGACATACGCCTCGAGGGGAGACGACACGCTTATGTCTAATTCGATTGCGCATCACGCGGACTCTGACGTAGCCGTATCGGCAAGGGGGAATTCTTGCCCATTGCCGATGAATCGCGCCATTTCGCATCTTTTCGACGCTGATAGCGGCCATTTTCCGCGCGATGATGGGTATCACATGCAATCATCGGCTGCTTCCGACTCAACTTCGACAACGGGTTTTGCGGCCGCCGCGACCACTGGGCTAGGCTCGGTTCGGGGGCCAGGCCGGGCGAAGGGGAGCGCGCGGACATGAAGCACGGCAAGCTCGAAACCGAACGCGCGATCGTGATCAGCATGACGCTGTCAGGCGTTGTGGCGGTGTTGCCTTTTGCCATTATCCGATTGATGCAAGGCGACACGCTGCTGTTTGCGCGCGACATCACGCTCGTTGCCGGCCTGATCGGGTTGGGCACCTACGTCTGGCGAACGCACCGCACGGTGCTCGCAAGCTATGCGGTGTCGATCATGTCGATGGCCGCCATTATCGGTACCGTCTACATCAAGGGTCCCCAGCAGATTTACTGGGCTTTCCCGACCGTACTCATCATTTTCTACCTGCTGCCACCTTTAGAAGCGTTGGTCCTCAATCTGCTCGGCCTCTCGATCCTGCTGCCCAAGCTGATGCTGCCCATGGCGACCGAGTCGCTCATGACCGTGTTCTTCACGCTCGCGGTCACGATCACGTTTTCCTACGCATTCAGCTCGCGCACCGCGGATCAGCGTAAGCAGCTCATCATGCTGGCCACCAAAGACCCGCTCACGGGCGCCGAAAACCGACGCGCGCTGTCTGAACGCCTGCGCGAGATCATTGCAACACACCGCCGCAGGCCGGTTACGGCGTCGATGCTCATGGTCGACCTCGATAACTTCAAACGCATCAACGATGAGCTGGGCCACGCCGTGGGCGACCGCGCACTCATCAAACTGGTGCAGTTGATCCGTCAGCGCATCCGCGAAACAGATTCGGTCTACCGCGTCGGCGGCGAGGAATTCCTCATCATCGCTGAGGGCGCCACGGCAACCATTGCCGATACGCTCGGTGAAGATCTTCGCGTGCTGGTCGAGACGGCCAAGCTGGTCGACAGTCGCTCTGTCACGATTTCTGTCGGCATTGCAGAGCTGTTTCCTGAAGAGGAAACCGACGACTGGTTGCGCCGCACGGACAACGCGCTTTACGCCGCCAAGAACGGTGGCCGTAATCGTTGCGTGCGGGCACGCGAGCAGGACGCCTCCGTGTCCGACATCACCGAGGGGCGCGCCGCGTCCTGAGTCGGGTCAGTCGTCCTCGGCACTCGCGGGGGCATCGAGCAGCTGGTTGATCTCCAGCCAGTAACCGTCCGGGTCACGGATCATCGACACGTTAACGCGAATCACGCCACCGCCCGCGCGCGGGTATGCCACGCGCTCGGGCGCATCCACCACAGTCACGCCGGGCGATGCTTCAACGGCTTCCCAGCGCGTGTCGAGATCCGACGCGTTTATGTCGATGAGATGATCACCGGGTACAGGCTCGTCGAAGTGATCCTGGCGCTGCGGCTTTTTCGGGTGGATGTACTCGAGCAGACCCAGCACGCCGATAAAGTCGTCGTTGGCCTGTAACAGCACCAGGCGCCGCGATCGTGTCTCGCCGTTTTCCATGGGCGACTCGATGAGCTGGTCGTAAATCACGGTCAATCCCAGCGCATCGCGGTAGAGCGCCAGCGACTTGTCCGTGTCGTTGACGAGCAGCGTCGTGCGACGCACGTCGACGGGAATGCGCGCCTCATCGGCAACAGGTGCTGCGCAGGCCGTGACCGATGCTGCCAGTGCAAGCGCCCCGGCCAGAAATTGGTTTCGGTTTCTGATCATGCGCCTGTCCCCGTCGCGCCTCGTTCCTGCCGTCACCATACCGCTTCGACACGACCACGTCGCGCACGGTGCTATCCTCGGCAACCGCTGCAGCGCTCGCCCAGGAGAACCCACAATGCGCACCACCCGATTCGTGCTTCTCGCCCTGACGGTCTTCTTTGTAATGGCCTGCGGTTCGCCGCAACCAGAATCCGGGAGTGACTCTGAAGCGGCACGACTCGAAGCGCGCGCAGCGCGCGTCGAGATCTTGCGCGACGATTTCGGTGTCCCACACATCTACGCGCCCACGGATGCCGATGCCGTGTTCGGCATGCTCTACGCTCAGGCGGAGGATGATTTCCCGCGCGTTGAGCGCAACTACATCTGGGCGATTGGCCGGCTGGCCGAAGTCGAGGGCGAGTCGGCGATCTGGAGCGACCTTCGTGCCCGGCTCTACATGACCGAGGCGGAGGCCAAAGCCGCGTATGCAGACGCCCCCGAATGGCTGCGTGCGTTGTGCCAGGCTTACGCCGACGGGCTCAACTGGTATCTGGCCACACACCCCGAGGTGACGCCCGCGCTCCTGACTCGGTTCGAGCCCTGGATGCCCATGTACTTCTTCGAAGGCTCGATCGGCGGCGACATCGAGCAGATTCCACTTGACGGTATCAAGGCGTTCTACAGCAGCGGCGACTCGGTAACGCAGGCGCAGGTCGATGCAGCACGCGCTCCGCGACTGGGTTACGAGCAGCACCTGGGTTCAAACGGTTTCGCGATTGCGGGCGAGCACACGCGGTCGGGCGACGCCATGCTGCTCATCAACCCGCACACGACCTTTTACTTCCGCCCCGAAATCCATGTCTTTAGCGATGAAGGTCTCAACGCGTATGGCGCTGTCACCTGGGGACAGTTCTTCGTCTACCAGGGCTTCAACGAGCGTACGGGCTGGATGCACACCTCGACCTACGTCGACTTCCTCGACGAGTTCATCGAAGACGTGTCGGTGCGCGACGACCAACGCGTCTACCGTTACGGGGACGAGCTGCGTGATGTGACCACGCAGACCGTCACGCTGCGCTATCGTACGGCGGCCGGTCTGGCCGAACGCGAGTTCGAGACCTACCGCACACACCATGGCCCGATCACGCACGCGATTGATGGCGACTGGGTGGCGACACGCATCAACTGGAAACCCGCCGAAGCACTCGCGCAGAGTTTCGTACGCACGAAGCAAAACGATCACACAGGCTTTCGCGAGATGATGCAGCGGCGCACGAACTCCTCGAACAACACTGTGTACGCCGATGCCGACGGCACGATTGCCTATTACCACGGCAACTTTATTCCGCGACGCGACCCGCAGTTCGACTACTCGAAGCCCGTCGACGGCAGTGACCCGCGTACGGACTGGCAGGGCATTCACGAAGTCGACGAGACGGTCAACGTGGTGAACCCGGCGATCGGCTGGCTGCAGAACTGCAACTCGACGCCGTTTACGTCGGCGGGGCCGGACAGCCCGAAACGCGAGGACTATCCCGTTTACATGGCGCCCGATCCTGAGAACTTTCGTGGCATTCACGCGCAGCGTGTGCTGTCTGACATCGATGACCTGACCCTCGATGGACTCATCGCGCTCGCCTACGACGACGAGCTGCCGGGATTCGACGCACTCGTGGGCGGTCTGGTCGAGGCTTGGGACGCCTCTGGCGGCGGCGACGCGCCAATTGCGGCCGCCATAGAAACGTTGCGCGACTGGGACCACCGCAATAACGTCGATTCCGTAGCTATGACCCTCGCGCATCACTATGGCATGCGCTACCGCGACGAAGGCGTTCGCCCCAATGGCACACGCGGCATCGCACTCATTGAGTACTTCGGTACAGGCTCGCCGGTTGAGGAGCGTCTGGCCGTCTTCGAGCGCACCGTAACGAGTCTCACAGAAGACTTCGGCCGCTGGGACGTCCCCTGGGGCGAGGTCAATCGCTTCCAGCGCCTGTCGGGCGATATTGCGCTGCGTTACGACGACGACGCACCGAGCCTGCCCGTCGGCCTGGCCTCGGGCGACTGGGGTGCGTTGGCGTCATTCCGCGCCCGTCGCGGCAATGATTCCAAGCGGATCTATGGCGTATCGGGCAACAGCTTTGTTGCCGTCGTCGAATTTGGTGATCGCATCCGCGCCAAGTCCCTGCTAGCCGGCGGCCAAAGCGGCGATCCGGACTCACCCCATTTTGACGACCAGGCGCAGCGATACGTCGACGGCCAGTTCAAAGATGTGCCGTTCTACCGCGACGACGTCGAGGCGCGCGCCGTGCGTCGATACCGGCCAGGACTCGGCGACTAGGGCCAAGAAACCGAACGCGCGACGCGCCCGATGACGCGCCGCGCGAATTCAGTCGAAGCGTTCAGTTGCTAGCGACGGCGCGCTGACGGGCCAGCAGCGACTGCGCCCAGGCGTAGTCGGGCTCAAGCTCAACGGCGCGCTTGAAGTCACGCTCGGCGGCGGCCGTATCGCCCGTTTCCGCATGCGCGAGCCCGCGCCAGACGAGCGCCTCGGCAAAGCCCCAGCCCGAGTCGGGCGTTGCCTCGAACGCGGCGATGGCCTGGTCGAGTACCGCGATCGCTTTGGGCTTGCTACCGCCCCACATGCCGGGCGTGTTGTAGAGCGAAATGCCTTCCGTCAACAGGACACGCGGGTTTGCGGGTGCCAGCGCTCGTGCCTTGGCGCGTGCGCGATCGGCCTGGCCGGCAAGCTTCATCGCGGAAAACGGGCTGAGCCCCATGCGCATGCCGTAGACGTTGGCGAGTAACGCCCAGGCTTCCGCGTTCTTGGGCTCCGCTTTGACGAGCACGTCGAGCTGCTCGCTGGCCGCGGTCAGCGCGATGCCGGCTTCGGTTTCGTCGCCGCGAACGCTGTGCGCGATCCCAATGCGGTAATCAGCCAGCGCGGCCAGATAGGGCGTATCGGCATCGACTATGGCGCTGCGCTGCGTTTCGAGGGCCGTCAGGTCATTGTTGCGGCTGGCGCGTTCGACAGAATCGATGCTGCCGGCCTGGACGTTGGCGGCGATCAGAACAATGCTGGCGATGAGGCCAGTGACCACTGCGGTCTTGGATTCCATGGCTTTCTCCTGAGGGTCGGTTTGCATGACACCCCCTCAGGATCGTGATTTCTGGCTCACGCCGTTAGTGTCACGTGTCAGCTGGTCAGGCTGACATTTGTCACTTCGTCTTTCCGGCTACGCCGCCAGTCGCGACCCGTCATCGGCCACGAGCGAGGCCAGCACCCGACGCGTACCCGTAAATGGCCGGCGCCCATGCATGACGAGGAAATTATCGACGAGCACGACGTCCCCCGACTCCCAGGGTGTGTCGAATGTGATTTCCGCAGCCAGTTCGCAGACCCGTTCCATGTCGTCACGCGGGAACGGCGAATCGTCGCCAAACGTGATGGCGCGCTCGGCATCCTTCCAACCGCGGTAGGCGGCGATGAGCTGATTAAAGAACACCTCGCGACCGTCGCTCATTTTCCGGATCGCGGGCAGCACCGGCGTGATCGCGCGCAGACTGCCGTCCTCCAGCCATTCCCAGTCGTAGCCGAGTGCGGCGAGCCGCGCCTCGGCCGCCTCGCGGCTGTCGACGCTCAACGTACTCGCCCAGCTCCGCCCTTGCCCCGATTGTGCGACATCTTCAGCCGGCATCGTATTGCGGTAACGCACGCCCAGCTCTCGGCAGCGCGCCACAAAGCCCGGTAACTCAGCCGCCAGGTCATCGAGTAACCAGTCCGAACGACAGAGTGGCGTCTCACCACCGCCCGCAGCTGCCTGCTCGCAGAAGAAGAACAGCCGTGACGGAAACACAGGGGTCTGCGCCATCTCGTGATGCATGTCGATCACAGCCTCGGGCGGCGCCTCGTTCGCTGTAAACACGCGCTCCGTGCGGTTGACACGCACCGCGTTGGACAGCGACTCCGCGTAGGTGAAGTTGGGCAGACCGAACGCCTGGATGAAAGCGTCAAAGTCGTGGTCACTCGTCACACCAAAGCCACGGAACAGCAGCGCCCCGTGTGCGGCGGCGCGCGCCACCAGCGTTTCGCGTTGCCGGCTGACCCAATCAAGGCTTTGTTCGAGGGTTACCGTGTCGCGGCACTCAAACAGCAGCGGGAAACAGTCGTTGCCGCGTGTGCGGCCAAGGTCGGTACGTTCAGTGACATTCATGTGGCACCTCGGTGTGTCGCGGCCCGCGGGCCACGACCATCAGTCGTAAATGGGGTGGAAGCGATTGAACGCCGCCTCGGTAAACACGCCCGGGTCATTGAAGCGGCGGTTGAGGTTCATCCCCGCGATCGCCGCCATCTCATCGTCGCTAAGCGCGAAGTCGAACACATCGATATTCTCGGCCAGCCGCTCAACACGGCTCGTCTTCGGGATCACCGCCGTGCCGCGCTGCACGCCCCAGCGCAGGACGACCTGCGCGTGCGACTTGCCGTGCTTCGTGGCGATCTCGGTGACGACCGCGGCGTTGAGGACATTCTCTTGCTCGGTGGCCATGTCGAGTTCCTTGTAAGACGAGGCACCGAGCGGCGAGAACGCCGTCATAGGCAGGTCGTACATCGACGCGAGCCGCAACAGCTTCTCCTGGGTCAGGTAGGGATGCGATTCGACCTGCAGCATCGCGGGCTTGATCCGCGCGTAGCTCATGAGGTCGTGCACGAGGCCCGTGCTGTAGTTGCAGACACCGATACGTTTGACGAGCCCGTCGTCAACGAGTGCTTCCATGGCACGCCAGGTGTCTGCCAGTGGCACGCTGATGGGCGTCATCGCCGGAGACGCAGCATCCGGGTCGGGAAGCCACTCGGGCGGGTAGCGCTCGCTGATGGGCACGTACTGCAGCGCGATCGGGAAGTGGACCAGGTAAAGATCGAGATAGTCGAGCTGCAGGTCGGCCAGCGTCTTTTCGAGGCCTTCACGAACCCGATCCGGCTCATGGAAGGTGTTCCAGAGCTTGGATGTGACCCAGAGCTCTTCGCGTGTGCAGTCACCCGCGGCGATGGCGTCGGCGATGCCCTGCCCCGCCTCAATTTCATTGCCGTAATCGCAGGCGCTGTCGATATGACGATAGCCCGCGGCGATGGCGGCGCGCACCAACTCGGCGGTCTTGTCGCGGTCGATCTTCCAGAGCCCGATACCCACTTGCGGCATCGACGACGTGAATTCGGTGGTGAAAGTCAACGATAGTCTCCTGAGTCGCCGCAAAGATCCTGCAGCCCTTCCTGTTCTATAAGCATGTCAATCATCACGGGCGCACCGCTCGCAATCGACCGTTGCGCGGCCGAGGCGACAACCACAGACCACAACCCATCGCGCGGTGTGGCGGCATGCGAGGCAATGCCTGCCAGTCGATCGCTAAACGCCATGTGTTCGAAGTAGGTCGCACCGTGGTGGCCGCTCTTTTCGATGACGGCCGGATAGCCGATATCGACCAACCGACGTGTCGAGGGCTCGTGGCGCTCAATCTCGAGCATGCAGGACTCACCGCCACCGTGCAGAAAATCAAAACGCTCGCTGGCGCGCAGCACACCGCGGTTGCCCGACAACACGAGGTCCTCACGGAAGCTGGGCGCGGCCATATTGAGCGAGAAGCTGCCGCGCAGCCCCGAGGCGTAGTCGACTATGACGAGACCGTGATCATCAATGTCTGAGGGCGTGCCTTCGTAGTCGAAGTCGCGAAAATTGACAGCCTGCCCGCCTGAAGCATAGACGCGCGCGGCGCGCGACTGCGCAAATCCGTTCATGAGGTCGAAGTAGTGGCAGCACTTCTCAACAAACGTGCCGCCCGAGTAGCAGTTGAACTTGTTCCACTGCCCCACCTTGTCGAGAAACGGCGGCCGGTACTCGCTCACCTCAATCATGTGCAGCGGCCCGATGCTGTCGCGCTCGAACACCTCGAAGCCGGCCTCGCGGTACTGCGCCTTGTAGCGGTACTGCAGACCGATCTGGATGAAGCTTTCGTAGGCATCAGCCAGGCGCACGATTTCAGCCGCATCCGCGACCGTGGTCGCCATGGGCTTCTCGAGAAAAATGGGCTTGCCCGACGCCATTGCCGTGCGCAGCACATCGAGATGCGTGTGATTGGGCGAGCAGATGAAGAGCGCGTCCGCGTCGGCGTCGTTGCAGGCTGCCTCCAGCGTATCGTGCTGGCGCGGCATGTCGGGTTGGCGCCCGGCAAACATCTCAAGCGCGGCCACCATACTCTGCGGCGCGGGGTCCCAGATGGCACCGATACGCGCGCGACCGTGCAGCGCCGCCACGCGCATGTGCTCGGTGCCGATGGTGCCCGTGCCGATGACGTTGATCGTGTACTCAGGCTCACGACGCGCGTAGATGTAGTGGTCCGCCGACGTGATGTGCTGCTGGCCCGTCGCCGACTCAAAGTGTCGCATGCGGGGTCGGATCGACTCGGTCATGAGCGTGGCGCTCGCGCCGCGCAACGCCGGCAGCCGAACTGGCGCGCCCGGCGTGCTACAAGAAAATTTGATGCGGCTGCGCGCGGCCGCGAAAGAGGAGTTTCGAGTTGGGCCGACACCTGGGCAGTCGCCGCGTGACGATCAAGGACATCGCCAAGGCGGCCAACGTGCACCCGTCGACGGTCACGCGCGCGCTGCAGGGCAGCACGAGCGTCAAGCCGGACACGCGCGAGCGCGTTGCCGCGCTGGCCCGGGAAATGGGGTACCGCCCCAACATGGCGGCACGCACGCTCGTGATGCGGCGCAGCCACATCGTGGGCGTCGCCATCCCGGACATGACCAACCCGTTCTTCGCCGACCTTGCGCACGGTATCGAGGACGAGGCCGCCAAGCACGGTTTGCGTGTGTTGATCCGGAACACAAGTGGTATCGAGTCCGCCGAACGTGACGCCGTCGGATTCTTCCTTGAACTCAAGGTGGACGGAGTCATCGTCCCGATGGCGCGTTGCCCCAACGAATTCTACGAAAGCCTGGCGGCGACTGTGCCCATCGTGCACGTCAACCGCAGCGAGGCGCCGCACCACGTCAGCTGCGACTCGGTCAGCGGCAGTCGCGCCATCATGGAACACCTGCTCGAACTCGGACATCGGCGCATCGCCTTCATCTCGGGCCCAACTGGCCCGGGACCCGAGCCCAAGTTTCGCGCTTACCGCGAAGCGCTTGAGCAACACGGGATCGCCTACGAGCCCGACTTCATCCTGACCTTCTCGGGCGCACTCGACGACTGCGCCGAACTGGCCGACAGCCTGATGCGCAGAGCGCCGCGGCCGACGGCCGTGTTTGCCTGGAACGACCTCTGCGCCATCGGACTCATCCACGCACTGCGCGAGCGTGGGCTCGACATCCCGCGTGACATGTCCGTTGCCGGACACGACGATCTTGAGATCGCCGCGCGTCTCGAGCCACCGCTGACGACGGTGCACTGGCCGATGTACCAGATGGGTCAACACAGCATTCGTTACCTGTACAAACTGCGCGAAGGCCGCAATGCGCAGCGACCCGCCGTACCGGCACCAGAGCTGCAGGTTCGAGGCTCGACAGCCCCCGTGCCGAAGTGAATCAGTAGCGGGGGGGGGGGGGGAGAAAACCACCCCCGCCCCCGCCCAACAGAGAAAGAGAGAGGAACAGGACAACCAAACAAAAAAGAGGCGAGAGGGAGACG